>Ga0182014_10002582_pt1 | contig 22653 bp, 17 predicted proteins | sample 612S2DmetaG_FD_120489 | JGI IMG/M metagenome (GOLD analysis project Ga0182014, IMG submission 120489) | Permafrost microbial communities from Stordalen Mire, Sweden - 612S2D metaG | ecosystem: Environmental > Terrestrial > Soil > Wetlands > Permafrost | place: Sweden: Stordalen | collected...
CTCCTCGCCCGCGCGCCTGATACTTAAGCAAGCGCCATGCTTGGCCAGAATTTTGTCCGGCGTATCGTAATATGTTGTAGTAATTCTCTGCCGCTCAGGCTGGGAGCTTAGCGGCGGCTGAAAAGCCGCATGTTCGTAAAGGTGCCGTTGCGCCGCTTCGGACAAGATAAGCTTCAGCCCTTTCGCAATTGACAGTTTTTCTGAATTGCTCATTCATCACCCATACTCATCACGCCATTGCCTGCCCGCTTGATAATCAAGACGGACCACCAACCACGTAAATGGCACATACAAAACACTTTAGCCGCTACCCGGAGAGGATGTCTTCCAAATATAATTTTAGTTTGCGGAGTATTCGCCCTTCGGCTGCCAATCTGGCTAACAACTCCCTTTATGTCATCGGCGCTTCACGGTAGTGTTGGGGCTAGGTGAGTCCCAAAGCCACGCCAGAGGTGAGGCTCAGACTGGGGCACACAGCTGACCAAGCACGCGGCAGGCGACCGGTTCAGACATGCCAAGCGTCTCAACAACTGTTAGAGGTTACTTTTAACGCAGCGGCCTGCAATGGTGATATAGCCCCCACCCGGCCAGAGGCCGTCGTACCCCTACATCGCCTCTTCCCCGGCAAACGAGTGCCCACCATAAGCGTAATAATCATGGTTGTCCGCGAAAAACTGCCGGCAGGGGTTGCCGGGGCACCACCGGCAGCCATTGTATGTTACGCAGTAAACGATGGCAGCTTGGCGCACCTCAACGACAATGGGCGCACGGTAAGTCAGCCAAAATCGATGATGATTGGATGTGCGGGTTATGAGTCTTCACGCTGATACAGTGCCCCTGGGACCCAAGCCGGCGCGGCTGCGTTTCCTATGGCGGCTGGGCGGCCTTACCCTGGTTGCGGTGGCCGGGGCGGGCGCGTTGGCATGGTGGCATTACGGGAAACAACCAACCGTAACCTACACGACTGAAGCCGTCGACCGCGGCGCGGTATCGCTGACGGTTACCGCCACCGGCACCGTTAATCCCGAGCTCACGATTATTGTCGGAAGCTATGTCTCCGGCGTGATTCAGCAGCTTACCTGCGACTACAACACGCAGGTTAAGGCCGGTCAGGTCTGTGCCAAAATCGATCCCCGCCCCTACCAGGCGGTGTTTGACCAATATTCGGGCCAGCTCCAGCGCGATCTGGCGATCCTCGGCAAGGATCAAGCCGATCTTGCGCGGTATCAGAAGCTGGAGGCGCTGAACTCGATCGCCCGCCAGCAGACCGAAGACCAGCTTTATGTCGTGCAACAGGATGAGGGAACCGTGAAGCTCGACCAGGCGCTGGTCGAAAATGCCAAGCTCAACCTCGGATATACCGCCATCATCTCACCCGTCGATGGCACGGTCGTGTCGCGCAACGTCACGCAGGGCCAGACCGTCGCCTCCAGTTTCCAGACGCCAACCTTGTTCCTGATTGCGACCGACCTGAAGAAAATGGAGGTCGATACCAATACCAGTGAGAGCGACATCGGCCAGATCAGGCAGGGCGATAAGGCCACTTTCACCGTCGACGCTTATCCGCAGCGCGTGTTCAAGGGCGCGGTGACCCAGGTTCGCCAATCACCGCAAACGGTGCAGAATGTCGTCACCTATGACGTCGTCATCGGGGTCGGCAACCAGGATCTGGCACTGATGCCAGGCATGACCGCCTCGACCCAGATCATCGTCGACGAGCGCGCCGACGTGCTGCGGGTGCCGGACCAGGCGCTGCGTTATGCGCCGGGCGGGCCGGGCCCCGGTGCCCCGGCGAATGCCGCCGCGCGAGTGTTTGTGCTGCGCGGTGGCGCGCCCGAGGCGGTGCCGGTCACGGTGGGCCTGGATGACGGGAATTTCTCCGAAATCGTGAAAGGCGACCTGCATCCGGGAGACGCGGTGATTACGGCGGAACAAACTGGTGCCGCCAGCGCCGCGCTGCCGGCACCGCGCCTTTGAGGCGTTCATGATGACGCAGGAAAGCCCCGGAGATGCCGCGCCGGTTATCCAGATTGCAGGCGTGACCCGCACCTTCATCCTGGGCGACGTCAAGGTCGAGGCACTGCGCGGCATCGATCTGGTTATCCGCAAGGGTGAGTTCGTCGCCATCATGGGCTCGTCGGGCTCCGGCAAGTCCACCCTCATGAACATTCTCGGCTGCCTCGACCAGCCGACAAGCGGCCATTATTTTCTTGAGGGCGTGGATGTGGCCAGCCTGCGCGAACCCGAGCTGGCCCGCATCCGCAGCGAGCGGTTGGGCTTCGTGTTCCAGAGCTTCAACCTATTGGCGCGCACCAGCGCCATCGAGAATGTCGGCCTGCCGCTTTATTACGCGGCTTCGGGGCCATTGCGCCGTGCCGAGCGGACCGAGCGGGCACGCAGCGCCCTCAAATTCGTCGGCCTTGAGGAGCGTGAGCGCAATACGCCGGGGCAGCTCTCGGGCGGGCAACAGCAGCGCGTCGCGATCGCCCGCGCGCTGATCAACGCGCCAAGCCTGCTCCTCGCCGACGAACCGACCGGCAACCTCGATTCGCGCACCTCGCACGGGGTGATGGAGACGCTGGTGACCCTCAACCGCGAGCAGGGGGTCACGATTGTCCTGGTCACCCATGAGCCGGATATCGCGGCTTACGCCGGCCGGGTCGTGACGATGCGCGACGGTGCCATCATCTCCGACGAGACCGTGACCAAGCCGGCCGAACCGGCGGCGCCCGCCGGGCACGCGCGGCTCGTCACCGCGCAACCATCGCATCCACGCGCTGAGGCCGGCGGGTTCCTGCCGTTCGCGCTCATGACCCTCGCCGCCGCGGCGCAGGCGATCAACCGCAACAAAATGCGCTCGGCGCTGACGATGCTGGGCGTCTTCATCGGCGTTGCAGCGCTCATCATCATGGTCGCCGTGGGCGACGGTGCGAGCGAAGCGGTACGCAAGCAGATTGAAAGTCTTGGCACCAATGTTGTCGTGGTGCTGCCCGGCGCGACCAGCACAGGCGGTGTCCGCGGCGGGTTTGGCAGCGCCAGCACGCTCACTGTGGACGATGCGGATGCGATCAGCCGCGACGATCCCGCCGTATTGCAAGTCGGGTATCTCATTCGCCAGCAAGGGCAGGTCGTCTACGGCAGTCAGAACTGGACCACGGCCATCCAGGGCGTGAGCGTGAAATACCCGGACATCACCAATTGGGGGATCGCAGCCGGCCGCGCCATTTCGCCGGATGACGAAGACAAGGCGGCGCTCGTCGCCGTCATTGGCGAAACAGTGTACCGCCAACTCTTCACCCCCGGGGAAAATCCGATCGGCGCCGCCATCCAGGTGAAAGGCAAGCCGCTGAGGGTGATCGGCCTGCTGGCCACCAAGGGGCAATCAGCCTTCGGCCAGGACCAGGATGATCTCATCATGATACCGTTCACCACGGCAGAGCGGAAGGTCCTGGGCGTTGCAGCGCCAAGTTCGCAGCCGACATTGCTCAACTGGCCCTATCTTCCGCCGCCCAACCCCTACAATCTCGTCCCCAGCATCACGGGCTTCACGAACGTGATCTTTGTGCAGGCAACGAGCCCGGCCCAGGTACAGGGGGCGCTTCAACAAGTGACTGATACACTCGTAGCTCGCCATCGTATCAAGCCGGGTCAGCTCAACGATTTCGACGTGCACAACCTGAGCCAGTTCGTCGAGATGGCGAAAGCCAGCAGCCGCATCATGGCGCTTCTCCTCGCCGCGGTGGCGTCGATCTCGCTGCTTGTCGGCGGTATCGGCATCATGAATATCCTGCTCGTCTCGGTCACCGAGCGTACGCGCGAGATCGGCTTGCGCATGGCGATCGGCGCCCGCCGCCTGCATGTGCTGCTGCAATTCCTCGCCGAGGCTGTGTTCCTGAGTGTCACCGGCGGACTTGCCGGCATTGTAATGGGCGTAGCGGTTTCCGCCCTCATCCCCATCATGTTCGGATGGCCGGCACCAGTGTCGTTTACGGCGGTTGCCAGCGGGTTCGTCTTCTCCGCCGCGGTCGGCGTGTTCTTCGGCTATTACCCTGCGCGCAAGGCGGCCAAGCTCAACCCCATCGACGCGCTCCGCTACGAATAATGGCCGTGAGGCGCTGCTCCTCCCAAACCGGGAAATCCGACATGAAACCAACTTAAAAATTTACCCACTTTTTGGGGAGCTCCTCAAAACTATTGGATTAACCACATGAATTGGACAGCTCATAGCTGGGCTTGCCATCCGCCGTGCCCGCTGTTGATTCAGGTCATGGCGGCGAACTGACGGCTGGACTCTGGCTCAAGGTGGCGATCTCAACCGATGCTCACGCCACAGTCGAGCTTGATTTCATGCGCTTCGGGATCGATCAGGCCAGGCGAGGATGGCTGGAACCGGACGACGTGTTGAACACGCGGCCACTGAACGAGCTGCGGAACATGCTGCGGCGCCGCCGGTAGAATAGCGTCCATAGTTGACCTGAATCAAAAGCCTTGCTGGCTAGGGCCGCAAGGGAGCTGCTCCCTGAGTTACCTGGGAACACTATTACTTTTGTTCGGAAGTGGCGTCCCCGGCGGGATTCGAACCCACGGCCCCAGGATTAGGAATCCTGTGCTCTATCCTGCTGAGCTACGGAGACATCTGGCCACACGGCCCGGCAGGTTGGGCCGCGGAGGACATAGCGTAAAATCCGGGATTAAGAAACCGGAATACTGCCGTCGGCGTTCAGGCGGTAGCCGCCGCCTTCGGTCAGCAGTATGCGCGAGACCGCCGGGTCTGGCTCGATCTTCTGGCGCAGGCGGTAGACATGGGTCTCCAGCGTGTGTGTTGTCACCCCGGCGTTGTAACCCCACACCTCATTGAGGAGCACCTGGCGCGAGACTGGCTTGCCGCCGGCGCGGTAGAGGTATTTCAGGATTGCGGTTTCCTTGTCGGTCAGGCGGATTTTTTTGTTGCGTTCGGGTTCCAGCAACTGCTTGGCTGCGGGGCGGAAGGTGTAGGGGCCAATGGTGAACACCGCGTCCTCGGAACTCTCGAAAGCGCGGAGCTGGGCGCGCAGGCGGGCCAGTAGCTCGTTCAGGCGGAAGGGTTTGGAGATGTAGTCGTTGGCGCCGGAGTCCAGACCGCGGACGATGTCGCCTTCATCGGTGTGCCCCGTGAGCATGATAATGGGGGTTTTTATGCCCCTGGCGCGGAGTTTCTTGCAGTAATCGCGGCCATCGCCGTCGGGGAGGCTTACGTCGAGCAGAATGGCGTCGAAGCGTGCATGCGCTCCGGCGAGATGAAGTTCCGCCTGGGCCAGGCAGTCCGCCTCGGTGGGGTCAAACTCACCGCCCTGGACAAGCTGCTCGATCAGCGCCGTTCGCAGGGCATCGTCGTCGTCCACAACGAGAATTGGGTACTGGCTGGCCATGTGTGTCTCCCATTTGTTACCTAAATATAGAGGCTTTTTGCGGCAAAGTCAGTAGCTCTGGTAGAAGTGCGTGGAGCAGCTTATTTATGCCCTATGAAGACTGGTTTTAAAGCCTCCGAAGCCACATTGGGCACTCCGCGCACCCGCGCCGTACACCGGGCTATTGCCGAGGCCAGGCGTGGCGTGCCGGTGGTTTTGGCGGCGCGGCGGCCGTTGATTATTGCGCCGGCGGAGACGGTGGGGGCGGAAGGGTTGCGGTTGATCGACCTGCTTTCTGGCGGGCAGGCTATGCTTTTGCTCGCCCCTTCCCGCGCCGCCGCCGTGTTACAGCGTCAGGTGGATGAGGCGAGTCCGGTGATTGCGCTGAAGTTGGCGCGGCCGTTGATTGATGCGGAGACGCTGAAACGGGCGGCGGACCCGACGATGGAGCAGATACTGCCGGAATTCGAGGTGGTGGAGGCGCCGGCCGCGGCGGAGGCGGCGTTGGCGTTGGGGAAACTGGCGCGGTTGTTGCCGGCGATGGTGGCGGCGCCGGTGAAGCCGGGGTGGGCCAGCCTGCCGGCGGGGCAGGATTTGCTGAGCGTGCCGGCGGCGGATTTGCTGGCTTATCCGCTGGAACTGGCGGCCTCCTTGACCAAGGTGGCGGAGGTGGCGGTGCCGCTGGATGCGGCGAAGGATGCGCGGTTGATCGCGTTCCGGGCGCTGGACCAGGGGATTGAGCATATGGCGATTCTGGTGGGCGACCCGGCGGCGCAGGACGCGCCGTTGGTGCGGGTGCATTCGGAATGTTTTACTGGGGATTTGCTGGGGAGTTTGCGTTGCGACTGCGGGCCGCAGTTGCAGGGGGCGATTGCGCGGATGGCGGCCGAGGGGGCCGGGGCGGTTTTGTATCTGGCGCAGGAAGGCCGGGGGATTGGGCTGATTAATAAGTTGCGGGCTTACACCATGCAGGACCGCGGGCTGGATACGCTGGATGCCAACCGGGCGCTGGGGTGGGAGGCGGATGAGCGGAATTTTTCGATTGCCGCCGCCATGCTGCGGGCGCTGGGGATGACGCGGATACGGTTGCTGACGAATAATCCGGAGAAGGTGGCATCGCTGGAAGCGTGCGGGATTGAGGTGGTGGAGCGGGTGCCGCATGAGTTTGCGCCCAATGGCGTGAACGATGTGTATCTGGCGACCAAGGCAGCGCGGTTTGGACATCTGCTTGGTTGAGTTTGTTTACCAGAACGGATTGTTGCAGGGTGCCGGGTTGCGGCTGCGCGCGGTTTGCGGGCGGGCTGGGGTGACCGGGCATAAGGTTGAGGGTGACGGGGCGACGCCGCTGGGGCGGTTGGCGCTGGTGCGGGTGATGTACCGGGCGGACAAGATAAAACCGCCGGTTTGCGCGGTGCCGGTGGAGCCGATTGGGAAATTTGACGGCTGGTGCGATGATGTTGCCGATGCGGCGTATAACCGGATGGTGCGGTTGCCGTATGCCGCCAGCCATGAGGAATTGTGGCGGGGGGATGGGGTTTATGATGTGATCGGCGTGCTGGGGTGGAATTTGGCGCCGGTTGTGCCAGGCCGGGGGTCGGCGATTTTTTTGCATGTGGCGACGGGGGATTTTGCGCCGACGGCCGGGTGCGTGGCGCTGGAATTGCGAGATGTGCTGACGGTACTGGCGGCGGGGATGACGGGGATTGAGGTGCGGGGTTAGGGGTGTTTCACGTGAAGCAGTTGTGAGGTTTGCGTTATAACACGTTGTTAGTGTGGCTTAATTTTTTGCTTGCACCCCAATTTGTGCGGGTTTGTATCGGAAAAGGAATGAGTTGGAGTTTTTGTGGTGCCGTTTTGAAGGCAACGCGACTCTCTGCAGCCTCAGCCCGACCGACAAAGATCGATCAAGAGTGCAATAGACGTATTGGCGTCAGCCACGATGAGTAGTGGACCAACCTTCCTGTAGGGGCACTGACCGTGGCTTTCTTGGATCACCCCCAGCTTAGTGCCATAAATGTCAATTACTGCCGTTCGTGTTGCACGACCTAAAAAAGCTTCCGACGACGGAACCATGCTAAATTTTATGAGGACCCTTAAAGCTAAAAACAGCTTCAAGACATCCTTCATAATTCTTAGTTACAACATGAAGTGGACCGTGGAAGACCTTCGTGAATTTTTCTTGGGCTTTTCGTACTGCTGTATTTGCTTTTGGGTACTGTGTCGAGACGATCAAAGCTGCAATTTTACCTGTTCCATAATTTTGGCTCCGCCAATGAGAGGCGGTGGCTTCGACTTGCTTCACAGCAGTATCCACATCCTTTCCTTTCAACTCAATTATTACGTCGCCGTATGATTCTCTTGCGACCACCCAGTCGGCAGATGTCGAATTTTTTATTACACATCCATCAACTCTAATTTTTATATGCTCGAGTTTTTCTTCGTTAAGAAAGACGGCTTTTCGACCATGCTCTTCGACCTTAATTTTTGTTACTCGAACAGATTCGCAGCATTTCGCATCCATTGTCATTTTACATATTCAATTTCGAGAAGGCGGTTGAAGTCTCGAGAAATTTCTCCGGAAATACTATCAAGGTACTCTCCGTCAATAAGTCCATCTTCTCCAAGAATGGAAACCACTTTTCGCTCCATGATCGCATAGGCAGCAGTCGTCCCTGGCGTCAGCCATGCCTGTTTTGGTAAAATATCTTCTATTGCATTTTGAATTTTCTTCGGACTCTTCGCAGCGAGAGAACCAGCCTTAAGAAGGTTATTAATTTTCGCTAATATGTATGGGCTGTGAGTTGTAATTAGCATTTTCTGCCCTTGGCTAGCGCCCAACAATGTCGCGAAATATTCCGTCAGTATGCCCTGTGCAAGCGGAAATAGATGAGCTTCCGGTTCTTCTATATAAACAAAATGATTCGCCGATTCCCTGTCAAAGAACTCGTTAAGCGCAAGCCAGAGCGGCAAGAGCTCTTGCTGGCCCGACGACATAATAGCGAACGGAATTTTTCTTCCATCCTTTGATTCGATGTATTCCTCATTTTTATCGACTTTAATTGTTCCCGAAAATAGTTGTTCAGAAAGCCTCTCTCGCAGACTTGACAATTCTTTCAGATTTTTCTCAGAACGAGATGAGTTTAAGTAAAAGCGCCTTCCCCCCAACTGATCTCGCATTACTAAAAAGTGTTTTCCAAAAGTAATTGTTAACGGGTCCAGAAAACCGCCATGCTCAAATGCAACTACCGCCTTTCCCATGCTCGTGAAGAAGGAACGACCGGCTGGGATAAAGAGCTGCGATGCGACAAAATCTCCGCCTAATGCGCCACGTAATTTGGATTGGATGGATTTTTGGATTTTCCAAACCACCTCAAGGTTTCCAAATAATGTTCTTTCGTCCTTCGACACAGAAATTCGGTCGCGCGCAGCCCCAATATCCGCCTGTACTGAAGCAAATGTATCTTTAAGAAAATCAGAAATGTACAACCGGAGATTTCCGATCGAATTTTTTCTAGGCTTTGACCTAGAAATTCGTATTGATATTGGGCCGACTATAAACTCGATCGCAAATGCATTTGCCCCCCACGCCTGTGCAGGAAACCATTTTTTAAAATTTCGTTGTATGAGGTCAGAGTATTGATCAAAAGTCCTCTCTTCCAACTCAGATATATACTCATATACATTTGAAATTTCGTTATAGAAAAAGTACACAAGCTTCGAAATGACGCTTTTGCCGCTTGCTTGAGGTCCGATAAGAATCGTAAGCGGAGCCAGAGTAACATCGGCATCATCGATGCAAGAAAAGTTTTTTATAATCAAACGAGCCATTTTCTACCCTCAAACTACCTCAAAAACAGTTTATAATCATTGTGGTCAGATGTCGAACAAGCAGTTTACCTCGGGATGAGTGACCGCGTAGCCGTCCGAACGGGTGTGAGGAGGCGGGGTGCTTAAGTGATGGGGTCCGGGCATCAGGCCCGGCCGAGGGTCCAGGGAGCGGGGCTCCCTGGTGGGGTGCAGGGGCGAGGCCCCTGCCCTGCCCGTTAGGCTTTGATTTTTTCCATTTTGGGGTCGTAGAGGGGGGCGGTGTGGAGGGTGCAGGGGACGCGCACTGTGGCGACTTCGAGTTCGTAGGTGCCGGTGGTTAGGAAGTCATCGTCTACGCCGTAGGGGTTGCGGACGTAGCCGAGGCCGATGGGTTTGCCGATGGTGTGGCCGAAGCCGCCGGAGGTTAGCCAGCCGACGCGGATGTTGTCGCGGTAGATGGTTTCGCGGCCGAGCAGGATGATGTTGGGGTCGTCCGTGGTGAAGGTGGCGAGGCGTTTTTTCAGGGGTTTGGCGAGTTGGGCTTCCAGGGCTTCACGGCCGAGGAAGGGGATGGGTTTTTTGAGTTTGAGGAAGGGGCGCAGGCCGGCTTCCAGCGGGGTGTGGTCGGGGCCGATGTCAGCGCCCCAGGCGCGGTAGAATTTTTCCAGGCGGAGGGTCTCGATGGCGCGGTAGCCGCCGGGGATGATGCCGTGCGCGGTGCCGGCGGCCATCAGGGCGTCGTACACCGTGAGGGCGAATTCCGTGGGGATGTGCAGTTCCCAGCCGAGTTCACCCACGTAGGTGACGCGCAGGGCGGTGACTTGCGCGCCGGCCGCGGTGATGGTGCGCACGGTGCCGAAGGGGAAAGCGGCGTTGGAGATGTCGTCCAGCGTGATTTCCTGCAGGACGGCGCGGGCGCGCGGACCCATGAGGGCGATGGTGGCGTAGGCGGAGGTGACGTCCAGCAGGTGTGCGTCCATGCCTGCGGGGATGTTGCGGGTGATCCAGGAGGCATCGTGCGTGGCGAAGCCGGTGCCGGTGGTGATGTAGAATTCGCCGGCGGCGAGGCGGGCGATGGTGAGGTCGGCCTCGATACCGCCGCGGGCGTTGAGCATTTGGGTGTAGGTGAGTTTGCCGGGGGGGGCGGAGATGTCGTTGGCGCAGATCCAGGAGAGGGCGGCCTCGGCATCCGGGCCGGTGAAGAGAAATTTGGCGAAGGAGGTTTGGTCGAACAGGGTGACGTTCTGGCGGGTGTTGAGGTGCTCGAGGGCGACGGCGGGGAACCAGTTGGGGCGCTCGTAGGTGTAGATGTCCTCCGGGCGCTCGCCGCCCTGGGCGAACCAGTTGGGGCGTTCCCATCCGAGCTTTTCACCGAAAGAGGCGCCGGCTTGCGCCAAGCGGGCGTACAGGGGGGAGCGGCGGAGCGGACGGGCGGATTTGTACTCCTCTGACGGCCAGGCCATGGTGTAGTGTTTGGCGTAGGCTTCCATGGTGCGGGTGCGGACCCAGTTGGTGTCGCGGTGGTGGGGGCCGAAGCGGCGGATGTCGACGGGCCAGAGGTCAGCGGAGGGTTCGCCGCCGGCGACCCATTCGGCGAGCATTTTGCCGGCGCCGCCGCCCGAGGCGATGCCGAAAGCGTTGAAGCCGGCGCCGACGAAGAGGCCGGGGAGTTCGGGGGCCTCGCCCAGGATGAAGTTGCCGTCAGGAGTAAAGCTTTCCGGGCCGTTGATGAGGGTTTTGACGCCGGCGGTTTTGAGCGCGGGGACGCGGCCAATGGCGAGTTCCATGATGGGCTCGAAATGGTCCCAGTTGGAGTTGAGGAGCTGGTAGGTGAAATTCTCCGGGATGCCTTGGACGGCCCAGGGGATGGGGTTGGGCTCGTAGCCGCCCATGACGAGGCCGCCGACTTCCTCCTTGTAGTAGGTCAGGCGGTCTGGGTCGCGCAGGGTGGGGAGGTTTTTGGGGGTGCCGGGGATGGCCTCGGTGACCATGTACTGGTGCTCGACGGAGACCAGGGGGACGTTGACGCCGACGGTGGCGCAGAGGGTGCGGGTCCATTGGCCGCAGCAGACGATGACGGCCTCGGTGGCGATGCGGCCTTGGTCCGTGATGACGGCGGAGGTGCGGCCGTTGGTGGTTTCGATGCTGGTGACTGGCGTGTCCTCGAAGATTTTGGCGCCGTGCATGCGCGCACCCTTGGCGAGGGACAGGGTGATGTCGGACGGGTTGGCCTGGCCGTCGGTGGGGAGGAAGGCGGCGCCGACGAGGTCGTCGACCTGCATGAGCGGCCAGAGGTCCTGGGCTTCCTTGGGGGTGAGGAGGTGCATTTCCAGGCCGAAGGAGCGGGCGGTGGTGGCTTGGCGCTTGACCTCTGTCCAACGCTCCTGGTTGCAGGCGAGGCGGAGGCCGCCGTTCATTTTCCAGCCGGTGGCGAGGCCGGTTTCAGCCTCCAGCGTGCGGTAGAGTTTGACGGATTCGCCGAGGAGCTGGGTGATGCTGGCCGAGGAGCGGAGCTGGCCGACCAGGCCGGCGGCGTGGAAGGTGCTGCCGGAGGTGAGTTTGGCACGCTCCAGGAGGGTGACCTCCCAGCCGAGTTTGGCGAGGTGGTACGCGGTGGAGCAGCCGATGATGCCGCCGCCAATGATGACGGCGCGCGATTGGGTGGGGAGGGTCATGGCGCGCATCATTCAACTGAATGATGCGCGTGGCAAGCAAGGGGGAATTGTTACGATCCGTACCTGGGCAGGCCTGCGAGGTCTGTGAAGTAGTGGAAGATGGTGAGGGTGTCGCGGCCGGGGGGGCCGGATTCGATGATTTGCTTTTGGAGGGCGGAGACGGAGGCGGCCATGGGGGTTTGCATGTGCAGGCGGCCGGCTTCCTCCAGGAAGAGTTTTACGTCTTTGAGGCCGATTTCGATGGCGCCGGTGCCGTCGAACTTGTTTTGCATGATGTAGCCGGGGAAGACGCGCTGGGAGAAGAAATTGGCGCCGCTGCCCTGATTGATGATGGCGACGGTGGTTTCCATGTCCAGCCCGGCTTTGAGGCCGAGCGAGACGGCCTCGCAGGTGGCAAGGACGCAGGCGTAGGCGACGGCGTTGTTCACGACCTTGCCGGCCTGGCCCATGCCGGCGTTGGGGCCGAGGTAGAAGAGGCGGCCGGCAAAGGCTTCCAGGGCGTATTTGGCGCGCTCATAAGCTTCGGGCGGGCCGGCGGTGAGGACGCCGAGGTTGCCGGCCTCGGCGGCCATGGTGCCGCCGACGACGGGGGTGTCGAGCATGGTGATGCCGTGTTTGGCCAGGCCCTCGGCGATTTCCACTGCTGCCGCGCCGCCTAAAGTGGAGGTTTCGATGTAGATTTTGACTTGCGTGCCCTCGGCGACGCCGCCGGGGCCGAAGGCGACGGCTTTGCAGATGTCCACCGTGGGAAGGCAGGCGAAGACGATTTCGGCATGGTCCACGACATCACGCACCGAGGCGGCGGGGGTGGCGCCTTTTTGCTGGAGGGCGGCGAGGACCGTTGGGTTACGGTCATACGCCAGCACGGGGATGCCCTTTTTGAGCAGGCAGGTGGCGATTGCCCCGCCCATGGCGCCGACGCCGATAAAGCCTACTTGTTGCATGGTCTGCTCCCATTTTGTTTTTGCCCCTGGCGGTGAGGCCGGGGGGCGGATGGGGGGGAGAGTGTGGGAAGGCGGGGGAAAGATCAAGTAGCGTATTGGTAGGTGGTGTACTAATTTGGGGGCGTTGGATTGCGCCTATTGGGAGCTTACGTTGGGAGCTTCCCTGAAAGCGAACAACTCGTTGGCTGCGCGATTACAGCGTAACCCATCAATGGCTCGTTGGTGCACGAAAAGCGATGGGTAGCGCTTCGCTCACCCATCGCTTGCTGCCTCGCCGTCGTAACATTCGCCGTAACAATCCAATGGCTATGATAACTGTCCGAGCGTCCTAGCAAAATAGAAGTTTTTTGCGCCGTTTAAAAAAAAGCGGCTACTGACTTAATCTGGATTTACCAGCTCAGCTCCAGATGCTCTAGCGCCATAACTGGTCCGCCACGCGCTTCGGCGTGGAAATCCGGGGCGAGGCGGAAAGGTGGGATGCGCTTGAGCCATTCCTCCAGGAAGATGCGCAACTCCAGCCGTGCCAGCGTGGCGCCGGCGCAGTTATGCGGCCCGGTGTTGAAGGCGACATGCGGCGATTTCGGCCGGTCGAAATCGATCTTTTCCGGATGTTCGACGCTGCGGTCATCATTGCTGGCGGCGGCGAGGCTGGAGATGATCATGTCATCCTTGCGCAGCTTGATGCCGTTGAACTCGGTGTCGCGCGTCACCCGCCGCGGTATGTTGGCGAAGGCGACGCGGCGCAAGAACTCCTCAACGGCGGCGGGAATACGGTCCGGGTTCTCGCGCAGGAAGCGCTGCTTTTCCGGATCTTCCGCCAGCGCCTTGGTGATGAAGGTCATGGCATTGGTCACGGTGTCCAGCCCGCCGAGGAAGAGCAGATTGCACATATCCTGCACCTGGCTCCGGGTGAGCTTCTTGCCATCCACCTCGGAGGCAAGCAGCAGGCTGACCGGGTCAGTGCCGGGATTTTTCTCGCGGGCGACCACCAGCGACTTCATATAGCGGCGCATACGCCAGAAACTCGGCAGGCGCTGCCACCAATGCTCCGAGGCCAGCATACCATTCGCCCATTTCACGAATTCCCGGTAGCGGCTGATATCCATGCCCATCAGGGTCATGAAGGTTTTCACCGGCAATGGCACGGAGATGGCGGCCATGAACTCGCAGCCGTCCTTTTGCACCACCGAGTCAATCAGCTCGGTCATCAGCGCCCTGATCTGGCCTTCGAGTTGCACCACCATTTTGGGCGCCAGGAACTTCATCAGCAAAAGTCGGTACTTGGTGTGATCCGGCGGGTCCAAATCCTGCGGCGGTAAGGAGATTTTGATCAATTTCTGGCTCGGGTTGAAATAGGTCCCGGAGCTGGAGAACAAATCGGGTGCGCCCATGATCTTCTGCACATCGGCGTAGCGCGTGGCGATCCACTGCCCGCCATTGCGCGGCGTAAAAAAGAAATCAGGCGCTTTGTTGTGCAGATCCATATGCACGGCCTGCGGGTCGCCGGTGCGGGCGGAATCGGCGTAGATATCGAAATCATAGACGAGGCTGGCCGGTACATGTGCCGGAATGGCCGCCTGAGTTTGCTTTGCCATGCGTTTTCTCCCTGTGAATGTTTGCGGCGCGCGGGTCAGCTCCCCGCGACGGTGACCTTGAGGCCGCTGAGGGCGGCGGACAGCTTGATCTGGCACGATAGCCGGCTATTGGCCCGCTGGCCGATGAGCCCGTCCAGCACGGCGCTTTCAACCTCGCCGGGGGCGGGGAGTTGCGCCGCCCAGGCCTCGTCCACATAGACGTGGCAGGTGCCGCAGCTCATGTTGCCGCCGCAATCGCCCTGGATGCCGACGATGTTCTCATCCACCGCCACTTGCATTACTGACTGGCCCGCCGCGGCGGCCACCGTGCGGCTTTGGCCATTTGGCAACACAAAGGTAACTTCAACCATTTTTTCGCTCCCCCAACCTATTCTGATCTCTCGCCGTCAAACCTGCTGGTCTTCGCTCGCCCCGTGCTGCGCCGGTGGCCGTTGCCCTTTGCCACCGGCCAAATCCAGCAGGGCGCGGACCAATATGGCGCCCGGCGGCGCACCGTAGAACGCGGCGTATCCTTCGGGGTCGCCGGCAAGACCATAGGCCAAAGCATGAACCGTGGCGGTGATATAGGCTGCGTCCACTTCGCCTTCATGCCCCAACGCCGCGCATAAACGGGCAATCATGGCTTCCAGGGACGCCAGGACCCTGGCGGACTCCTCGCGGAACGACACAGAAAACACTGGATCCCGCACCGCTTCCATGCGCAATTCCGAACTAATCAGCCAGCGCTCGCGGTCGGCCGCGAAGCTGTCGAAACGCTGGGCGAGGACCGGGGCCAGAGCGCCGATATCGGACCGGGCACAGATGATCGACTCCCAGGCGGCGATCTCCTCCTCGCAGGATTCAGTAAGGATTTCCAGTGCCAGATCCCGTTTGGCGCGATAATTGGAATAGAACGCCCCCTTGGAATAACCCGCCTCATTGGAGATGCGGTCTATCGACGCCCCAGCGACACCACTGCGCACAAACTCCTTGCGCGCCACGTCACGCAGACGGCGGCGCGTTAGCTCCTGGCTTTCTTTTCGCGACAAACGTTCCATATTCACTCCAGTATCTAGATACTGAAGTGAATATAGGACGTTTGTCAAGTTTGGCCTTCGTGCGACGGGATAGGCCGCGAGAGGAAAGCGTCCGGCATTGCACTTGGCAGCGATCAGCTCGCGTTGGGCGGAAAAGTGTAGAGCATTCCGCCGCTTTTCATGAAGTCGCGTTGACAGGTGCCGGGGCTGGTAAAGGTGGCGGATTGCGCTGCGCTTAGAAGCTCAGCAACTTTGCGCCGGAAGGGTATCCGCCCTACTTTGCTGCTTCCGCGTAATGCACCCCCGAGAACAACGAATATGGACGTTTTGGAGGCGTAAGACGTGGATGCCGGCGTTCGCCGGCATGACGGGATGGGGGCGTTGGGGGTGGGGCGGCGGTGGTTTTGGGATTTGTTGGGGGGTGGTTCTGGATTGCCGACCCGTGCCGCCTTCGCAGGGGTCGCATGACGGGTGTGGGGCGTTTAACTGCCAAGGGCACACGTGTTCTGCGGGTGGTGGCGAGGCTGTTGCAAAACTCGTTATGGTGAGTCAGTCGGCGTCGTTATCGAGAACCGGAGCGGAGCGTACGTAAGTACGTGAGCACCGGAAGCGGAGAGAACCGCGCCGAATGGCCTCCAGAACGGGTTTTGCTAGGGGCGGCGGGTGGCGGCCTGGAGGACGGCTATGGACATGATAAGAATCCACAGAAAGAACGCCACGAAGGGTAGGTACAGGGCCAGGATGCCGTGCCAGGAAAAAGGGCCGTCCTTGAAGAACAGGATCAACTGCCCCGGCGTAAACAGCATTGCGGCCCAGATATTCCCATAGCCGATCCAGCGCGGAAAAGGTTCGTTGCCTGGTTTGGCCATGAGGATCGGTAGGGCAATCATCACGCACCAGCCGCCGAAGCAGGGCACCGAAAACACCGCCAGAAAATAGGCGAAGTCGGCAAGGAACTGCACCAGTTCAGGATTATACTCGGTCGGCCGGAAGACCATTAGCGCCCAGCAGAACGACACCAGGAGAGCGATCATGGTGCCGCAACTGGTGAAGACAAGCTGGACATAGGAGAAGCCGGGGAGGCGCTCGGTGCGGCGGGTCTGGATTGCGATGCCGGCGCCGAAGGGGCCGAACAGAGCAAACGAGCACATCAGGAAAATCGAGCCGACGCGGATGCTCATCAGGTGCGCCGTCACCTTCTGGACCATGACGGCTGGAGAGTCGTAGGCCCGCAGCAAAGGAGGAAGCATACCTCCAAGAATGACGCCGCCGATGACGAATAAAATGATGGCGGCAAATCCTGACCATGCACAGAATACAAGCGTCTTCCGGAATAGTTCGTCGTCGTCGTTTGCGTTGATCATCAAGCGGTTCTCCCTGGGGATGTTTTTATGCCGTTACGTTATTTTGGGTCCTGATAAATATATCATGCACAGCAAACGCCTTGTACGACCCAATCAAAAGGCTGGGCGTTGAGGGTGGTTGCGGACCGCGCGTGTGGGCGCTTTTGAAAAGTAAGGCGTGGATGCGGCGTTCGCCGGCATGACGGTGGTGGGGGCGGCGGGTTTGGGAGTTGTTGGGGTTTGGTTCTGGATTGCCGACCCCGGCCTTCGCCGGGGTCGCAATGACGGCGGTGGGCGTTTAACTGCCAAGGGCACACGTGTTTTGTAGGTGGTGGCGAGGCTGTTGCAAAACTCGTTATGGTGAGTCAGTCGGCGTGGGTTTCGAGAACCGGAGCGGAGCGTACGTTAAGTACGTGAGCACCGGAAGCGCAGAAAGCCGCGCTGAATGGCCACCAGAACGGGTTTTGCTAGACGGTGAATTGTTCGGTGATGATTCGTTCGGACAGTGCCCGGTCGGGATCAAAAAGGACGGTGGCGGAGATGGTGCGGTCTTCGCTGACGGCGACGGAGACGACGTTGCGGACTTCGGTGAAGTCGGCCACCGCGGCGACGGGGCGTTTGTCGGGTTCCAGGATTTCGAACAGCACGTCAACCGTGGAGGGCAGCAGGGCGCCGCGCCAGCGCCGGGGGCGGAAGGCGGAGATGGGGGTGAGCGGCAGGAGGTTGGCGCTGAGCGGGATGATGGGGCCGTGGGCGGAGAGGTTGTAGGCGGTGGAGCCGGCGGGGGTGGAGATGAGCACGCCGTCGCAGATGAGTTCTTCCAGGCGCACGGTGTGGTCCACGTGGATGCGGATTTTGGCGGCCTGGCGGAGTTGGCGGAGGAGGGAGACTTCGTTGAGGGCCATGGACTCTTCCACCACGCCGGAGGCGGTGATGGCGTGCATGCGCAAGGGGTGCAGGACGCTGGGGTGGGCGCGGGCGATGCGGCCGGGGAGGTCCGGCTCGTGGAACTCGTTCATCATGAAGCCGACGGAGCCGCAGTTCATGCCGTAGACGGGTTGCGCGGTGCCCAGGACTTTATGCAGGCATTCGAGCATGAGGCCGTCACCGCCCAAGGCGACGATGACGTCTGAGTCGCGGGGGTCAGCGTTGCCGTAGGTGGCAGTGAGGCGTGCCTGGGCGGCGGCGGCGATGTCCGTGTTGGCGGCGATGAAGGATATTTTCAAACCAGTTTCCTGTGTTCGAGGACCGGCATGTTGGCGCGGACGCGGGCCATATAGGTTTTGTCGATGCGGGCGGTGGTCCAGCCGATGCCGTCGGAGGCTTTGGCGACGACGTGGCCCCAGGGGTCGATGATCATGGAATGGCCGTAGGTGACGCGGGGTTCGCCGTCGGCGTCATGGTGGGTGCCGGTGCAGGCGGGGGCGGCGAACCAGCATTGGCTCTCAATGGCGCGGGCGCGCAGCAGGACCTCCCAATGGTCCTTGCCGGTTTGCAGGGTGAAGGCGGCGGGGAGGACGATGAGGTCTACGTTTTTGCGGCGCAGGGCGAGGAAGAGCTCGGGGAAGCGCAGGTCGTAGCAGATGGCGAGGCCGATGTGGGTGGCGCCGATGTGGCAGGTGACGACTTTGTCGCCGGCGCCAAAAGTGGCGCTTTCGCGGTAGCCCTGGCCGTCGGGGGTGGTGATGTCGAACAGGTGGATTTTGCGGTAGCGGGCGATTTCCACGCCGACGGGGGAGAAGACGACGGTGGTGTTGTAGAGTTTGTCGCCGGCCAGCTCGCTGATGGAGCCGCCGTGGATGTGGACGCCGTTGGTTTCGGCCATTTCGCGCAGGAATTCGTAGGCGGGGCCGCCGGTTTCGCCGTGCGCGGGCAGGAGTTCGGCGGTGACGAATTTATGCTCGCGGCTGCCGCCCAGGCAGGTCCACATTTCCGGCAGGGCGATGAGGTCGGGCTTTTCAGCCGCGATCGCGCCCTCGATTAAGGCGCGGGCCTGGGCGATGTTCTGCGCCTTGTCCGCCCCTGGGGACATTTGAATCACGCTCATGCGCATGGCCGGTCTCCTTCAGCTAGCTATGAACATAGCTTTAATCGGCGGCGCTGACCACGGCCAGGAGCGAGAGGCCGAAGGGGAGGTTGATGCGGGGGAGGAGGTGGGCCTCGGCGCCGAACAGCTGGGTGAAAAGCGCGTTGAGCGGGCCGGGGGGGATGCTCGTGCCGCTGGGCTGGCTGGCGCCGCGAAACCTGTCCAGCCAGCGCAGGGCGAAGGCGAGCGGGGCGAGGGCCATGTTGATGTAGCTGAATTTGTTGATGGTCAGCCCGGCCAGATGCAGTTTGGCTTGTAGCTCAGCGGCGGCATAGCGGCGCTTGTGGTGCAGGGCGAGGTCGTGCGGGCCGAACAGCGCGGGGTGGGCGGGGACGGTGATGAGCGCGCGGCCGCCGGGGGCAAGCAGGCCGCGTATGGTTTGCAGCGTGGCTTCGTCCTCCTCGACATGTTCCAGGACATCGAACAGGCAGATGAGGTCGAACTTTTGCGTGGTGAACGGCAGGCCGTGCGGAAGCATGCCGGCGTGGACCTGCGTCTCCCCTCCCCTTGCCTGCGAAATTTCGCGCGCGGTGTCGTTCATTTCCACCGCCGTGACGTGGCCGAATTGGGCCAGCAGGGCGAAATTGCCGCCGGTGCCGGAGCCGAGTTCGAGGATTTGCGCGTTGGCGGGGAGTTTGAGGTTGCGAATGGTGGCGCCCAGAATCCGCCGCCGGCCGGCGAACCACCAATGGCGGGCCTCGACGGCGGCCATGTCGAGATAGGCTTCAGGTTGCATCGTTCTGGCCGTAGGTTTTGCGGATGAGGTAGCTGGGGCGCTGTTTGGTTTCGACGTAGATGCGGCCGATGTATTCGCCGAGCAGGCCGATGCTCATGAGCTGCACCGAGCCGAAGAAGGTGATGGCGACGAAGAGCGAGGCGTAGCCGGGGACTTTGTTGCCGAAGACGGCGGTGTAGATGACGATGAAGAGGGTGTAGAGGACGGTGCCCGTGGCGGTGAGCGCGCCGAGGTAGGTCCAGATTTTTAAGGGGGCGGTGGAGAAGCTGGTGAAGCCTTCCAACGCGAAATTCCATAGGGCGAAGCCGGAGAATTTGGTGGTGCCCGCGGCGCGCGGGGCACGGGCGTAGTCGATGGTGACGGTGTGGAAGCCGACCCAGGCAAACAGGCCTTTCATGAAGCGCTGACGCTCGGGCAGTTGGTTTAGCGCGTTGACCACAATGCGGTCCATGAGGCGGAAGTCGCCGACGTTTTCGGGGATTTTGGTGTGCGACATGCGGTTGTGCAGGCGGTAGAACCAGGCGGCGGTTTTGCGCTTGAGCAGGCCGTCAGAAGTGCGGTCGATGCGCCGGGCCAGGACGACCTCGGCCCCCGCGCGCCAGGCGGCGACCATTTGCGCGATGAGCTCGGGGGGGTCTTGCAGGTCGGCGTCTAGGGGGATGACGGCGGTGCCGCGGGCGGCGCTTATGCCGGCGGTGAGGGCGGCTTCCTTGCCGAAGTTCCGCGAGAATTCGATGACGCGGAAGCGCCCGTCGGCTTGGGCCAGGGCGACGAGTTGCAGCAGGGTGGTGTCGGTGCTGCCGTCGTCGATGCAGATGATTTCCCAGGTGGTATCCGGGATGGCTTCCAGGCAGGGGAGCAGCGTGGCGCGCAGATGGGGGATTGCCTCTGCCTCGTTATAGAACGGGACGACAAGGGAGATGAGCTGGGTCATGGGGCGGGTACTGTGAACACAGTTACGTCGTCGATTTTTTGCGCGCGCCAGTCAAGTGCCTGCATAAGCGCCATGGCGTGGGGGCTGGTGCCGGGGCCGGCGACGATGAAGTCCGTGTGGGTGGATTCGCAGAAATGGATGAAGTCGGGCGTGAAGCCGGAATGGTCGAGGCCGAAGTAGAACCACATGATGGGTTTGTCCGGCTGGATGGCGGCGGGGGGGAAGCCGAGGTAGCCGCCGGTTTGGGCGAAGCTGAACTGGCTTTGCGCCTGCCAGAAGGAGGATGGCCCCATGATGCCGAAGGGGAGGATGAGCAGGCGTTTGTTTGGGCCGAGTACCGCTTGCTCGCGGCCGGGGGCGAAGAAGGTTGAGGTGGGGACTGGTTGGCCTGGATGGGTTGCGGGGATTAGTACCACGCAGGCGAAAACGCCGGTGAGTAGGCGCAGGCGGCTTTGCCTGGGTGGCGCGGCGGCAATCCATAGGGACGTGATAATGGAGGCTGCCAGATTGGCGTAGAGCATGAAGCGGGCGGGCAGGGCCATGCCGATGAGCGGCAGGTGGCGGAACAAAGCCCATGGCAGTGGGATATGGGTGGCCACCCCGCCAAGCCAGAGCTGGGGACCGCAACTGGCGAGGAGGATGCTGGCCAGGAGGATGCCAAAAAACCGCGAATGGTTGCGGCAATACTGCCAGAGGATGAACAAGAGGGGCAGGCCGAGGTAGGCTCCCTGCTCGTTGAGCAGGCCGGCGAAATTGCCGCTGAGCGGCAAGGCGAATGCGCCGCCCAAGCGCGTGACGATGGTGGGGACGACGAGATTGAGCGGGTCGGTGACGTAGACCAGCGGCCAATGTGCGGGCAGATGAATGCCGCGCGGACGGCTGAACATGCCCCATAACAACGGCGATACCAGCAGGACAAACAAGGGCGCCGCGATGAGGCCGTCCACCGCGAGACGCTGCAGCGTGGGCCGGCGGGCGGGGAACTGCCAGAATGCCACGGCCCAGGCGAAGCCGCCGAAGAACAAGGCGGTCGCGCATAATTCAACCGAGGTGCCGAACTGGCAGGCGAGCAGGAGTGCTGTGCCCAGCACCGTGGACCAGCGGCTAATTTTTCCATCCAGCCGCAGGAGGGCGAGGAGCAGCAGGCAGGGGATGAGGGCGGTGAACGTGAGGTTGAGCTGTGCACCGGCATGCGCCAGTTCGTAGCTGGAGAAGCCAAACAGATAGCCGCCAAGCACGGCGGCGGCGGGGACGCGGCTGACATATAGACAAAGGAAATAGGCGGCCCAAGCGGCAAGCACAGGTGCCGCCAGCGAAAGGAGGTTAACCGCCGTCACCGGGCCAGCGAGCAGAGTGAACGGCAAGCCCAGCAAGGCCAGGAGCGGGACACTGGTGGTCCAGGTTAAATTAAGGCCGGCGGGCTGCCAGACGAGGGTGGTGAACAGAGGATTGATATGGTGCGCCAGCGTCCAGGGCCACCAGCTGAAAAACCATACAAATTGCAAGGGGTCGCTGCCCTCGCCATACAGAGTGCGCGTGAGGGAGGCGCCGTGGGCGATGTAGCCAGCCGACAGCGCCACGTAGAGAAGCAGCGCGCCGAGGTGCCAGCGCCAGGACATTTTAGCGTTAGCCATGATCACCACCCGGAACGGTAAAAATTTTCACATCATCAGCCTGCCGCGAGGGCCAATGCAGTCCTGCCAGCGTGGCCAGCATCGCCGGTGGAGTTCCAGGACCCGCCACGACGTATTGCGTGCCGGTCTGTTCGCAGAGACTGGTGAAGCTTGCGGGGAAATTTGGTACTTCCATGGCCCCCTCCAGTTCATACACCGCACTGAATCGCAGCATCGCCGGAGACGGAAAGCCAAGATACCCGCCGACCTGCGTAAAGCCAAAATTATTTTCGACCTGCCAGTAAGCCGAAGGACCGCGAACCGCGAAAGGTAGAATCAGCAGGCGGGGATTAGGTCCTAATTGGGCCTGTACCTCTCCGGGCGCAAAAAATTTCGAATCGGGAATTTTAGTCCATGGATGCAAAGCCGGAAGCAGAGCGAGGCACGCGAGGCCGGACAGAGCACTGCGCCACCACCTGGATTGTTGCGTTTTTGCCTGAGACAGCCAGAGTGCGGC
>Ga0182014_10002583_pt1 | contig 22641 bp, 13 predicted proteins | sample 612S2DmetaG_FD_120489 | JGI IMG/M metagenome (GOLD analysis project Ga0182014, IMG submission 120489) | Permafrost microbial communities from Stordalen Mire, Sweden - 612S2D metaG | ecosystem: Environmental > Terrestrial > Soil > Wetlands > Permafrost | place: Sweden: Stordalen | collected...
GTAGCCCTCGTCGGTGCCCGGGATCACCGTGATCTTGGTGGCGATGTCCCAGTTGGGCCAGTAGCCGGTGCCGGTGCAGGGGACGTCGCCGATGACCGCGCTGGAGTCGGCCCAGGGATGGAGACCGCCGAAGCCGTCGAGCACGCAGCCGGCAGCGTGCTGGACACCGCCCACGGTGATGCAGAAGGCGGCGACGTCGTTGGCGATGGTCCAGCCCGGCCAGTAGCCGGTGATGTCAGGAACGGCGGGCATGGGCGTGCCGGCGGCGGCGAAGGGGTGGAGGCCGCCGAAGCCGTCCATCACCCAGCCCGAATGCTGCCCGGGGCTGTCACAGGGATCCATGGCGATGCTGTTGGCGATCTGCCAGCCCGACCAGTAGCCGGTGATCGTGACCGGCGGGGCGTCGCCGAAGTTGTGGACACCCCCGTAGGCGTCGAGCGTGTAGCCGCCGCCCGCCGCTGTCACGCCACTCGGAGGCCCGCTGGCCTCGACATCCTGGATCCAGGTGGCCCAGTTGTCGTCGTCACCCGACGTGATCACGTTGGCAGCGGTGTACTCTCCGACCACCCAGGCTCCGTGGGGATCGGCCGGGTCGTAGGCAGCGCCCCCGTAGTCCCCCCAGCGTTCGCCGTTGTAGCCGTCGATGCACCCGTTGCAGGTCGCCGTGTCCGCAACACTGCTGGCATGTGCGGCATCCACCAAGGTCGGCTTGTCCACGTAGCCCGCGGCCTGTCCTACGGCCTCGACGGTGGTGAGCGTCGACGAGGTGGAGACGTCCACCGACCCGACCATGTCGCCGTCGGCGTCGAAGGTCACCGACGGGTAGTAGGCATAGGTGCCGTTGCCGCCGACGTCCCAGTCCTGACCGGGCATGACCTGGACCGAGCCGGCGACGGTGTCCGCCTCGACGAAGCGGGCACAGGTGTCCACCTGCGTGCTCCCGCAGGCGTCGTTGGCGGTGGTCCAGAGCAGGCCGTTCATCCAGACGGCATCGAGGAGGCGATCGTCATCGGTGTTGAGCAGGTACTGCGTGCCCGACTGGGGGACGTACGGCGGTGCCGCGGTGGGGGTCATCGAGGGGTCGTACTCGGTGTACCGGACGTTGTTCGCCAACGGCGTGCCGCTGATGTCGATCATGCCGAGCGTCGGCGAGCTGGTGTTTTGCCAGAAGGTCGAGTCGGAGTTGTTGTACACGGCCCACTCGTCACTCCCTGAGCTGAGCGACACCGCGGGCACGACGCCGAACCGGGAGTTGTCAGGGTTGGAGCCGAAGAGCTGCACGGTCCGGGGCGGCCACAGCCCGCTGGGACCGACGAGAAGCTGCGACTTCTGGATGACCTCGGTCTGCTCACCGAGGGGCTTGCAGGCGTCGCACGCGAAATCGTTCCAGGAGACGACGATCTTGTCGCTGCTGAAACCGAGCTTGGGCTCGTCGTTGATCATGCCGTTCGGCGCCGTCGAGGGCGTCCAGTCGAGCGCGTACGCCGTCCATGAGGAGGAGGCGCTGATCGCGCTGGTGGTCGAGACCAGGATCTCCACGCAGCTCCACGGCTTTCCGAGGGTCGTATTGAGCTGGACCCCGGACACGTACCAGCGGTCGGAGAGAGGGTCGTATGCGATCTGCGGCTCGAGGGTCGGGGTGAGGATCGCAGCCGAGCTGAAGCAGGACGGGAAGAGGGCGTCGAGGTCAAGGGCAAACTGCTCGGTGCCACTGCGGTTGTAGCCCCACAGCGTGCTGTTGACGATCTCCGCCACCTGCGTGCTCGACACCGCCAGCGCGTCATCGGGTGGTGCGATGGACTGCGAGGGGTCACTGCACGCGCCACCCGCGGTGCACCACTGGTCGATGTCGCCGTCATGCGAGGCCGCCTCGAATCCGCTGAGCAGCGGGCCGTTGGCGGCGCTCCCCTCCATCGTTCCGGCCGAGATGCTCGTGGTGGGAGTGGAGACGATCGCCGATGGAGATGCCGCACGGAGCCGTGCCGCGGCAAGGGCTGCCGGGTGCGGGGTGAGGAACGGGGCCGGAGCGGTCTCCGGCGCCGGTGCCGTGGCGGAGACGCTGGTCAGGGATACCTGACCGAGGGGGTGCAATGTCCCGTAATCGGCACGGGGAACCGTCACGCTGAGCCGGACGCTCGCCGTCGTCGGCGTGGCCGAATTCGCGGGCGCCGCCGACGAGATCGTACTCCCGCCGAGAACGAGGAGGACCAGCGGCAGGACGGCCCGTCGCGCGAATGCAGACTCGATACTCATGACGGAAACTCGGATGTGGAGGGGGACGGGGGCGCGGCGGATGGTAACAGTGCTGTGCCTTTCCAGAAACGGACGTGACGGCATCGTTGCAGCGCCGGAACGCTTCGAGGACTCAGGCCGGAGCCCCCTACGGCCGCCGCCCGCCGCGTTCCCCACCTTCCCCGGCACCGTGTCAGGGGTGTCCAGAAGCCGTCCGCCACCGTCCGGACCGCCGACCACCGGTCCCGGGTGGGGCTATGATCGCGATCGCCACCGCAGATCGAGGAGAGCATGGCCGAGACCACAGGGGCATTCCGGCGGATGGGACGCGCCGCCGCCAGGGCGGCGACGGCGCCGATGCGCAGCTACGTCAACCGCCAGTTCGAGAAGATGGACGAGAGCTGGCAGGGCCGGATGCACCTGGTCCAGCACCGGCTGCTCGGTGACATCGAGGCCGCCTCGGAGCTGACCTCCACTCACGCCCGCAGCCTCACCCTCCTCAACCAGCGGCTGGACCAGCTCGACACGCGGCTGGACGAGCTCAGCCGGCGGCTCACCGAGCTGCCCGAGGCGGTGGCGGCCGCCCTCGCGGGCCACGACGGCACCAGCGAGCGGGCGGCGTCCGGCAGGCGGAAGGCCCCGCCCTCGAGGTGAGCCGCTCGGAGTACGGGCTCATCCTCGACATCCAGGGGGCGCAGAGCGTCGCCCACGGTGAGCGCGGCATCGCCCGTTTCGTGGTCGAGCACGCCGCCGCGCTGATGCGTCGATCTGAGCGGGTGCGACGGCTCCTCCTCAACCCGCTGCAGCCGTTCCCCGGGCACCTCCCCGCCGGCCTGCTCGGTTCTCCGCTGCTCGGCTGGAGCACGCTCTCCGGGCTGCGGCGGGAGCTCGACTCCGGCGACGTGGCGGTCCACGTGATGTCGCCCTTCGAGCTGCCCGACCCCGCCACGGCGGTGATCCCTGATCACCTCATGAGGCCCGACATCCCCCTCATCGTCACCCTCTACGACCTGATCCCCTACCTGATGCAGGAGCGCTACCTCGCCGATCCCGCCTGGAAGATGCGCTACCTGCAGCGGATCGAGACGATCCGGGGCGCCGATCTGGTCCTGGCGATCTCCGAGGCGACCCGGCAGGACGCCCTCCAGCACCTGGGCATGGACCCCGATGTGGTGGTGAACATCGGCGGAGGCGTCTCCCCCATCTTCCAGCCCGGGCCGGCCGGAGTGGACGGCTTCGCCGCCGCGTGCAGGGCGGTGCCGGAGATCCGGCGTCCCTTCTTCTTCTCCGTCGCCGGAGCCGAGTTCCGCAAGAACACCGAGCGTCTCATCGAGGCCTTCGCCGCACTGCCCGCCGGCGTCCGCCGTCAGCACCAGCTGGTCATCACCTGCGACCTGCCGGCGACCTGGCGCCAGGCCTGGCTCGATCACGCCCGCGCCCACGGGTGTGCCGACGGTGACCTGGTGCTGACCGGACGGGTCAGCGACGAGCTGCTGGTCCGCCTCTACCGTGGGGCCTCGCTCTTCGTCTTCCCCTCCCTCTACGAGGGCTTCGGTCTCCCGGTGGCCGAGGCGATCGCCTGCGGCTGCCCTGCGGTGACCTCCAACGTCTCCTCGCTCCCCGAGATCCTCGACCACCCGCCGTCGACCTTCGATCCCACCGACACGGCGGACATCAGCCGGGCCATGGAGCGGGGGGTGGGCGATGGCGGCTTTCGCTCCGCACTGGTCGAGGCGGTCGGCAGGCGCGCCCCCCTCTTCAACTGGGACGCGGTGGCCGACCGGACCCTGGACGCCGTCCGCCGGCGGATCGACTCCCGGCGCTGGCCCGCTACCAATCACCCCCGGACCAGCCGGCTCCGGGTGGCCCTGGTGACCCCGTTGCCCCCCGAGATCGGGGGTATCTCCAGCTACAGCGCCCGGCTGCTCCCCGCGCTCGCCGAGCAGATGGACCTCGACGTCCTCCATCCCAACCCGGACACGCCGGAGGTGCGCGTCCCGGGCGTGCGGATGCTGCCGCTGATCGGCCTTGGCCGTTACGTCAACCCCCACAGCTACGACGCCGTGGTGTACGCGATCGGCAACAGCCCGCACCATGTGGCGACCTACGAGAAGCTGCTCGTCCACACCGGCATCGTCTGGCTGCACGACGTCCGCATCCCCCACCTCATCTGGCACTACGCGGCGAGCCATGGGATCGAGCCGGGCGACTACATCGCGGATCTGCTGCACCGCCACTACGGCATGAGGTATCCGGCCCGCGCGCTCACCGACTGGAGCGTCGCTCTCTGCGACCGCTATGGGCTGGGCTTGACCCCGGCGGTGGTCCGGGGGTCGCGCGGGGTCATCGTCCACTCCGCGCTGGCGGAGCGGCTGCTGCGCCTCGACCTGGGCCCCGACGCTGTGACGCCGCCGATCCGGGTGGTGCCCCACGCCGCCGCTCCGCTCCGCCCCGGCGGGCCGATCGGGCGGAGGACGCCACCCGTCGTCGGCGCGCTCGGGCTGGTCGACGAGAAGAAGTCGCCGCTCCTCCTCCTCGACGCCCTCGCCGAGATCCCTGCCGGCCGCCGGCCGCGACTGACCTTCGTCGGCCCCTGCGAGCCGTGGAAGCGCGAGTGGCTGCTCGGGCATGCGGCCGAGCAGCGGATCGAGGAGTCGGTGTCGTTCACCGGGCATGTCGACAGCGAGGAGTGGTGGTCGGCGATCGATGGCCTCACCTGCGTCGTCCAGCTCCGGGTGGGGACCAACGGGGAGAGCTCGGGAAGCACTCGCGACGCCATGGCCCGCGGCGTACCCGTCATCACCAACCAGATCGGCGCCGAGGACGAGCTGCCCCCAAGCAGCCTGGTCGCTCTTCCCGCCGATGTCGACGCTGCGCGTCTCGCCGCGGCGATCCTCGAGGTCTGCGACCGGCCGGCCGTGTGGCGCCGGCTCAGCGAGGCGGGGTGGGCTTACAGCGCCACCGTGACCGACGACGCCGTCGCCATCGGACTGGCCGCCGCGATCACCGAGATGGCCGCGCGCGGCAACTGACGCGCGGCCGGCTCAGGGCCCCGGCGCCGCCTGCACCCCGACCAGCCCGATGGACCGCAGGCGCCCGTCCGGGGGCACCACCGCCGCGGCTCTGCTGCCCTGCAGGGTGAGCAGCGCCGCGCTGCCTGGCGGGAGGTCCACGGGCACCTCCACGCGAGCGGCGGTCACGGTGGCGGTGGCCAGGACCTGGCCGCCACACTCGACCTCCACGGTGTTGGGAGCCAGCTGCGGCACGGCGACCAGGGTGAGGGTGATCCGGGTCATCGACGGGGAGTGGAAGAGGAGTAGCTGGCCGTCGTCGGTCATCCACTGCACGGGCCCGATGCCCGTGTCGTCGGAGACGGGGTTGAAGGAGAGCCCGGCGCCGAGCGCGATGACGGCGCTCCCCCGGCTGAGGTCGAGGAAGCTGAAGTCGCCGGATCCGCCCACCACGACCCCGGGGCTCACATCCATCAGCAGGGCGCTCTCGACCACCGCGTAACGGCGGGAGCTGCCGTCGAAGAAGCGGGTGGTGGACTGCCCGTTGCTGTACGTGTACACGAGATACGGGAAGTCGAGGTCGGTCATGTCGCGGAGGTCGTACTGGAGCCACACCTGGTCCCAGACCTGGGTGTCCAGCACCATGGCGTCACGGCCGGCCGGCCCGGCCACCGAGAGGAGCCAGTTCCGCGCGGCGGTAAACTCCTGGGCGTTGTAGATCTCCGAGGCGGCATAGGGGGTGGGGGACGGGGCGAGGTAGGGGAGCACCGTGTGGACGTTGACGGTGGCGAAGACCGCGATGAGGGCCGCCGCCAGCACCGCGGCTGCGGGCCGCAGCAGATGGCCGAGGTGCAGTGGGCGCAATCGGGTGAGGAGGGCGCCGAAGCCGGCGGCCACCGCCAGCATGACCATCGGGTAGGTGATCTGCACCACCTCGCCCTGCCCGTACGGGAAGTAGCGGATCGTGCTGAGCGCCAGGACGAGGGCACCGATCGAACCGATGACGAGGCGGAAGAAGCGTCGGGCGGGGCTGATGGCCACGGCGAGGAGGACGCCCACGCCCAGGATCAGGAGCGGTATGTAGCTGATCGGGTAGCCGGGCCCGGGTTCGACGTTGCCGAGGGTGCCGACGTAATGGGCCGCGATGGTCCGCAGCGGGATGCCCAGGTATGTCGAGGCCTGACCGCCGGACTGGGTGATGCCGGCCTCGTTCACGAACGACATCGCCACGCGTGCCCACGCCAGCGGTCCGATCACCACGGCGAGGCCCGCCAGCACCCCCGCTGCCCGCAGGCTTCGCACCAGCTGGCCGAGCGGACGTCGCAGCACGTAGAGGACGGCCGCCAGGGCGAGGGTGGGCAGGTACTCGGTGTAGGTGCACGCCAGTGCCGTGATTGCTCCGGCGGCGAACCACGCCGGCAGCCGGTCAGGCCTCCGCGCGACCTGGTCGTCGAGGTACTGCCCCGCCGCGGCCACGGCCAGCGGCGCCATCGCCAGGCCGAGGGCGCCCGCGCTGTGTGAGTAGATGACCTCGGAGAGGACCACCGAGGAGAGCGCCGCGAGGACGGCGGCAGCCACGCCCACCACCCGCGAGAGTCGAAGCGTCGACGCGGCCGCGATCAGGCCACCGGGAAGAAGCAGGATCCACAGGGCGGCGACCGCGTACCAGGTGACCAGCGGGTCGTGGTCGCTGACCACGGCGACCGCCGCCTGGTCGAGCTCCTCCCCCATGCGGAACCCCTGCTTCAGCTGGAGCTGGGTGTAGGCCCAGACCGGTGCGTCGGAGGAGGTCGGGATCTGGGTGAGCGGGTGGTCCTCGAGCCAGGCGGCCGGCGTGATGTAGGCGAAGCTGTCGGTCCCGCCGCCGGGGGCCACCAGGTCCAGCCCGAGGGGCCGAGCCGGCATGAGGAGGAGCCCGAAGGCGATCACACCGACGACCAGGGCCGTCCCCAGCCCGAGGAGTGCCCCGCGGTCGCGGAGGTCCCTCCACCACGGCTCGCGCCAGGAGCGCAGGCCGAGGGTGAGGACGGCGATCGCACCGAGCACGATCAGACCGACGCGGACCCCGGTGACGATCCCGGTGAGGTGGAGGCCGACGGCGAGGGTCATGGCGCCGATCAGGGGCAGGGCCGGCAGGGTGATCCGGCGCCACGGGGAGGGCAGCCACACCCAGACGGCAAGGCCCGCCGCGGCCAGGAGGGCCAGGGCGACGACGATCACGGGGAGCAGCGCACTCATGGCGGGAGCACGCTAGGTGAACGCGGCAGGGTGTGACCGCATCCCTGGCGATCCTAGTGGCGGGCGGAGAGCCGCCCGGCTGCGGAGAGCTCGGCGATGTACGCCCTCAGTCCGTCCTGCCACGGGGGCAGCGGCGGTTCCCCGAGGAGGCGCCACGCTCGGTTGTCGAGGACCGAGTACGCGGGGCGGTGAGCGGGGGTCGGGTACTCGGCCGTGGTCAGCCCGTCGACCGGGCGCTCGACGCCGGCCTCCGCCAGCACCGCCTCCGCAAAGCCGTGCCACGTCGTCGAACCCGAGTTGGTGAGGTGGTACGTCCCGGGTGCTCCGAGCTCGGCGAGCCGGAGGATGGCGGGAGCGAGGTGTCCGGTCCAGGTCGGCGTGCCGTGCTGGTCGGCGACCACCCGGAGCCGGTCCCGCTCCCCGGCCAGCCGGAGGACGGTCAGGACGAAATTGGGCCCGTGCTGCCCGTAGAGCCACGCGGTGCGGACCACCTGGTGACGACGGCACCCGTGCCGGACCTCCTCCTCGCCCGCCAGCTTGCTGGCCCCATAGATGGAGAGTGGGTGAGGAGCCGCCTCCTCGTCGATCGGTGCGGTGGCGGTGCCGTCGAAGACGAAGTCGGTGCTGACGTGGGTCAGCAGAGCCCCGGCGGCTTCGCAACGGGCGGCGAGCACCCGGGGACCGGTGGCATTGACCCGGTAGGCGGCGTCGGCATCGGTTTCGGCGGCATCGACGCGGGTCCAGGCCGCGCAGTTGATGACGGCCTCCGCCCGGCTGACTGCGAGCCAGTGATCCACCGCCTCGGGATCGGTGATGTCGCACTCGTCGATGTCCACGGCGGTCGTCGCCCACCCGGCGGCGCGGCTCACCAGCGTCAACTCCGTGCCCAGCTGTCCCTTGCTCCCCAGGATGAGGAGCCTCACTCCGTCACCCTCCGGTAGTTGCGCCGGTAGAACTCCCAGAACTCACCCGACTTGAGGGGCCGCCACCACGACGGATTGGCCAGGTACCAGTCCACGGTCCGCCGGATACCGTCGGCAAACGCCACCCGGGGCTCCCAGCCCAGGCTCCGCATCCGCGAGGTGTCGAGGGCGTAGCGACGGTCGTGGCCGGGGCGGTCGCGGACCGGCTGCTTGAGCTCGGTGGGCTTGTCCAGGGCGGCGAGAACCGCGTCGGCGACCGCCAGCCCGCTGACCTCGCCCCCGAAACCGATGTTGTAGTCGCGGCCCGGCTCGCCGGTCCGGAGCGCGGTGTCTATCCCCCGGCAGTGGTCTTCCACGAAGAGGTAGTCACGGACCGCGCTTCCGTCGCCGTAGATGGGCAGGGGGAGGTCGTCGATCGCATTGGTGATGAAGAGGGGAATGATCTTCTCGGGGTACTGGTGTGGCCCATAGGTGTTGGAGCCGCGCGTGATGATGGCCGGCAGGCCGTGCGAGGCCCGGTAGGCCCACACCAGCATCTCTCCCCCGGCCTTGCTGGCGCTGTACGGGGAACGGGGCCGGAGCGCGTCCGCCTCCCGGCTCCGGCCCGACTCCACGTCGCCGTACACCTCGTCGGTGGAAACCTGGAGGAAGCGTGCATGGTGCGCTCGGAGCGCGGCCTCCAGGAGCACGTACGTGCCGTAGACGTCCGTCTGGATAAACTGGCCGGGCGCCTCCAGGGAGCGGTCCACGTGGGACTCGGCGGCGAAGTTGACGATCACATCCACCTCGGCCGCCAGCGGTCCGACGATCGCGGCGTCGGCGATGTCGCCGTGGACGAAGCGGTAGCGCGGATCGCTGCGGACCGACTCGAGATTGGCCAGGTTGCCGGCGTAGGTCAGCTTGTCGAGGACCACCACGGAGTCCTCCGCATGCTCCCGGAGGGTCATCCGGACGTACTCGCTGCCGATGAAGCCCGCCCCCCCTGTGACCAGAAGCCTCACCTCAGATGTTCTCGATGGTCCAGTCGAACCCGATCCGGGGGTCATTCCAGGCCAGCCTGCCCTCGTCGGGGTGATCCGGGTCGTAGGGCTCGGTCACGTAGTAGGTGAGGATCACGTCCCGGAGGTCGAGCGCCTGGTAACCGTGGGCGACCAGCGGCGGGATGGCCACCATGCGGGGCGCGTTCTCGCCCAGGATGACGCTCTGGATCACGCCGCAGGTCGGGGACTCGGGACGGAGGTCCACCAGGACCACCCGGGCGTTGCCCTGCACGATGTCCCAGTAGTCCCACTGCTTCTTGTGCCAGTGGAAGGCCTTGATCAGCTCCGGTGGATTGCCGCCGCGCGCGTAGGCGAGGCTGCGGGACATCTGGGCAAACGGCTGATCGGGGAGGAAGAGGTTGCCGGCGTCATCGAGGTCGCCCCGCTTCAGCTGCTCGATGAAGTAGCCGCGCTGGTCGGCGTGTTTGACGAACGTCTTGATCCGGACATCGTGGATCCGGCCCAGCCGCTCGCGGGCAGGCCTCCCTGACATCTCGGCGAGCGCCCGCTCGACCTCGGGGGTCACAGCCATCCAGGCCATCAGCGCAACTCCACCACGGAATGGTCTCCCAGCATCAGCTTGTAGGCGCGCGGCCGCACCGGGGAGTGCCGGATCACGCAGCCGCGCCCGATCAGCGAGGACTCGATCTTGCCATCGGTGTGCTCGATCCGGGTGCCCTCGAGCACGATGCTGTGCTCGATCTCGGCGCCCCGGATGGTGCAGCCGGCGCTGATCGAGGTGTAGGGGCCGACATAGGCGTCCTCGATGACGCTCCCCCGGCCGATGATGGCGGGCCCTCGGACCGTGCAGTTGCGCAGCTCGGCGCCGGCCTCGACCACCACCCTGCCCTCGAGCCGGACGTCCTCGCCCACCAGCCCCTGGACCCTCGGCGGCATGTCGTCGAGGACGATCCGGTTGGCCTCGAGGAGGTCCTCGAGCCGGCCGGTGTCCTTCCAGGTCGCCACCTCCGCCTCGTGGCCCGCGCTGATGATGTGGGGGCGGACATCCTTTCCCATCTCGATCAGCTGCTGGATGGCGTCGGTGATCTCCAGCTCGCCCCGCTCCGAGTATTCGATCCGCTCGATCGCTTCGAAGATCACCGAGGTGAAGAGATAGACACCCACCAGGGCGAGATCGGACTTGGGCACGGCCGGCTTCTCGACGAGGCGGACCACCCGTCCCTCCTCCAGCTCCGCGACTCCGAAGTGCTGGGGTTCGGGCACCCGCGCGAGCAGGATCATGGCGTCCGGACGGCTCGCCCGGAACTCCTCCACGACCGGGATGATGCCGTGGCGCACCAGGTTGTCGCCCAGGTACATGACGAAGGGGCTGCCGGCCAGGAACTCCCGGGCCGTGAGCACGGCGTGGGCCAGTCCCCGCGGGGCGTCCTGATGAATATAGGTGCAGCGGGCGCCAAACGCCGTGCCGTCGCCGACCGCGGCCTCGACCTCGGCGGCGGTGTCACCCGTCACGATCCCGATCTCGTCGATGCCGGCCGCCACCAGCGCCTCGATGGCGTAGAAGAGGATCGGCTTGTTGCCGACGGGGACCAGCTGCTTGGCGCTGGTGTGGGTGATGGGGCGTAGCCGGGTGCCCTTGCCCCCGCTGAGGATCAGGCCCTTGAGCTTCTCAGCCATTGGATCTCCGCCTTCCGGGGAATTGACGCCGGCGGCCGGGAGTCTACATGACGGAGCGGTAACGGCTTGTCCACGAAGGGTTGGCGTTTGGCCAGGCCGCGTCCCTTAGGTGGTTAGCCTCGCCCCAAGGGAAGAGATCCAGCCGTTTGGGGAGTTGGGAGTGAACGCAGGCCGCCGCCGCCCGCCAGAGCGACGATCCCCGTGGCCGGGGATCATCCTGGCCCCGCTCCTCCTGGCCGTGCCCCTGCTCTCCCCGGCGCCTGTGCTCTCCGACACCGCCACCCCGGCGATCAGCCTGACCCTCGGCACCACCACGGTGACCCTCCAGGGCACGGCCCTCAATGGGCTGTCCCAATTCGACCTGGGGCCGGCGGGGTTGAACGTGGTGACCGCGTCCGCCACCGCCCGCGACCCGTATCGGGAGGTGACCCTCACCGAGGTGCCCTACGGTGCCGTCGATGCGGATGATCCCGCCCTCGGGCCCTCGTTCCCGGGGGCGGCCGCCGGGTCGCGCGCCTCACTGGGGGCCTTCCGCACCTCCCAGGGAGCCGTACCCCTGGGTGACCCCGAGACCACCCTCTTCGGCGCCGAGGTGACCGGTGCCGCCAACCTGGTCAACCTGGCTGTCGATGGTCCCATCCCCACGTCCACGGTGCTTGTGGAATGGGTGACCGAGGCCGAGGGTGGCCTCTGGCTCGTCCGGGTTGCGGAGGGAGTCGGGAGCCCCGGCACGGTGGCCGCGGCCGCACCGATCGTCGCCCAGCTCGCCGACATGACGGTCGCTGCCGGGACTGTCGGGTCTGCGACGGAGGCCGGGGAGTACCAGCCGAACATCGCCAGCCAGGCCGCCACCAATGGCAGCGCCAACCAAGCTGCCCAGGGCGGCTCGGGACCCGTGCCGCCACCGGTCCCCACGCCCTCGTGGTGGAGCGGGACGTGCGACACCAACGACTACTCCGCGGCCGCTCAGGCGCTGATGGGCGCGTCCCTCTCCGCCTACCCCCTCAGCTCAACGTCGACCTGGGACGGCCTGACCGCCTGCGGCCCGCGTCCCGGTTACGCCGAGGGGCCGGACGTCAGCGTGCTCTATCCGGGCGCCCACTGGAGCGTTCTGGAATGGGAGTGCGTGGAGCTCAGCATGCGGTGGATGTACGAGGAGTGGAACGTCGAGCCGTATCCCGCCAACGGAAGCAATGTGGTCTGGAACTACGCCGCCTTCCAGAGCCAGTACAACCCGGACGGGCCGGTGCTGACGGCCGTCGCCAACAACGGCGTCGGCCCGATGCCGGTTCCCGGTGACGTGCTGAGCTACGGGGCGACCAGCACGGCTGGGCACACCTCGGTGGTGACGGGCACCAACATCGATGCCAACGGTGATGGCACGGTGACGGTGCTCGAGCAGAATGCGTCCGCGACCGGTTGGGACACGGTGACCGTCACCGACTGGGTCCTCGGTGGGTTCGACGGTGGGGTCTCCGGCTGGCTCCACAACCCCTCGATCCGCGTCGGTGGCGGGCCCGCACCCCTCACGCCGGCACAGAGCCGGACCCACGCCCTCGCTCCGGCCACCTGAGACCCGGGCTCCAACTCGGAGCGCGCCGCTTCTACACTTCCGGGACAGCCGCGACCGAAGCGGCTCCGATCTGAGCCTGGAGCGCATCGCCCGTGCCGTCATCTCACCGCCTGCTGAGGATTGCGAGCACCCCGCTGCGCCGCTATCTCGAGCCGCGGTTCGGGGCCATCGACAGCCGGCTTGACAGCCTCGCCGAGCGGGTGAGCGCGCTGGGGGCCGAACCCGGGGAGCTGGAGCGGGCGATGCGCTCGGGCTGGCTGCAGCGCGTCGACGTGACCGACCACAACCAGGCTGGAGGGCCCCCGGCCTTCACGGACTTCGACTCGCACGTGGTCAGCGCGGCCCAGTGTGTCGCCCCGGCCTACCTCGCCTGGTACCGGAAGCTGCTGCCCGGGTGGCTCGAGGACTCCGTCGCCCGCACCGAGGGAGGCGACGAATGGGAGCGGCGGGGGGGCGTCACCGGCGCGCCCATCCCCCTCTTCAACCGCAAGGCGTGGGAGTGGGCGTACATCGCCGAGATGGCGAGCCAGGCGGTCGGCTCTCGCAGGGGGGGGCGCGCGCTCGGCTTCGGTGTCGGCAACGAGCCGCTCCCGGCCCTCTTCGCCGGCTGGGGGATGGACGTGGTCGCGACCGACCAAGGCCCCGAAGCCGGCTCCGACTGGGCGGAGACCGGGGAGTTGCTGAGCGGACTGGAGGGCCTCTCCCGCCCCCACCTGTTGAGCGATGAGGAGCTCGCCCGGCGGGTGAGCACCCGCGCTGTCGACATGAACCACGTCCCGAGTGACCTCGGGACCTTCGACGTCATCTGGTCGTCGTGCTCGATCGAGCACCTGGGAAGCCCCGAGCTGGGCCTGGAGTTTGTCCGGACCTCCTGTGGGCGGCTGCGCCCCGGCGGCGTGGCCGTGCACACCACCGAGCTGGAGCTCACCCCCAAGGAGAGGACGGCCGACTACGGGCACTGCGCGGTGTACCGGCTCATTGACCTTCGAGGCTTCGCCGAGCGGATGCGGGCGGACGGCTACGAGATCTCGCTCAACACCCACGTCAGCCTGGACACGCCCCAGGATCGGTGGATCGACCTGGGCCAGGCGAAGGCAGTGCTGGTCGACCTGGCCCACCTCCGGGTCGTCATCGGTGACTCGGTGACCACCTCGATCGGGCTGCTGGTCCGCAAGCCGGCGGCGCCGCACCGCCGCACCGGCTCCGCGAGGAAGGAGTGACCGCAGCAGCCGGATTGCTCCGCTAGGTCCGTTCGCGTCGTGCGTTGCAGCTCCCCGCACCAGCTGACGAATTGGCATACTGGGGCCTCCCAGCGGTGGCGCGACCAGGCCCCGCCTGACGATGCCAGGCTCATGAGATGCCAATCCGTATCTGCACGATCATCGCCCGCAACTACCTTCCGGCCGCGCGCGTGCTGGCGTCCTCCTTCCTCGAACACAATCCCAGCGGGCACGTCGCGGTCCTGATCATCGACGACGTGCGGGGCGACGTCGATCCCGAGGACGAGCCGTTCGAGGTGGTCAGACCCGAGGACCTGGATCTCGATGCGGGCGAGTTCCACCGGATGGCGATGATCTACGCCCTGGTCGAGCTGGCGACGGCCCTCAAGCCGTGGCTCCTCCGCCACCTCCTGTCCCGCCCGGACGCGAAGGCGGTGATGTACCTCGATCCTGACATCCGGGTGTACGCCCCCCTCGACGAGGTCAGCGCTCTCGCCGAGGCCGAGGGGATCGTGCTCACCCCCCACGTCACCTCCCCGATCCCGCGGGACGGGAAGATGACCGACGAGAACACCATCCTGAGCGCGGGCATGTACAACCTCGGCTTCATCGCCGTGGGGGCGCAGGCACAGCCCTTCCTCGACTTCTGGATGGCGCGTCTCGCCCGCGAGTGCCGGGTCGACGTCTCCAAGAACCGCTTCGTGGACCAGCGCTGGATCGACTTCGTGCCGAGCGTCTTCGGCGGCAGGGTCCTCCGCGATCCCTCGTACAACGTCGCCTACTGGAACCTCGAGCACCGTGACCTGCGCTGGACCGAGGGCGGCTATCGGGTTGACGGGCTCCCCCTCCACTTCTTCCACTTCAGTGGTTTCGACGTGACCGCGCCGTCCCTGCTCAGCAAGTGGCAGGGTGCCCGGCCCCGGGTGCTGCTCTCGGAACGCCCAGACCTCGCCCGCATCTGCGGCGAGTACCGGGTCGCGATCGGAGCCGCCACGCGCGGCGGGGAATCCGGCACGCGCTACGGCTTCGCCGACCTGCCCAACGGCGCTCCCATCGATGACGAGCTGCGCGAGCTCTTCCGCGAGCGTCTGCAGGCAGCCGAGACCGCGGGCACGCCGCGGCCCCCCGACCCGTTCACGGACGATGGGGCCGAGGACCTGCTGGAGTGGGCGCGCTCGCCGTCGGGAGAGGCGGGGCACCGCGCCCCTCGCTACCTCGCCCTGCTCCTCTCCCGCCGTGCCCGGCTGCGGGACGCCTTCCCCGCCCCCCACGGCCCCGACTACGACGCCCTCCTCGACTGGGCGGAGCGGGAGGTGGCGGCGGGGCGGATCGATCGCCGGCTCATCCCGTCATCGCGGCTCGCGCCTGCCGAGGTGCCGCCCGGGGTCCGCTGGGCCCCGGCCGGCCGCCTCACGCCCGGAGTGTCGGTGGTGACCGACGCTCCACCCGGGGCGGGATCCGGCAGCTGTGCCGGGCTTCTGGTCGCGGCGGCCCAGGCGGCGGGAATCGAGACCGAGACGGTGGTCCTGGAGGCCTTCGGCGATCCTCCGCGCCTCCGGCCGGGTGTGCCCGGAGCCGGTCGGCACAACGTCAATCTGATCGCGGTCGGACCGGCGCAGTGGGACCGTTTCATGGAGGACGCCGGTCCCACCTTCTTCGACGGCCGCTACACCATCGGTTTCATGACCCGTGACCCGGGCACTACCCACGAGGGGGCAGGGGACAGCCTCGGCCGTCTGGACGAGGTGTGGACGACCAGCGATCCGGTCGGCCGCAGCGTCGAGCGTCTCGCCGCGAACCCCGTGTTCAGCTTCTCTCCACCGGTGGTCGCCCCGACTGTCCCCCCCGACGCCGATCGAGGCAAGCTCGGCCTGCCCGGAGGGTTCCTCTTCCTCTCCCGTCTCGACTTCCGCTTCAGCCTCGAGCGCGCGAACCCGTCCGCCCTGGTCGAGGCCTTCGCCCGCGCCTTCGTCCCCGGAGAGGGGCCGGTCCTGGTGTTCGCGGTGAGCGGGGCGTCATCGGGGCTTGCCGAGCTGGAGGAGCTGAAGCTCCTGGCGACCGCGCGGACAGACGTCCTGGTGCTGGACCGGGAGATGGATGCCGGCCAGAGCGCCGCGCTGACGGCTGCCTGCGACTGCTACGTCACCCTGGATCCGGGCCAGCTCTCCGGCCTGGCCGTGGCGGAGGCCGTCTCCCTTGGCAAGCCTGTGATCCTCACCGACGACCCGAGCGGCCCGGATCTGCTGGATGCGGCCACCGCGTATCTGATCCCGCTCTCCGCCGCCGACCCGCCCGTCGATGCGGTCGCCCAGCTCCTGCGGCGGGTCGCGGACCATCAGGAGGAGGCCCGCCAGATGGGCGCGCGCGCTCGTGACGCCGCGCTCACCAGTCACGGGCCCGCGGCACGAGCGGTCTTCATCCGGGAGCGTGTCGATCACGCCCAGGAGGTCCTGGTGGCCCGCGCGGCTGCACCCCGCGCTGCTCTCGACCCGCGGTCGCTGGTGGATCTGGCCGGCTCCCGTGCCGATGCGGGTGGACCATCTCGCATCTCTTTGATCTCGCGTCCGCTGCGCCGCATGGTGGCGCGGGTCACGGCACATGGCGACGCCCATCGTGCCCTCGTGGACACCCGCCTAGCCGAGGCGCTGCTCGCACTGACGGCACGTGTGGACGAGATCGACCGAAGGATGAGGGTGAGCGCGACGGGAGCGGCTCCGCCTTCAGCAGACGCGGTGGCCCAGCCCCCCCTCGCCCCCGGCGACGCGGAGCATGAGACCCCGCAGGTCCTATCCTCCGCAGATGCCGACCCGACCCAGACACGCGCCGTCCAACCGGCATCTGGCACCGGGCCCAGGCGACCTGATCGTCGCCTGAACACCAAAGCAAGAGGCTAGATCCGTTGACTGATCATGAGACTCCGACCACCGCCCCTGACGCGGACGATCCGACGACGCCCACGTCTGAGAACGAGCCGGTCGCGGAGCGGGCCGAGGACGAGATCCAGGGTCCGGCTCCCGCCACCGAGCCGCCCCCTCCGGACCACCCATATGACGCCGCGTATTACGCCCACTACTACACTCGCGGTGGGCCAGATCTGCCCTACGAGCGGACCCCGGAATGGCTGGGATTCTTTGGCCAGGTCGCGGAGCGGATCGTCGCCGAGATCGCGCCCGCCACAGCCCTTGACGTCGGGTGCGCCCACTCCTTTCTTGTCGAGTCGCTTCGCGATCGCGGCGTGGACGCCAAGGGCTTCGACATCTCAGAGTTCGCGATCTCACAAGCTCGCGAGGATCTCCGACCGCACGTTTGGGTGGGCAGTCTCCTCGATCCCATCCCCGGACACTACGACCTCGTCACCTGCATCGAGGTTCTGGAGCACGTCGAGGATCGGGACGCGGCGACGGCGATTGCCAACCTCTGCGCCGTCACCGACGACGTCGTGTTCACCTCTTCGCCCGATGACTATCGCGAGGAGACTCACGTCAATGTGCGTGCCCTCGAGTATTGGTCCGAGTTGTTTGCGCGCCAGGGCATGGTTCGTGACATCGGCTTCGACGGCTCGTTCCTTACCTGGTGGGCCGCCCGGTTCCGCCGGCGGCGTGACCCCTGGCCCCGCGTGATCGGGGAATACGAGCGTCACCTCTGGCGTCTCGAGGTCGAGGCACACCACCGGAACACCATGGTGATCGAGCAGATGCGTGAGATTCAACGACTGGCGCACGAGGAGGTGGCGCCTGCCGTCTCCGAGACGCCCCTCCCGGAGGCTGTCGTTACGGAGGCCGTCTCCGAGACGCCCCTCCCGGAGGCTGTCGTTACGGAGGCCGTCTCCGAGACGCCCCTCCCGGAGGCTGTCGTTGCGGAGCCTTTCGCCTCGGGGGTCGCCGACGAGGAGGAATGGACGCGTCTCGAAGAGATGGGACTTGCGCTGGCTCGGACGATCGCAGACCGAGTCGACCAGACCCTCACCGAGGTGGATGCACGACTCAGCGAGCGGATCGACAAGGCCCTCGCCGAGGTGGATGCACGGCAACGCGAGCGGACCGACCAGGTCGTGATGCAGCTCGCGCACCGTCGGCGCACGGGTGTCCGCCACTACATCCGCACCCACACCCCGCTCTGGTTTCGGCGGCTCGTCATGCGTGGAGTCCACCTCATCTGGTGGTCACTCACTCTGCAGCTTCCCCGGCGGCTTCGGGAGCGTCGGGATCAGCTGTCCGACGCAGGCGCGCGCGTCCTCGCCTCGCCACCGTCTGCCGGGGAGTTGGTGCCCACCGCGCCCGACGTCGGCGACACGATCAACGAGCGTCTCCGGCTCTTTGAGGCCGTGGCGACCTATGTGAGCCTGTCCTCGCGTCGAAGCGTGTCGGTCCTCACTGGCGATCTTGGCGCCGCGGGACTTCGCGGCGGAGTCGGCGCAGCCGTCATGATCGGCGCCCTCGTCGCCGAGCGTACGGAGACTCATCTGCGCCTTGTCACCCGAGCGCGAAGGGCCGACGCGGCTCGCGTCGCCGAGCTTCTCGAGCAGAATGGCTTGGAAGTCCCGCTGGATATGGAGGTGATCCATGTCCCACCGGCATCCGGTGACAGCCTTCCGGTGGCGGCGGGTGACGCCTTCCTGACGACAAGCTGGCGCGAGACCCGCGCCTTGCTTGCCGGCGTTCGAGCTGACCGGGTCATCCAGGTCGTGGAGGACGACGAGCGGGAACGCTACGGGTTGGGCGACGATCGCCTTGGCTGCGCAGAGACCCTGTCCGACCCGAACCAGCGTCTGCTCATCTACGGGCACACGTTGTTTACGGAGCTGAGCGAGGGGAAGGATCCCCTTCCCGGTCTGGCGGCGCGCGCCGCCTGGTTCGAACCCGCCTTTCCAGCGGCCCTCTACCACGACGATCCATCGCGGCGGGGGGGGAGTGAGAAGCGCAGTTTCCTCCTCTGTGTCGACTCGCCCAGCTCAGAGCGCCTCTACGGGCGGGCCCTCAAGGCGGTCGCGCAGGCATTGGAGGATGGGACCCTCAACGACGTCGAGTGGCGTTTCACGTTCCTCGGCAGCGGCCTCGAACCGATCCGCCTACCAGGCGCCGGCGTCCCAACGATCCTCGACGATCTGGCGGTGCGCGCGTACGCCGACGTCCTCCGTTCCACCGATCTCGCTCTCTCGTTGACCGGAACCGCCCACTCGGGGCTCGCCGCCGCGCGGTTGGTGGCGAGTGGAGCGGTGGTCGTGTGCGGCGTCAGGGAGACCCTGAGACCCTTGGACGAGGAGATGGGCAATGTCATCCTCTCGGGATCGAGCCTGGCGAGCCTCTCCCGGAGCCTTGCCGTGGGCACCGCGCTGGCGCGGGACGAGTCGTCCCGGGCAGCCAACTGCGCGCGCCTGAACCTCGAACGCGACTGGCGCGCATCTCTAGAGGCGGCTGTGAAGCGGTGTGCGGAGTGGATGCAGTCGTAGGAGGCCCGAGTGTTCACGGACGCTAGGTGCGAACCGGTCGCGTACCTGGATCCATGGTGCGCGTCCTACGAGGAGAGGCTGCGGGCGCTGGGACGGCGCTCTCGGCATGTCGCCTACGTCTACGAACGACCGGAGTCGAGCTCCTTCCGGTACCGCGTCTTCAACATGATCGAGGCCCTCGAGGCCGCGCCTGCCCTCGGCATCTCCGCATCCTGGTTCACTCAGAAGGATCTTCGCGGCGACCTCGCTTTCGTCGATCGGGCTGACGCGATCATCATCTGCCGCACGCGCTACGACCACGACCTCGCCCGGTTGGTGGCCAAGGCGCGAGCGCGGGGAACGAGGCTCATCTTTGACATCGATGACTTGGTCTTCGATCCCGAGTACGTGCACGTCGTGACGCATACCCTCGACATGACCCAGCCGAGCGACGACGAATGGAACTACTGGTTTGGCTACGTCTCCCGAATCGGCGCGGCGATGAGGTGCTGTGACTCCGTGATCACCACGACGGCGCCGCTCGCCGAACGGGTCCGGGACTACGCCCCTGATCGCTCGGTGACCGTCCTCCCCAACTTCCTCAACCGGCGGCAGTGCGAGCTTTCGCAGCGCCTTCTGGGGCGCAAGCGTGAGGGTGGCTACCGCCGGGAGGAACCCACCATGGTCGGCTACTTCAGCGGATCGCCGACACACAACCGCGACCTTCTTGTGGCCTCCCCAGGGCTCGCCCAGATCCTCAAGCGGCACTTGGACGTGGCGCTGCGTGTGGTTGGCTACATACAGCTCAACGACCTGCTGGAGCCATTCCGTCATCGCATCCAGGTCATGGGTATGCAGGACTTCGTCAATCTGCAGCGGACGATTGCCGAGGTCGAAGTCAACATCGTTCCCCTTCAGAACAACGTCTTCACCAACTGCAAGTCCGAGCTGAAATACTTCGAGGCCGGGGCCGTGGGCGTCCCCACCGTCGCGTCCCCGACCGCCCCGCTCGCGGGCGTGATCACGCACGGGGTCAACGGTTTTCTGTCGAGGACGCACGAGTGGGAGGGGAGGATTGCCGAGGCGCTCGACATGCTCCAGCGGGACCCGACGGTGTACGAGGGCATGGCCGATAGGGCTGCGGAAGACAGCCTCTCGCGGTTCGGCTGGAACCGGCAGGCTCGGCGGATCGAGGCTGCCGTCTTCGGACCTGGCTAAGCTGGCTGGGTCGCCGCGATGCCCGGCGGCAGGTCCCCGTCCGAGAGCACCAGCTCGGTGTCTGCCATGGAGAGCAGGAACCGGCGCCTCCTATGCCCGGTGAGCGGCTGCCACCGGGCCTGATCTCGGTCCCACTGCCACACGTGGTGGTATCCCCGCGTTGCACGGAGGATCCGGACGCGACCAGCCAAGCTCACGACGTGCTGCGCTGCCCAGCGGGGGCGCCCGGTCAGCCGAGCGAACCGCTCCAGCAAGTGGTAACCGTGGACGGAGAGCAGCAGCACCGGGCGGTGGGTGCGGAAGGCCCGGTGGAGGCGGGGCAGAACCACGAACTCCGCTCCCTCGATGTCGATCTTGAGAATGTCCGCCGTCAGGAACTCGGGCGTCCCAGACCAGGCACGAGCGTCCACGGCCTCGATGGAGGCTGTCGCCGCGCCGCCGTGAACAATGCTTGACATGCTGTCCCCGAGCTCCGTTGACGACATCCGAAACCCACCGGCCCTGCCTGCGATCGCCTTGGGGACGACCCGGATGCGCGGCGCAGCGTCGGAATTGAGCGACAGGTTCCAGCCCATAACTTCGAGGGCCACCGGGGCTGGCTCGTAAGCCACGACCTGAGCCCCGCGTTTCGCAGCAATGATGCTGAGCGGCCCCAGCCACGCACCGACATCCACAAAGGAGGTTCCGGGCCGCGCGAGGGAGACGATCAGAGCGATCGTCTCCGGCTCCCAGCGGCCCGCCGCAAAGAGGTCCCAGAAGCCCCCACGTTGGTCAGTCCGGACAAACCACGTCTCCGTCTCGACCCCGGGGACCCGGATGCCCAATGGCGGTTGACGGACGGGTGCGTGAGACATGGTCGGCGACGGGGCTGCAGGTACCGGCCGTCGAGCGTCAATGGCGGTCCTCAGTTCCGTTGGCAGCTCGTCGAGGTTCCAGTTGCTCACATGTGAGCGCATGTAACGCCGGTAGTACTCCTCCTCCTCTGTTAGGTGTCCTGAGTCGAGGTACCAAGGTAGGTGGCGCGCCACATACGGCGGTCCCGTGCGCAGTGCTCGTCGGCTTCCTCTCGGAGCCCCGGGGCGATAGAGGGCAAACGTCGTGTCGAGGTCGGCTCGGAAGACCGCGGGCTCGACCTCCCTCTCCCAGAACTGCGATTCCCACAGAATGACGTCCCCGCGGAACCGATAGGTGGACGGGAGGTCATCGATGCGCAGTCCAAAGCCGACCTTGTCGACCTCGGGATGACGGCCGAGGATCTCCGCGAAGCGGTCCACAGCATCGCGGGGGGCCTCGTCATCGGGGACCACGTCGCAGTCGGTGACGACAAACTGACCGCTGTATCCGATGGTCGCGAGCACGTCGGCATCCCACGCCGCCAGATGACCGACATTGCGACCGAGCCGGAGAACCTGGTGGGGAGACTCGCCGTAGTAGCAGAGCAGCGGCTCGTACGACGAGTCGTTATCGACAAGAATGATTCGCTCATGCCCGGCTGCCTCGAGCCAAGCCACGAGCCTCCGCAGATCGTCCAATCGATCGCGGCAGGTGATCAGGATCGGAGTGTGAGCTGCCTTCAAGGTCATGAGTGGTTCAGGGCGGCGATGGTCCCAGGCCGATGAAGCAATCCGGGCACCGACCAAGCTCGCCCGTGCGCCGAGTCTCGCCCTCGTGGGGCGCCCCAGCGGCACTGCTCGCGGATACTGGCTCGCTCCCAGTGCTGGGTCGAGTGGATCCCCGCGCTGTTTGGGTGGCCAATCAGATCCTCGGGCCTGCCCTCTCGACTCACGGATTCCACCTGCGGGTCACCGCCATTGGCTCTGAGGGGCGGGGGCTCACGCCACCGGGATCCCCGCCGAAGATGCGCCTCTCTCTTGCCACACCTCTTCCCCAAGTGCCAGCCACCACGAGCCCCGCGTCCAGTACCGCCCCCGGGCGCGATGCGGTCGCTCACTCCGACCACGCCGCGATGGCTAGAGGCAGTTGAGCCTATTCTAAGCTGTCAGCGGCCAGGCAATAGGACCACCCACGGCCAAGTGATAGGTCCACCCGCGGCCACCGGATAGGACCACCCGGTGCCCCGTCAGAACGGATCGTAGCCTGCTCTCACCTCCTCGTGGTGA
>Ga0182014_10002586_pt1 | contig 22624 bp, 18 predicted proteins | sample 612S2DmetaG_FD_120489 | JGI IMG/M metagenome (GOLD analysis project Ga0182014, IMG submission 120489) | Permafrost microbial communities from Stordalen Mire, Sweden - 612S2D metaG | ecosystem: Environmental > Terrestrial > Soil > Wetlands > Permafrost | place: Sweden: Stordalen | collected...
CGCGGTGAGTTCGCGCTTCAGTTCGAGATAATTCTCGACGATGCCGTTATGGACCACGACGATGCGGCCGGTGCAGTCGCGGTGGGGATGGGCGTTCTCTTCGGTGGGGCGGCCGTGAGTTGCCCAGCGCGTGTGGCCGATGCCGAAGCTGCCCTGGATGGGATGCTCGCGCAGAACTTCCTCAAGGTTGGCCAGCTTGCCCGGTGCGCGGCGCACCTCCAGAATGGGGCTCGCAGGACTGCCCACAGCAATGCCCGCCGAATCGTAACCGCGGTATTCGAGGCGCCTTAGCCCCTCGATGATGACTGGAACGACCTTCTTCTTGCCGACGTAACCGACTATCCCGCACATGCTGCAATTCTAAGCGACGCATGGCGGAAAAGGCTGTGACACGAAGGTGGAATCGAAGACAACCTTCTGTGCGACGTTTGGATCAAGGCCGGACAGCGCGCCGGTGGAAGGCGGGGATTTCAACCGCATGAACCCTCGGCGCCTCTTCACCCCCACAGGCAAGACACTGGAGCAGCGAAAAGACGGTCGCCGAAGGGAACGCTTCTCTCTCCGTCGTAAAGCACAAGTCCCAATTTGAAGTCATCGCCGCACGCGGCCGCCAGTTTTCTGAGCCCCTTGAAATCTCCGCCGGTCACCGTGGCGCTTGCCTTGACATCGATACCAACCACGGCGCCGGGGTCCTCTTCGACGACAATATCCACTTCGTCCTGGTCCTTGTCCCGATAGTGATAGAGAGTGCAGGGGCTCTCAAACCAGGCCAGTTGTTTCAAGACCTCGGAGAAGACAAATGTTTCCAGGAGGCTTCCGAAGATGGCGCGGTCCTTTCGAACTCGCTCGGCGGTAATGCCGAGAAGCGTGGCCAGCAGGCCGGAGTCGAGAAAGTGGAGTTTCGGTGTCTTTACCAGGCGCTTCAACCGATTCCGAAACCACGGTTCCAGGCGGCGGACAAGGAACAACTGCTCCAGGATGCCGAGATACTTTCTGGTGGTCTTGTCGTCCAATCCGACCTGACCGCCCATCTGCGTGAAATTGACGAGCTGGCCGGAGTATTGAGCCAGGACCCGGAGCAACCGCGGCATCTGATCGAGTTTCTCGATCTCGGCAATATCGCGCACGTCTCTCTGCACAATGGCCCCGATGTAGTCGCGCGCCCAGGCCTGACGCCGCCCGGGCTGCCTGCGCCGCAGCATCTCCGGATAACCGCCGGTGAGTACGGCCTCGACGAGATATTCGCCGGCAAGAGCCTGGCCCGGTTTGGCGGGCTTGCCCTTGAACGCGGCGTTGAGAAAGGCCGGCTTGCGGCGGTGAATCTCGGCTTGCGAGAGAGGCAGCAGATTGACAATCTCCATGCGGCCGGCAAGGCTCTCCGAGACCTGCGGAACGGTGAGAAGATTGGCCGACCCGGTGAGCAGAAACCGGCCGGCGCGGCGATCCACATCGATAGATCTCTTGATGGACCGGAGAAGATCGGGCGCGCGCTGAATCTCGTCGATGGTGGCCTTGTCGAGACTGCGTACCAGGCCGCCCGGGTCGCTGCGAGCCGATGCCAGAATGGTGTCGTCGTCCAGGGTGAGGAATTCGCGCTTGCCGGCGACCAGATCCCGGACCAGGGTCGTCTTGCCGCATTGACGCGGACCCGATACCAGAACCACCGGCGTGTCGCCCAGCGCGGTTGCTACCGCGGCAGCGACAAAGCGGGGATAGAGCGGGTTTTGATGGTCGTCCATTTCGGATTCAACCTTCGTCCAATCCGGATTAATAGTCCGTCTTGTCCGGATTATACTCCCGTCCAATCCGGAATGGAGCCATCTGAGCGGGAATTCTTTCGCGCCAGGCGCCCCATCTTATGCGCGCCTTTTCCGCGCTCCGACCGTCCACTTCCTTCCCATCCGAATCCTCCCGTCACGGCCCCACGGACTACCCGCATGCTAGAATTTCGGGTTCCCCAGAAAAGGATTCCCATGCGCAGCGACCTGACTGTTCGCGCCGTTCACCGTGGAGAGATGCGCGTCGACGTGCATGTCCGCGAGCATCTCCTCGAAGTGGATTACCCCGCCGTGACAGGCGTTCGCCCGACGCCGCTTGAGGTGCTGCTGGCCAGCTTGGCCGCCTGCGCGACGGCCACTCTCTCCCTCGTTCTCTGCAAGATGGGCGCAACTGTCGACTCCCTTGAAGTCGAGGCCGCAGCCGAGCGGCGCGCAGAGCACCCAACCGTGCTGACTGCTATCGAGCTTGTCTATATCCTCCGCGCCGAGAGTCTCGCGGCGGAGACGGTGGACCGGGCAGTGCGCGCCGCAGAGGTCCAGCTCTGTCCGGTGCTGGCCATGCTGCGGCCGGGGACAGAGATCCGGTCGTCCTGGCGGATGGAGTGAGTTCCCTGATCTCAGAAGCCAGACCTATTCGACTACGACAGAGCTGGCTCTGGGGCACCCGGCACCTGGCCGCTTCAAAACCGATCCGCGCCTTTACTGATGCTTCAAGATGACGAGCACCGTGTCGTTCTGGTGCATCTCGAACTTTTGTTCAAACATGTGGTTGCCGATGGCAACGATGCGGGTTTCAGTGGGTGCACCGCTGGCGGACTGCTGCAAGGCGCCTACCTGGGCGCGGGTTAGCTGGTTGGGACTTCCCAGCGCGAGGTAGGCGGTGTAGGCGTCGTTTTGCTTGTAGCCGGTGCGGTAGACGTTGAGCTCATATCTGCCGTTGGGGATGCCGGTGATTCTGAGTTGGGCAGCAGGCGCGGTCTGGGCCGGCTGCTCTCTCTTATAGAAAACCTGATTGGTCTCCTGGTTCTGTCCCGAGCCGGGAGCAGCAATGGCCGTGTAATTCCAGAAGAGGGCCTGAATGGATTTGTTCCTGCCAGTGGTAATCCAGCTCTGCGGGTCGTTGGTGGCCAGATCGGTGTCTCCCAGAGCGGCGAGAAACTTGTAGGCGAAGAAGGACGGTTTGCGGATGCCCTGGTAGTTCATCAGGCCGAAGCCGCCATGGAACGGGGTGAAGCGCGGACCGTTCTCTTCGAAGATGTCGGTGAAGGTCCAATAGGACATCGACTGGGCGAGACTGGATGTTTCGCGCAGCTTCTGGAGGATGAAGGGCGCGGAGATGTATTGGTCGTGGATGGGGTCGGTAGGGGTGTAGGACGTGCTCCACTCGGTGTAATGCAGCTCGAGTTTGGGCGTGGCCGAGGCGTCGATCAAGCCGCGTGAGTAGCGGACACGCTTGACAATGGCGTCGGGGGAGACGTCGAGGACGGTGCCTGCATGGCCATCGGCATCGAGCGCGCCCTGCGTGACTCCGTAGGTGTGCGTGGACTCGAAGTCGGCGGGAACATGCTCCTTGGCGATAAAGGAAAACCAAGCCGGCTCAAGGTCGCCGCCTGCCGAAGCCGGGCCGCCGACGCGACACGCCGGGCACGCGGACTTTATGGTTGTGGCAGTGTTGCGGTAGAGATCAAAATACTGGTCGCGCGTGCCGGCCCAGAAACCCGACAGGTCGGGCTCGTTCCATACTTCGTAATACCATTGGCCGATCTCGCCGGCGCCGTAGCGTTCTTTCCAGTGCTCGATCAACGCCTTTATCAGGCCGTTCCATTTCTCCATGCTTTTGGGCGGGGTGACGTTTCCCTTCCACCAGAAGATTGTGTTGGGACCGCTGGCAAGCTTGGCTGGCATGAACCCGAGCTCGACAAACGGCCGGATGTGGAGGGCAAGCATCGCATCGTAGAGCGGGTCGATGTATTGAAAGTTGTAGCGGGGGTTGCCCTGCGAGTCCTCGTTGTAGACGCCCATATCGTCGCAGAGCAGGCCGTGAAAGCGGAGGTATTTGAAGCCGATTTCCTTTTGCACAATGGCTAGCTGCTGTTGCCAGTCCGCGCGCAGGCCTTCGTTGGCGCGGCCGGCGCCGACCGTCATCAGAGGCGTGGTGCTGTGGGGGCCCGCGGTTCGAGCGACGTCCGCCGTGATGATCCTGGTTTGCGCGGAGGCCGCCAAGGTGGTGAAAAGGGAGGCAATCAGGACCAGTTTTCGCATCGGATCCGACATATTCAACCTTCACTTTAAGGCGATTTTTTAGGGCAATACAACCATATCAGGCGCCTGGCCACATTCCGGCAGACTCCCCATCCGCCGAGGCGAGGGCAAGCGGCGAGTTCCACAGGACCGGCACCGTCTTGCGCCTGACAAAATATGTCAATGTTCCCTCAAGGCCCGCTGATGTACACTGCGCGCAGTCAGGCCTTCCCCAGAGTAACGCTGACCAAATCACAACAGGAGAAAGAAGATGGACAAGAAGATGCGGTGTGTCTTCGCGGGGTTGTGTGCGTTGTTGACGGTGGCCCTGTGTGCGGCGCCTTCGGGCGCGCAGATGGCCGAAGTGAAAGAGAAACCGGCGATGTACTCGTATGTCGCCAACTGGCAGATTCCCCGGTCGAATTGGGCGGAGATGGAGAAGTCCGCTTCGACCCGAAACGGCCTCATGCAAAAGGCAATGGCCGATGGGACCATCGTGGGCTACGGCGACGACAGGAACCTGGTGCATACGCCCGAAGGCGAAACGCATGACACCTGGTGGTCGGCAATGTCGATGGCCGGGTTGGTCAAGGTGCTGGACCAGTTGATGGCGGGAGAGATATCTTCTTCTCCCAACGCGGCCAACCCCACCAAGCACTGGGACAACGTCTACGTGAGCCACTATTACAACTGGAAGCCAGGGGAGTACAAGGGCGGCTACGTCCACGTGTCGGCATACAAGTTGAAGGCGGATGCGCCCGACGATGCGGTGGATTCGGTCAGCAAGCACATGGTTGTGCCGATTCTGGATAAGCTGATTGCCGACGGCACGATTGTTGAATACGAGATCGACGAGATGGCAATCCACACCGCGGCCCCAGGCACGTTTTTGATCGTTTACGTGACGCCGACTCCGGAAGGACTGGATACGGTTCAGGCGGCAGTGAGGAGTTCCGTGAAAGAGCATCCGTTGTCCGGCGACGCATTTGGTTCATTCGTGGATGACAACGGCCATCGCGATGAGTTGCTGAAAGGGAATGGGGTTTTCAAATAATTCTGCCGTGTTGCAATCCCATCCTAACCTCAAAAGAACGTGATTAGGATGGGACGCCCTGCGTGCAATTGGGTTGAGGGTTTAGACCCATTCCCCCTGGCGCATGAGTGGCTCGGCCACGCCGGCGGCGGTGATGCCGTCGATGTCGAGCTCGCCGGAGCCGATCATCCAGTCGACATGAATGAGGCTGTCGTTGGCGCCTTTCGCGGCGAGTTGTTCGGGAGTTAGCTTGTCTCCATCGCGGAGACAGGAGATGTAAGCCTGACCCAGGGCGATATGTGACGCGGCGTTCTCGTCGAAGAGCGTGTTAAGAAAGATCATGCCACTGGCCGCTATCGGCGAGGAGTGGGGGACAAGCGCCACTTCGCCGAGGCGGCGCGCGCCTTCGTCGGTGTCGATCAGCTTTTGCAATACTTCCTGACCGCGGCTTGCGCGGGCGTCGACGATGCATCCCTTTTCAAAACGCACCTGGATGCCTTCAATCATGGTGCCCTGATGAGACAGCGGCTTGGTGGCAGTGACTGTGCCTTCGGCGCGGTCCTTGTGGGGCGCAGTGAAGATCTCTTCGGTCGGCATGTTGGGAATGCAGTAGAAGCCGTTGCCGGCGGTGCCGCCGCCGCCGAGCCATAGGTGATCGTCGGCCAGGCCGAGACGGAAATCGGTTCCCGGCCCGCGATACTGAAGGGCGGCGTAGCGCTTTTCGTTCATGAAGGCAGCGCGGCTTTGCAGACCGGCATCGTGCGCCTTCCACGCGGCGACGGGATCGTCGGCGTCGATGCGCGTGGTGGCGAAGATCGCATCCCAGAGTTTGGCCAGGGCCTTGTCGGGCGCATCGTTGGGAAAGACGGCGGCTGCCCAGGCCGGAGTGGCGCTGGCCACGATGGTCCAGTTGATGGCGTGGCGGGTGATGAGTTCGAGTGCGGGGCGGTAGGCCTGCGAGACGGCGCGATTGGCGCGGCCGACTTTGCCGGGATCTTCATTCGAGAGCAGTGCGGGATTGCCGCCGGCGATAGCCAGGCGCGCGGCGCCGCTCTTGAAGGCCGCGGCCATTCCGTCGTAGAGCCAGTTGGCAGCGCGGTCGAAGCTTTCGCCGGGAGCGAAGCGGTAGCGCATCAGCGAGGCTTCGTCGTCGGTGTAGAGCGTGGTGACCAGCGAAGCGCCGGCGCGGTAGGCCTGCTCGGTGATGCGGCGGGCCAGAGGCAACACATCCAGCGAGGCTGTCATCAGCAGTTCCTGCCCCGGCTGCAGGCCGAGTCCGACCCGCACCGCAACTTCGGCAAGGCGATTCAGTTTCTCTTCGTGGGTAAGTTGATTTGCTGCGGCTGGGGCTGCGCTCATGTTGCTCTTCTCCTCGTCGCTCTCAGGAAATTGGGACCCCGCGGCAATCGGTTGATTGCCCGACAATATCCCAATTCTAGATGCTCGAACCGCCCGGGATGCGGCTCACGATCGGATAATCTAAGCTAATCGGGGCGCAAACTGTTCACCTCCGATGCGGTTCTCTTGCAAGTCGGGAAAGGCTGATTGATTTCAATGTCTAGGTACGGTTTAGACGCCGACGAGATACGGATTCTAAAAGCGCTCAAGACGCCGGAGAAGATCCAGCGCTTCCTCGATCATGAAATTGCATACAACAAGGAACCGGACGGCGACACGATCCGTTCTCCCCGACGAGTGCTGCGCGACAAGGTGGCCCATTGCCTGGAAGGTGCTTTGCTGGCCGCGGCGGCGCTACGTGTCCAGGGCTTTCCGCCATTGCTGCTCGATCTCGAAGCGGTGCGCGACGACGACCACGTTCTCGCTGTTTTCAAGCAGCATGGCCATTGGGGCGCGATCGCCAAATCGAACTTCAGCGGGCTGAGATTCCGAGAGCCGGTGTACCGTACTTTGCGTGAACTCGCCATCTCCTATTTCGAGCACTACTTCAATGCTTCGCGTGAGAAGACGCTCCGCAACTACTCCCGCCCGGTGAACCTCAGTCAGTTCGACCGAATAGGCTGGATGACCGCGGAAGACGATCTGTGGGTAATCAACGATCACCTGGCGACGATTCCGCACATGGCGTTGCTGCGGAACGGGGCCGGGCGCCGGATGGCCCGGGTGGACGATCGGCTGTTTGTGGCCGGGTCGACTGGCCGTGCTTTGTGACTCGAGACCTGCGTTGCCCTGGGCGGATTGGCGATAATCCGAACATCACCGATTTCGAGCCCTCAGAGACAGAATTCGGGGTACCCCGTAAACAAGAAGCTGCTTGCACCGGAGCGCAAGCAGCTTCTTGTTTGATTACTGTAATGACGCCCATGCGCCGACGATCGATCAGCTCAGCAGGATCTTCCGTACTTCGCCTTCGGGATCGTTGACCATCTTGCATTCGTTGTCGAAGACCATGGTCTTGTTGGAGTCCGGGTCAGTCGGCTCCCACGTCAAGCCTGGCTGGCTCGGGTTTCCGGTACGGGCAAAGTTGGCCCACGCGGTGGCCATCTTCTTGGCCAGCGCCTGCGCCTCGGGCGTGTTGCCCGTTCCCTGTTCGCAGCGCTTGGTGTTGTCGAAGCAGAAGGCGAGCTCGGCGGTGTGCCAAGCGCCCGCATCTTCCAGCATCGGAGACTGCCAGGTGAAGAAGTAGGTATAGGCAGGCGCCGCTTTCAGGTCATGCTTCAATTTGGCCATCTTCACGACGTTGTTCCTCATGCCGAGGCCGTTCAAGCCGGGGCCGCTGCACATGTACGAGAGCGTGCGAATGCTCTTCTTCGGATGCGCCTTCTTGAGGCCGGCAACCAGCGCGGTTGCCTTGTCTTCGCCATAGGATCTGACAAGCGTGGCATGCCACTCCGCCTCGGTGGGGCGGGAGAGCATGCGGTTGCCTTCTTCGCTCACCGAGCCCATCAGCATGGGTACATTTTTCGAAATCTCGGGAGCGGCGTCCGAGAACGATCGCATGGTGATGATGCGTCCGTCAACGCTGGGGCTCCAGCCGGGGCGCGGAGGTCCAAACGGTCCCGCCGGGCTCGCCCCACGCGGAAACATTCTGGCCGAGACGGCGCTTCCCGCCTTGTTCAGTTTGGACCACTCCATCTTCTGCAGTGCTTCGATGTCGTGAGCGCCAATGCCGAGTTCCTTCACGATCTCCCGCGCATACTCTTTCTGCTGCTCCCCGGTCGGGTTGTTCCCGCCGCCGCCCGATTGGACTGAAGCGCGATGGATCAACCCTGCAGCCGACGGCATGCCCAACAGCGTCGTCACCTTCGAGCCGCCGCCCGACTGGCCATAGATCATTACCTTGTCCGGGTCGCCGCCGAAGTTGGAGATGTTCTCCTGGACCCACTTTAGTGCCGCCACCAGGTCGGTCATGCCGATATTGACGGAATCCTCGTAGGCGGAACCGCCAACTTCGGAGACATCGAGGAAGCCAAGCGCGTTGAGCCGGTGATTGACCGACACCTGAACGACATCGTGGTGCCGCGCCATCTGCGCGCCTTCATGCGAAGGCAGTTCATAGGACGAGCCGAAGGAGAACCCGCCGCCATGGATATAAAACATGACCGCGCGCTTGCCGGTCAGGCTGGGCGTCCAGACGTTCAGCTTCAGCATGTCTTCGCTCTGCCAGCCGTCGTCCCAGTCCTGGATGAAGGTCTGCTCGTTTCCCGTCCAGTCATGAAGGTTTTGCGGGCAGTTGCCTCCATAGACCAGAGCCGGATACTCGTCCTTCCAGGGCACGGGAGGCTTGGCAGGCAGCCAGCGGTTTTCGCCGCCCGTGTTCTGGCCGTAGGGAATGCCCTTGAAAGTAAAAACACCGCCATCGACAAAGCCGCGCACTTTGCCGTATTGCGTGCTGGCCACGGCGGTGCGCGGCGTCGTGCAATTCCCGGGCTCCTGCTGGTGAACTCCGGTCTTGATGCTGTCGGAAGCGCCGGCCTGCTTGCCCATGGCCAGACCCATGCCAGCAGCCGATAGCAGCAACGCCTCGCGGCGGTTCAGAAGGATACGATTCTCAGAATCTGACATTCCTCACACCCTCACTTTCCTTTTAACTCTTTGTTATTGTTTCAGTTGACTTCAGAAAGGCCAGCTTGTTTCATCTTGCCCGCGATTACAGCGCACGCGGATCGGAAAACGTATTCTCGCGCAGAAAGTTAGATCACCCACGTTCTTCGTGTCAAGGCGAGGATTCCCTGCCGTTTCGATCTGTATATAATCGGTGCTCTCGGCAAGCCCGAGAAATTTCCCCATGAAAAATCAAAATTGGAGGACGAAAGCAATGAAATTCATGACAACCTGGACTCTGTTACCGGGGTCCGTAAGAACCGCCGCCGAGCAATTCCTCGCTGGAGGAGGAGCCGAGCCCAAAGGAGTTACCCTCCTTGGCCGCTGGCACAATGTGGACTGCAGCGGCGGCTTCTCGCTTTACGAATCGAACGACGCCGCGGCGCTCCACCTGGGAGCTGCAAAGTGGGCCGACTTGATTGAACTCAATACGGTTGCGGTGATCGAAGACGGCGAAGCCGGACCCAACCTGGCAGCTACCTTCAAGAAGTAGCATCCGCGCCCATCACCCCCATCCCCTCCTGCCACCGGCTTTCGCTCTCGGGTTCGGGAGCCAGTGGCGGAATAGGACTGCAGCCAGAAAAGCACCCTCCTGCGGAAAAAGCCACAGCAGACTCTTGAAGCTCATCTCGATCCCACTTGTTCGATGGGTTCAACGGCGTACCGAGCAGGGAGCACTATTCCTCTATGCGGTACGTGTACTCTTCGATGACCGGGTTGGTGAGCACCTCGCGGGCGATGCGCTCAACCTGAGCGCGGGCGGCGTCGGCGCTGAGCCCTTCGGCAAGGGACAGCGCGAAATACTTGCCCTGGCGCACCGCGGTGACCTCTGCGAACCCGATCTTGTGCAAGGCGTTCTGGATGGTCTGGCCCTGCGGGTCCAGGACGGACGTCTTCAACGTGACATAGACATGTGCCTTCATGATCCGTGATTATATTAGTTCCGGCGGCCTGTTCCCCAATGATCCTGGTTCTTGCCGGCAATCGTCCTTATTTCTGTTCGATCCCTGGGCCCCGGATCGAACGTCCCCAACCCCGAAGGAGAAGCGAAGAGAGATGGTCAACTACCTGGAACTGCCCATCGGCGAACGGGCCCCCGAGGTCTTTCGCGCGGTGATCGAAATTCCCCTGGACGGAACCCAAAAGTTCGAATACGACAAGCAATTGCATGTCTTCAAGCTGGACCGCAACCTTCACTCGCCGGTGCACTATCCGGGCGACTACGGCTTTATTCCCTCGACGCTGAGCGACGATGGCGACCCGCTGGATGTGCTGGTGCTGGTGCCGGGACCGAGCTTTCCCGGATGCGTGCAGGAGGTGCGCCCCATCGGCCTGCTGGAAATGCTGGATCAGGGCGTTCTCGACGAGAAGGTGCTGGCCGTGGGAAAGAACAACCCGCGCTTCGCCAACATCTGGAATTACACCGACATCTATCCTCATATGCTGAAGGAGATCACGCACTTCTTCTCGATCTACAAGGATCTGGAAGGCAAGCGCGTCGAGATTAAAGGCTGGCACGATGCCGCCTATGCCCGCGACCGGGTGGTGATTGCCGCCAAGCAGTTTCAGGAAGGCAAGGTGAAACAGCAGGGGGCCAGAAAGAAGATTGCATCGTAGGCGGCGCAATCACTTCGCTGGCGAGTCCGTGGAGAAGCGGCGCCGCGCCATTGGGGCAGCCGTGAGCCAGTAAAGCACCGGCCCCAGCAGACCCACCGCGGTGGCGAAAAGCAACGCAGACGTTGTGCCGAAGATCTTTTCCGCGCGCGATACATAGAGCGCATAGGCGATCAGCACGGCTGGGCCCACGCCCAACAGGCAGGCAAGCGCAAAGTTGCCGGCTTTGAAAGGGCGCTCCAGTTGCGGCTCGCGGATGCGCAGCACGGCCAAGGCAACAAACTCCAGCAGCAGGCTGGTTCCGTAGAGGATGAGGTCGATGGAAATGAGGCGCTCGAAGGGAAGCTTGAGCGCCATAGCCCAGGCCATTGCGCAGAAGAGCACGCTTACCCAGGGGACTCCGCGGCGATTGCGCCGGGCAAGAATGCGCGGCAACATGCCGTCCTCTGCCATGGCCATTGGCAGGCGGGTGTAGCTCATCGAGAGTGCGTTGAACATGCCGATGCCGGTGATGCAGCCGCCGGCGATGACGGCGATTCCCAATCCCGCTCCGGCCAAACCGGGACCGCCGAGCGTTTGGGCCGCTTCTGCCCAGTCGCCGGTGGAGAAGCTGGCGGCGGAGAGGCCGGCAAATGCCATGGCCGTGAGCGGAAGAATGTAGGTGACAGCAGCGAGGATGGTGGCCGCGATCATGGCCCGCGGATAGTTGCGCTGTGGGTTCTCCACCTCCTGCGCCACGGTGGAAGCGTTGTCCCATCCCATGTAGTTCCACATGGCCACCAGGACCGCGGTGGAAAAGGCTGATCCCGCGCCGAATCCAGTTGCGTGTTGTGAGGCAGGATTGCTCCATTGCACTGCGGGATGCAGCGTGAAGCCGCGCCAAAGGCCGAGAGCAACAAAGATCGCGAACGGGGACAACAGCAACGCAAACAACCAGACCGAGCCCTCGCCTACCGCCGGTGCGCCGCGCAGGTTCCATAGGCTGCATAGCGCGACAACCGCCAGGGACCAGGCATAGGCCTTCCAGCCGGCGGTGACGGCGGGTGAAAACTTGCCCAGATAGAGAACGAAAATGGCCGGGTAGAGCGCCATGTCGAAGATGCTGGCCGAGAGCGAGAGCCAGCTTTCCTGATACCCCCAGAAGGGACCCAGGGCGCGCCGCACCCAGATGTAAAAGCCGCCGTCGGCGGGAATGGCGCTGGCCAGCTCACCGATCATCAGCGCGGTGGGCAGGCTCCAGACGAAGGGCAGAACAAGGAGAATCGCGATGGCCCAGCCGTAGCCGGCTCCGCCAAGAATGTCCTCGATTCCATACGGGCCACCCGACACCATGAAGTAGGTAGCGGCAATCAGCGGCACGAGGCGCATCTTTCTCTGCGCCGGCTTGAGGATGGGAGACATTACAAGTGAATTTAACAACAAGAGGCGATTGCAGGAAGGAGAAAACTCATCCGCGACAAAACCTTGAAAAGGAAATCTGTCAAATGCGGCCGAGGAGCGGAGTGTCCTGGTGCAAAATGAGCTTGTGGGGAAGGCCCGATGGGCCTACTCCACAAGCTGCAGATTAACGGCGATCCGTACGCCATTCACCAGAACAACACTTTGGTCGATCAGATCCTGACTGGTAATTCTGTTCGAGACGAAAGCATACAAGGATGCTAAGGGGCAAATGTAATCGATGGTCTCATTAGTCGATTGCTCGGCGCCGGAGTGATTGAGCACCGAGAACTCGAGCGCATACTCCTGATTTTCAGGGAGCCTCCGCGACAGGTTCCGTAACTCGGGTGCAAGAAACAGATCGAAGCTCTGCGCCGCCCGTTTGTAGATCGACGATGTGCCCTTATCGAAGGCCAATGTGTTTCTCAGCGTGAAGTGCAGAAGCGTCTGATCGCCTGCCACTTCGAATGAAGGTGCGGTTGTCGATGCCAGGTGGAGGCTTGTCCCATCTTCTTTTGCGATTTCGTCTAATTGTGCCTGAAACTGAGTCTGCAGCCGCATTGCGTCGGCAAACGTCGGGGGAGTTTGAGAGATACTCTTCGGTTGCGTAATTGAGACCGCCGAAGTCAATTTGGCCCCTGTCACCTCATCGATGTGAGAGCCACTGGATGACATGGACGCTGAGGCTTCCTCCTCTTGCCAGGGAGTCAATCTGTCGAGAGCCTCCACTACAAGCGAATCGCGCTGTCCAAGCGCCAGGCCAAACTCCTCGCCATTCACAAACACGTCTGAGCGGTTCAGAATCTTCTGCCGCTCTGCAATTTCGGATGTGTTTGCATATTTAAAGGCGTCCTCTCGATCAAATACGACAGTTAGCGACTCTTTGCCCTGCAGGTCGTAATTGTCGCTGTTTTGCCGGGTATTGTAGGTAACTTCAAACCCTACGCAGTCGAAATCCGCATCCCGCGGCATTTGCGCGGCCACCAATTGCAGAATGGGAACCACCGCCTCCTGGAATGCCCGATTGGCGCGCTGGTTCCGGGATAGCAGGCCGACATTGAATGTCGTGCTATAACTCCCGGATATCTTCAACACAACCCGGTTTTGAAAATAGACAAACTCAAGGCCTGCGGAATCCAATGCTCCCCTCTGGCCTGCCTTGGCATTCACATAGCGCGCCAATCTGAAAGGAAAAGCAAATTTAGCCGTTCCAATCGACTGGTGAAGCGATTGCAACTGTTGCAGATATTTCTCTTCGTAAGCCTTCGCCCTTGGATTTTGTATCTCCTCAGGACTCACCTGCCCGTAGCCTGAAGCTATCGCGCAAACCAGAATACCGCTTGCAAGGAGTCTACCTGCCCAGCTGAAAACTCTTTCTCTGAATCTCATCAGTGGTTACTCCTCCACATCCAACTCCATTTGACGGCTGGCTTCCGATATTCCGGCACGGCTATGACCCTCATATAGGCAATCAGGTCGTCGATCTCGCCCTCGTTCAGCGACTTGCCATAAGGTGGCATCATTGCGGACTTCCCCGCCGCGGCTCCTCCCATGGCAATAACTCTGTGAAGCGAAGCATCGCTCTCTTTGTTCAGAATCGCCCCGTCGTTCATGAGTGGCGGATCGGGAGAGACGTTGGAGCGATTGGAAGGTCCGGCCGGCGTAGAATCCGCGTGGCACCATACACATTGCTCATAAAAGATCCGCTTCCCCTGCGCCTGCTCGTAATCAAGTGGAACGACATGTTGCGGGTCGTTCCAGTCAACTTCCGATCCGTAGGAGCCATAGGACACATACTCCTGCCCCGGATTATGAGGCTTTTGTCGCACAAAGAAATGCCAGTCGTGCGGCCAGCACCAGCACGGCGTAACTGGCAGGCTCTTGTTCAACACGAAGATAAGTCCCATGCACCCAATCAAGACAGAGACGAAGACCGCGGTGACTTTCATTCCTGTCCTCCCGTCGCGGCCGCGGCCGATGGACTCTTGTCGCTCCGGGCCTGTTTCAGGGTCATCAAGTACGCGGTCAGATCCCTCTTCTCATCTCCGGCAAAGGACTGCCGCGGCTCGATTACTCCAGGGATAAGTGCCTGCGGATCGTCCAGCCACGCTTCGATCCAGGCCGGAGTGAGCCAGTTACCCGCGTTGTTCAGGCTTGGACCCACATACCCACCGGAAGAGCCGATCGTGTGGCACGACTGGCACTTGTACTTCTCTTCGAAGAGTTGTTTGCCATGCGCAGCCATCTCCGGCGTTAGCTCCTTTTCGTCTACTGCCGCCGGATGGACATTCGGGTTTTGCAGCTTGGATGACAAGTAATCGGCGATTGTGATTGAGTCCTTCTCCGGCATATTGAAATGCGGCATGCGAACGGTAAGCGTTGGACGCAGCGTTTGCGGATTCTGCAGGAATTCAACCAGCCATTGGTGCTGCGACCGGCTACCTTCATACGAAAGATCGGGGGCAAGGGTGCCGCCAGAGCCATTGAACATATGGCACTGGTAGCACTTGTAGCGTAGATACAGCCTTCCCATATCGCCGTCCGGATGAAACTCCGCATGGTGGCGCTCCACGATCAATTGACTTTGACCCTTGCCGGATACCGGTGGGCCGCTCATGCTAAGCAGTGCGGTAGTTAGATCGTCCAGGTCTGTCTGGCTCAAGTGAAACTTGGGCATATGTGTTTCGGGAGTAACCGATGCCGGGTCGGTGATCTTAGCTTGTAAATAGGCAATCATTGACCTCGGGATTTGCGAGACCCCGATTTCAAGGCGCCTGATGTCGCTCCTGACAAAGTGCATTGGGACCGGCAGATTCCTTGCTGACTTTACCTCCACAAGAAAAGGCCCGCCTGCCATGCCAAAAGCCGAAAGATCGGGACCAAAGTTACTCCGCGGGATAACTCCCTGGATCACATGGCACTCGGCGCATCCCTTTTCGACAAACAGACGCTGGCCAAGCTGGACCTCTTCAGCGGTGGGCGGCCCCAGCTTAGGCACATCCTTCAAGAGATCCGGATCGGTCAGTCGCGTAAGAATGAACTGAGAGACTTGATACAAGTCCTTGTCGGTCCACTCGTACTTGGGCATCCCAGTGTGCTCGAGATAGCTCTGGGGATCACGCAACCATGCGACGAGCCATTCCGGCTTGACCTTGCTGCCCACCTTCGTAAGCTCCGGCCCGATGTTTCCCCCAATGAGCGTTGTCTCACCGCCGCGATCGACGGCAAGGGCGTGGCACGTGACGCAGAACAATTGGTTGAATGTTTGTTGGCCCTGTTCGGCTGCATCTCCGCCGCCGGCCGCACCGGAAGCGTGACGTAAATTGAGTCCTTGCGTTCGAATAAGCTTTGCGTGTTGCATGCTGAGATATGCAGACAGCGCCCGCAACTCCAGGTCGCTCAGCTGAAACTTAGGCATGCGCGGCTCCATGGCCACTCCATCCACAGTCACGTTGCCGTCTGCGTCGCTTATAGTTCGTGGGTCCTTAAGCCACTTATAAATCCACTCGCGGCTCACCTTAGTGCCCACGTTGGTCAGGTCCGGACCCAGCATGACTGGCCTGTCAACATCCTGAAGCCGATGGCATCCAATGCAATTCAATCTGACGATCAATTGCCGGCCATGATTCAAGCGCGGCGTTTCAGGCAAATCGGCGCGGTGACACGCTCCACAAGTGCCCTGCGCATATTGCGCCGGCAAAATAGGCTGCTTCCATGCGAGCGTTTCGGGCTGCATTTCTGTAAAGCCGGCCGTGATTCGCGTCGAGGGCTTCCATATTTGCAAATTGGACTTTGGCGGCCAGAAGATCAGGGCAAGCACGAATGCGCCGCAAACAGCACAAACATGAGGCAGCCAGCCAATAGCTCTGAGTAATTGCTTAGCCGGCATACTTCCTCCGTTGCCTTATCGAACGACAGCCTGCCGCTCAGTTCTGCTTCTCCGGTAAGGGACACCGGCGCCGCGCTCGAGACAGTCCGGCTTTTGGAGACAGCTTGACCCCTCGCTCGCCAGTTGAAGGGCAACATTCCAATAGACCCAGCGACTCTCTCAGTGGCGGCGAGATACTAATCTCTGCTGCACGTCACGGCAACTTTCCACCTCAAAGTTGCCGTTCGCGACTTAGGTTGTTACCTTGGGGGGACCCTGATTGGCTGGGCGCCCCCGGGTCAGGACCTCCAATGGTAGACTTCGCGTTCCGAAGCGCTATTTCGTAACCGTCAGGTTGACGCTGACTGCGCCCGCCCCAACGTTCACTGCCTGTTCGGAGGGCTTGGCAGATTCGCTCACAGTCTTCAAAGTGTATTGACCTGGAGGAACATTCTTGATCGTGAAGGTCCCATCCTTGTCGGTAAGCGCATAATAGGGAGTTGGCACGACGAAGATGTGGCCGGACATCTCGGGGTGGACATTGCAAAGCAGCGGGACGTCGCCCAGAGTCGTGAACGTGAACGGCTTCGACTGTCCTTGCGGCCAGGTACCCATGTTGTGCGCCAGCTTACGGTCGTGGTTAATGGCCGGCCAGTATACGTTGTGCCCCACGTTGTCATCGTTCTTGAATTCCACGGTTGTCCCCTGAAGAACAACAACCGCGTGCGGGGCGAATGCCAGATGTGACTGGTCCACGAATACCGGATTTGCGGGCGGCGGAAATGTCTTGCCGGGAACGCTGTCGATATAGACTGCAATTCCCTCCGGCGAGCGCATCCCCTGCGCAGAGACCTTTCCCTTTACATCTCCAGCCCACGCGGAACTCGCCAGTAACACCATGCAGACCGATGCAGTTACCGCTACTAAGTTCATCTTTAGCTTTTTCATTTCGAATCCTCCTTCACAGTTGGCTTCAGCGTTCAGAACTCCGGCGTTCGGAATAACCCGAAATCATCCCGACCCTAATGCGAACAACCACGCTTGCATAGTACGCAGACCGCAACTCGCCGCTGATTGCTTGCTGTCAAGAAACTCGTAAATCCTTGTAAAGTCCAAGTAAAGTGTTGTAAAGTGCCGGGCGCAAACCGCAATCTAGAGGACTGCACGTTCTTGCCCGGCTGCGGAACTAGAAGACAAAGTCAGCTCCGGTCAACAACTGGTTGGCGCGATAGAACCTCGCGGTTCCCGGGACAGGCTGTTCGTAATTGAAGGTGTATTGCGCCTCCAACTTGATATTTGGGCGCACCAGGAATTGCACCGCTGGACTATAGACATTACGTGTGTCGTTGCGCGAAGCACCGTTCAAACGATCCGTGGGAGAGTCCACGCCGTCATAACGCATCTCGGCAATTAGCCATGGATACAACCAGTATTCCGCTTCAACAAAGCCCCCCGAGTAAGTCACCGCTTGAACGGGGACGAATCCCGTGCTATCCGCATTGAGCGCTCTGTTCGCATCGTGGGCGTATTCGAAGAGTCCCCAAAGAGCGAAATTGCTGCGGAATTTATAGTTGAAAGCTCCGCCGGCCCGGTAGAAGGGCTCGTGGAACACCGGCAAGCCCGCAAACAGAGTTCCCCCTTGATTGAGTTCGTTAATGCCGTAGTATCCGAAGCCGTTGAAACGGATTGAAGTGTGGTCATGCACGCCAGAATTTCCGGCAGCTTGGACCTGCTTACGCTGCTCCGGATCTCGCTCCAGATCGAAGCGTTGACCGACGTTGACATAGATATCTTTGGAATTGTGCCCTACCGTGGGAGCCGCGGTACCGTAAATGGAATTCTCTCCATCGAAAACTGCTACCGACCACCAGGTGTACCCTCGATGCGGATATCCGCTGAATTCAACTCCCGTTTGCGGAGTATCAAGAGAGAGGGGGTTGGCTGTCGTCCCAGCAAGGGAACCAGATCCAGTGGGATTCACATAGGCCGTTTCATCATAAACTGCGTAGCTTGTGAGATTAATCGTGCGTGCCTGAGTGAAAGGAAGATCCATTTCGAACTGTCCGAAGCGGACATTAAGATCGTTCCGCGGAATATGCAGGTAGTGACCTAAAAAATCATTGGCTTTGATATAGCCGTCACCCAAGCCGCCAGCAGCGCCCGAGCCGCCGGCAGAGAGGTCGTCGTCAATCCAGAACGAGAGCGATGGACCGAAGCTGCCTGCCGCGAGGAGGGTGAGCGTGTTAGGTGCGAAAAGAGTAGTCTGGGGTACATAGCCCGACGCCGCGGTTACTTCCGCCGGCTGCGCACTGTTGAAATTGAAATATCCCGAATAACGGAAGGCAATGGGAAGTATCGGAAGTTCCCCTGGATAGATCGAGTGGGGAAAGTTATCCTTCTGCGCCTCGGCGCCAAGCACAAGCGGCGGATCTTTGACAAACTCCTCGTCATCTTTCGGGAACTTAAAGCCATTCACCTTGAATGCTCGCCCAAAATCGTTAAGCTCTGGCCAGTTGTTGTGGCAGGTGGAACACGCCGTGTGGTATTTCCGCGCAAATGCGGGAATCGCCTCTGCTCGCGGTGCTGAAAGTTGAATAGCCACCAGGATGCCGATTACCGCGAGGCTCATTCCGGAAGCAAGCTTGCTGATCCTATTCATCGTTGCCAATTCCTTTCATGCCGCAATTGGGATCGTGGTCTCCGTGAGACATACATCGATGCATCTTTGAGCTAGCTAAGACAACATCGCTTACAGCCAATCCCACAAAGTCGCGAATAATTGTCCCAAGGCAGATACTGGGTGAATGGTACTTTTCTTGTGGACCTGGCATTCTTGCGGGATGTCAAACGATGTGTAAAGCCTTGTAAAGTCGGCGTAAAGTCTTGTAAACATAGGTCTCAGGCTCCGAAAATTCTCCGGCCATTTATTCACTGAGTCTCGAAATCATTGCATCGAAGCGAAGCTCGTAGTGCCGGGCCAACGACGGGCCTTGGTTCTCCTGCGCGGAAGCGCAACGGGAGATCGAGCCTTCAATAATAGGCGGTCGTATGGCGAAGACGCGAGCGAACCGCAACTTTTGCGGGCGGCGGCGTCGGTCTTTCGATACGATCGATTGCGGCCTGTCGAATCGGTTCTATTTACGCACGTGAGTCGCCCTGCTGGTCTATGGACTAGTCCTGGTTCGTGATAGAAAGAATGCCACATCGCCGCACCGATTCAATTAGCGGTCACACGCACTGGTTTCTTTTCTAGATCAGGCTCGGTGACAGTGGCCTCAAACCTAGCCGTGCGGGAATTCCCCGGGATTGAGACTTCGCTTCTTTCTTGGCTGCGGCGCAGCGACCATCGTTCGCCTTCGAGCTCACGATAGAAATACACTGTGGTCACGAGGATCTGTATTCCTATGTACATGTTGTAGTACGCTGACACGGACACAGCGCTAAGTTGAGTGAGTTCAGGTTCGGTCGCGAGTGCGATTCCAAGGAACGACGTCGTAGCGGCAAGGATGCTCAGAAGGACTGCTTTTCTTGGGAAAGCACCGAAGTATAGAGCGAGCCTGACATACCACAAGCTCCAAACAACTCCGTGCGCTCCAGCGAGCAGAGTTAAGAAGCGCAACTCCGTCGGCGCGGATCCAAGAAACCAAAACAAGGACCAACAGGCAACCGACAAAAGCAGGACTGTGAGGTAATTGGCGATGGGGCAATAGGAGCGTTCGGCTAACACAAGCAAACTGAAAGAGCCACCCACGATCGAGAGCGATGAGATAGAGAGAACTACCGCAACGTCGTAACCCAATTCTCCAAACTGAGACCTCGTCATCAGAGAGGCTAGGGTACAGGTCGCCAGACCCAGGCATAGCATCAGCGCGCCATGTCCCGCCAAGTAACGCCGCCCAATTCTCCGCGTTTTTGCCATGTCATCAGCCTCCCGCCAATTCCGACTGAAGCCGTTCCAGGGGATCGACGCCTATCGAAATCCGCTGAAACCGGGGCCACGATAACTCGATCTGATGCCGTCGTGCAACCTGACGTGCGCCAAGTGGCGAATGAACTTCAATGCCGATATACCCTCTCCGCAGACTCGACTAAGATCTCATCCGGGTCGTTGCGTTTGAGCAAAGACACGGGCGCATCGAAAAGCCGAATGCGCTTCTTGCGCAGCGGTCAGCGAATTCGAGACTACCGGGATGTTCGACCGGATGCGTCTAATTACAAGAGGAGGGATATCTCGAGTTCTACCGAGCGCTTCAATAGTATCTGGTGTTCGCGTCTCAGGGTCGACGCGCGCGCAATGAGCTTAGGCTTTACGAGCAAATGCTCTCCCTTGTGTTGAAGCTCACATCCAGACGGGAGGGCACGCGTCCACCATTGAAGTCATTATTGCCAGGAAGGTGTCGAATGGGTCTTTCGCGCAGGGATTTTGTCCAGCTTGCTGGAACCGGGGTCTTATCGCAATCGCGTCTTTTGAAAGCGGCTCAAACGTCTTTACGGGTGGCTCAGGATTATTCCGCGCCCTCGAAGGTGGCCCTGGTTCAGGGCGACAATCGGCGCCGGAATGTTTACCAGGCGCTGGCCGGCATCGATGACCAGATTTTGCCGGACCTGAAGCGCAAGAAGTACGTGGTGATCAAGCCGAATGGCGTCAGCAGCACGAACCAACTGGCATCGACGCACGTGGATGCCCTTGCCGGCATCCTGGACTACCTGGAGCCGCGCTTCCGCGGGCCGGTGATCATCGCCGAATCCTCAGCGGGCGACACGCTGGAGATCTTTGAAAAATTCAAGTACAACGAGCTAGCCAAGGAACGGCGGGCACAGAAGGTAAGTCTCGTGGACCTGAACCGCGAGGGGAAGTACGAGACGATTTCGCTGATTGACTTCGATCTGCATGTCACCCCGGTGCGTCTGGCGGCACGGCTTCTGGACCCCGACGCTTATGTAATCGGCAGTGCCATGCTCAAGACCCATAACACAGTGGTCGCAACCATGTCGGTCAAAAACATGGTTCTGGGCACCCCCTTGCACAGCGTTCCGGGCGGCCCGTACTGGAACGACAAGCGAAAGTACCACGTAGGGGTCCGCCAAACCCACTACAACATGCTGGTGACCGCGCAGAAACTGCAACCCCACTGGGGAGCGGCCTTGATCGACGGCTATGAGGGGATGGAGGGAGCAGGCCCCGGCGACGGCACGGCTGTGCCTTCCCGCATCGCCATCGCCTCCACCGACTACGTCGCCGCGGATCGCGTAGGCCTTGAAGCCATGGGCATCAACCCCGATTGGGTCGGCTATCTACGCTACTGTGCCCAGGCGGGACTCGGCCAGTACGATCTAGCGAAGATCGAAGTGACGGGCGCCACGTTGGCCTCTGTCGCAAGGAAATATAAGCTCCATCCGGACATCGACCGCGAGTTGAAATGGATGGGCCCCATGAAAGAGCTGCCACCGGCGTTGGGCGGCCTTTCTGTGCCAAATAGCTTCCGCATCGGATAGCCGGAACCCGGCAGATTAGAGCCACTCCCAATCCGGCGGCCCAGTCCTGACGTCCGAGGGGATTTTGGCGCCTCGGTTGCCCAGGTGTACCTTCTATTTGGCTAAGTGTGCGTGAGATTCCCTCTGTGCAATCTTGCGCTGCTCGGGATGTGCAGCAGCCCGCGCGAGCCAGAAGCCGAAACTCGAGCGCCAAGGTTCCCCACGTCTTCTGGAGACCGACGTCGATTCCGTCGCCGGTCCGCGATACCTGGTATCGAGACCAGGCCGACAGTCGAATCGGCATTCCGCCAGACCCCCCAACCGCTGGGTACACGCATCAAATTCGTAAGCCTTTAAAAGAAGGACTCGCGGTAAAGATCTGCCCGGATCTACCACTTTCGTAGTATTCGAGTATCACTTTTGGCTCGGGTCAGGGACGTTTTCGTGGTAGCTAGATTCATCTTGTTCCGCTCATAATACGTTCAGAAACGAATCACCCAACGGAGTGCACTCTAGTAACATCGCAAGCTGATTCGTTCGGGCTATCTAACGCCGATGCATCGATGTCGTGCACTGACGCCGTGTCAGCGGATTAATACGAGGTCTGCGATTATGTCGGATACGTACACGCCGGGAAGAACCAACTTCGGTTTGCTCCCTGAGCCTGAAGGCGGCGCCGCCCCATTCGTCGCAAGCGCAACCATCAACGCTTCTATCCTTGCTTTGGCACTCATCGTCAGCATGACAGTGAAGCATGTCATCGAGGTGCACAAGTACGAGTTCACCGAACTGATCGCGCCCACGACGCCTCCTCCTCAAAGGGTTAAGGTGACACCACCACCCAAACTCCCTTCTCCGCCGAAGCTACCCAAGCTGGAGATGGAGGCCCCGAAGATCGAGATCCCCAAGCCCAAGCCGGAGCCGAAGCCGATCCAGATGGAGGCCAAGATCACGCTGCCCGTGGTGAAGGCGGAAGCCAAGCCCGCGGTAGTTCTGGCTCCGCAGCCCAAGGCGGCTTTGTCCGCCGCCATGCCCGCGCAGGATAACAGGGTCAAGCCTTCAACCGCGCCGGTGCACCTGGGCGAGACCTTCGGCGTGACGCCTAATCCCAACGCC
>Ga0182014_10002589_pt1 | contig 22613 bp, 18 predicted proteins | sample 612S2DmetaG_FD_120489 | JGI IMG/M metagenome (GOLD analysis project Ga0182014, IMG submission 120489) | Permafrost microbial communities from Stordalen Mire, Sweden - 612S2D metaG | ecosystem: Environmental > Terrestrial > Soil > Wetlands > Permafrost | place: Sweden: Stordalen | collected...
CTTGTCGAAGTCATTCTGCTGGAAGTACACGTAGCCAAGAAGGAAATTTGCATGAGCGTTCGAAGGCGCCTGCTTGTAAGCGGACTCCAGATGTTTCTCCGCGTCCTTATATTTTCCGGACTCGATATCGGAAACCCCGCGCTCGGCTTCCTTGCTCGCCTTGGCAGGCATCGAAGGGTCAGCCGCAATCAAGGCAACCGCGTCGGGATCTGGAAGAAGAACCACTTGCACATGAACCGGCTCTCGCAGGCGAGAAACCTCGACCTCTTTGCGGGCGGTAAGATATCCGATCGCACTCACTTCAAAATCGTATTTTCCAAGCGCCAAGTCTTCAAACTCGGCCTCGGATTTCTTCGTGGTGGGCTGCCAGGTAACCGACTTTATGTTTTCGTCGTACAGCTTCACCATCGCGGTGTGATCGAGACGCGCCATCTTCTCGTCGACCACGGACAGCGAGACCCGTGCACCGCCTCCGCTACCACTCGTGGGGACACTTCGAGTCGCGGTAGCCACGCCCGCTGGAGTAGGGGAGGTTGGCATTTGAGCATATGCGGCAGTGGTGAGCGCGAGGAACAAACATACGGCGGAGATCGTTTCAATGCGGCGTTTCATAAGGCCTAAATGTTCTCACGTCTAAATGGGCGCGTCAATTTTGTAGTTCACTATGGAGGACGGGCGTCTCGCGCGTCCTGCTGTGGCCCATGCGGCACGGGCACCCATCGCCCGCGAGAGTTGAAAGGGGGTGGCTTCAGCCAAACCGCCACCACTCTCATTTCGATTCAGGCACCGCAAGGGCTCGATCTTTCGTTTCGCTATAGAGATATCCAGCCTTCACAAAGAACGTCGATGAGCCATTAACTTCTGGCCGCTGCCTTCTTCACCGACCCGAATTGATTGATCTCAACTGTCCCGTCAGAAAACCTTGCGATGATCTTGAGTTCTCCGCCCATCGCCTTAATAAAATCCTGAAGAGTGCTGATGTACATGTCGGCGCGACGCTCCATCTTCGATACAGCGGCTTGATTGACCTTCAGAATCCGGGCGAGATGCACTTGAGTCATCTCACGCGCCTCGCGTAGCTCGTCAAGAGGCATCTCAGCCCGGTACTTAGCCGCGAGAAGACGCGACCGTTCACGGGATTCGGGAGACATCTTTTCCCGCAGATCTTTGAAATTCTTAGCCATTATCTTGGCACCGCCGCAGCCGTAGTATGCACTCTATGGAATATTCCGTCAAGGGAATTGCATGGATGGGCCCAACGGTCAATGGCTTCGATTGGCGAAATATGAGAGCCGACCGCATACTCGCTCTACGCGCGAGGAAGTAGAGCTTCGATGTTACCCAGAACAGTGCGAACCTCGGGATGGATTTCCTCGGGGAGCATCTTCTCCGCGATTAGGAAATAGTCCTCTTTCTCTCGCAAAAGTCCAGCGGCAGAAAAAGCCTGCGGAAGAATGTCCTTGGAAGCCCGAACTGTATCAACAGTCGCGTTGTCCTCGAGCGGGTCGACAAATGTCTGTGGAGGCAATTGATGGCGGAGGTAGTCCATAGCCTTTTCTGCTTGCGCGGCCGAAAACAAATCATCATTGGCGATGAAACGTCGGAGCGCCGCCGGAACTAGCAGATAGTTTTCGATCTCGTATCTTTTCCAGCGATGAATCGTGAGCCCCTCGCCTGAGATTTCGTGTTCGGGCAGCCCCCGGTTGTCTCCGTCCAACAGCAAGAGGCCCTGTGCGCCGGGCAGTATGGCGCGAAGTGCGAAGAGATGCTCCCTGGCTTCGCGAGGATTGCGTCCTTCATTCGAATGGAAGAAGGGCTCGTCAAAGAATCTTTTCGCTGGGTGGTTCAAAACCCGCGCCCAAGCCTGTAAAATTTTGAAGTCCGACTCGCCCTCGCAGTAGAGAATCCGCCGGTCCTGCTCCGCCAGCAGGAGGTCGAGGGTCGTGAGCCTCTTCATTGCTTCCCTGACCTGGTTTCTTTGGTCCTCACGAACCAGTTTGTGCGGATCGCCAAGGAACGAGATGACGCGTGAAGGGGACGTGCCATCGAGAATAACTTCCGAGTGAGTAGCAATAATGAGCTGGCACTGCCGCTTAGCGGCAACTTGCCGCAATTGGTCGTAGATCTGTCTTTGCAGTATAACGTGAAGGTGGGCATCGGGCTCGTCCAACAGGAGAACCGATGCGGGCCGAGCGTAGAAATAGGACAACAGCAGTAGCACCTGCAGGAGCCCACTGCCGCCCGAGGAAATATCGAGGGTCGCGAAGCCGTTCTTTGCTCTTCCCCGTGGAATTCCATCGAGGTACTCACATCGGATGAACGGAGTAAATTGTGAATCGTATTCCGGCTTCAGGAGAGTCACGTGAAACAGCTCCTGAATGTCCTCGACAAGTTCTTTCCAGTTCCCCTCCTGTTCAGAAACCTCAAAAAGAAGATTCCGGATAATCTCACCGGGCTTACCTCGCCCGATCTCCAAGTTCTGAGCTCCTCTGTCGAGCCGCCTCTCCTCCGACCCGATCCCAGAAAAGGGCGGACAATGAACGATTGTGAGATCCAAGGCTTGGGGCGGCACATCCCCCTCGGCTGGTAGCGGCTTCACGTAAATCTGTTCCGGGCCTTGGTAACGAAGCTCCATGGTCAGGGTCCAAGGATCAGTCTTTTGGAAACCGTCTGCGCCCCTGACGGTGATGTGAATGAGTCGCGGCTCTCCAGGCTTTTGTTCAGGCCCGAGTTCGTCGGTTAGGAGGGCTGTGCTCCTCTCTCGCCAAAGAAGGTCGAACTCTCGCAGGGGGAGAGCCGTAAAGTCCTTCCGCGTGAGCGGAGTTCCGGCGCGCTTCTTGGCCTTTCCAGTCCTCCCCTTAGCTTGCCGCCATCTGTCAAGCGACATCGACCAAGTGGCAAGTGCCTGGAGGAGCGTAGATTTGCCGGTGTTGTTCGGCCCAGCAAGGACTATAGAATCCTCAAGCAAAAAGGATTGTTTTCTGAATTTCTTGAAGTTTTCAATAACAACTTCAGTGATCACTAAAACTCCAGGACAGCTGAAAGTTAGGCCGTGCAGGCCCCACACCGATTATGACACCGTATGTCACCGCATTCTAGCGGCTGCGGGCCTAAGGACCAATGGGAGCCCAAGAAGGCTTGGCCACCGGATCAACCGGACCTGCGAGCGGTTCCCTCGTTCGCGGGCGAGGACGACCCGCTCCGCACGATCCCATCCAGTTACTAAAGTCCCAAAATGGGCGGGAAAAATTCGCTTCGGGGTTTGACGGTGCTCTCCTTCTGTCTTTACACTCAAGACTGTAGGCTGGAGGATTCGGGACGGTCCGAATTGGGCGCGGACTCCTGAAACCGCTGGCTGGCACTCCGAAAGGCAAACGTGAGCCCCACTGAAACCAGCAGCAGCACCAAGCGGGAGATCCAAGTGGAGATTCCGGCGGCCGACGTTGCCCGCGAAACCGAGACGCTGGTCCAGAAGTACCAGAAGCTTGCCCGCATCCCTGGCTTCCGCACCGGCCACGCTCCCGCCTCCGTGATTAAGCAGCGCTTTGCCGAGGGCATCAAGAGCGACGTCGTGGAGGCGCTGGTGCCGCGATACTTCCGCAAAGAGGCCGACAAACTGGGCCTCATGCCAGTGTCGCAGCCGCGTGTGTCCGACTTGCATGTGCACGACGGTGAACCCCTCACCTTCAAGGCCAGCTTTGAAGTGATGCCCACCATTCGGGTGGAGAATTATAAGGAGCTGCGCGCCGACAAGGCGCCTGTTTCCGTTACCGACGAGGAAGTGGAGCAAACGCTGAAGACTTTGCAGGAGCAGCGCGCTAGCTTCACCGCGATCGAGGGAAGTCCGCTGGGAGATGGCGACTTTGCCCAGGTTTCGCTGGATGGAAAACCCAAGGACGCGGGAGGTGAGCCCGCAACCGCAGCGACGCCCGATTCGGCAAAAGCAAAACCTGGCCCGATCGGGTCGAACCCGGTTCACATGGATGACATTCTGGTCGAGATTGGCGGCGCGGGAACCATGCCCGAGTTCACCGAGAACTTGCGCGGCGCGGCCGCCGGAGACGAACGGACATTTGATGTGGTTTATCCGCCGGACTTTTCCGATCAGCGGCTGGCGGGCAAAACTTTTACCTATGCGGTAAAAGTGAAGGCCATCAAGCAGAAGAACCTGCCGGAATTGAATGACCAGTTCGCCAAGGAACTGGGAGAGTTTGCCGATCTTGAGGCATTGCGAAAACGGATCCGCGAAGATATGGAGGCGGAGAAAAAACACACCGCCGAGCGTGAAGCCAAGGACAAACTTGTCGCGGAGCTGGTGAAGCGCAATGATTTTGAAGTGCCGGAAGCGCTGGTTGAGGATCAGATCGATCTGCGGCTGGAGCGCGGGCTGCGGGCGCTCCAGGCGCGGGGCATGAAATCGGAAGACATGAAGAAGATGGATCTGCACCGCCTGCGCGGAGGACAGCGGGAGCAAGCGGTCCAGGAAGTGAAAGCTGCACTGTTGCTGGAAAAAATCGCCGAGGAGGAAAAGATCGAGGTCAGCGATGCGGAAATCGATCGCGAGGTCGAGGCTTTGGCCGAGCAGTCGAAACAGCCGGTGGAGACGATCCGGGCGCGTTTGACACGCGATGGGGCGCTGGATAGAATCCGGAATAGAATCCGCAACGAGAAGACCCTCGAATTTCTGTACCATCAATCCGCGTAAGCCGCTTCCGATCCCCCACAGAAGGCCAAGCTGCAGGATCGGGAGTATGAAAGGCAAAGGTGAACAATTGCTCGTACCCATGGTAATCGAACAGACCGGACGCGGTGAGCGGGCGTATGACATTTACTCGCGTCTGTTGCGGGACAACATTATTTTTATTGGCACGCCGATTGACGATAATATCGCCAACCTGGTGATTGCCCAGATGCTGTTTCTGGCGCAGGAAGATCCCGAGAAGGACATCCAGCTGTATGTGAATTCGCCGGGGGGATCGATCACAGCGGGCATGGCGATTTATGACACCATGCAGTATGTCAAGAACGACGTGACCACGATTTGCATTGGCCAGGCGGCTTCGATGGCTGCGCTTTTGCTGGCGGCGGGAGAGCCGAAGAAACGGCTGGCTTTGCCCAATTCCCGGATTTTGATTCATCAGCCTTCGATGGGAGGGCTTTCGGGTCAGGCGACCGATATTGACATTCATGCCCGGGAAATCCTGCGCATGCGCGAGATTACAAATCAGTTACTAGCTAAACACTCCGGACAAAAGCTGGAAAAGGTGGAGAAGGACGTGGAGCGCGACTTCATTATGAACGCGCAGCAGGCTAAGGAGTATGGAATCATAGACGATATCATCTATAAGACCCGATGAAGGGTATGATCGGCATTCGTCGATCGCGTTCCAGGTGGGGCCGGTGCGAATAGTTTCAGGAGTGGGGGTCGTTCCCTCAAGGGCTAAAGCCCGGCGGTTATGCGGCTCATAGCGGCCCGGCTGAAGCCCGGCTCTTTCAAATAAATGTTTATGAAGCGCGATCTAAGGAGTAAAGCCGAGTGAAAAACAGAACAGGCACTGAGGAAATCTTACGCTGTTCGTTCTGCCATAAGTCGCAGGATGCGGTGGCCAAGCTGATTTCATCGCCGAGCGATTATCCCCGGGCCTACATTTGTGACGAGTGCGTGGCGGTCTGCAATTCCATTCTGGAAGATGACCGCGCGGCAACCCCTCCCGCGGCGACCCCGAACACTCTTCCCAAGCCGCAGGAAGTCAAAACCTTCCTCGATGAGTACGTAATCGGCCAGGAACAAACCAAGAAGAAGCTGGCGGTCGCGGTCTATAACCACTACAAGCGGATCTACATGAACCGTCAGCGCACCAGCGACGGAATTGAACTGAGCAAATCGAACATCATGTTGATTGGCCCGACGGGAACGGGCAAGACGCTGCTGGCGCAAACCCTGGCGCGCATGCTGGATGTTCCCTTCGCCATCGTGGACGCGACCACCCTGACCGAGGCGGGTTACGTCGGCGAGGACGTGGAAAACATCATCCTCAAGCTGCTGCAGGCGGCGGACGGCGATGTGGCACGGGCGCAGACCGGCATCATTTACATCGATGAAGTGGATAAGATTGGCCGCAAGGACGAGAATCCATCCATCACCCGCGATGTTTCCGGCGAAGGGGTGCAGCAGGCGCTGCTGAAGATTCTCGAAGGCACGGTCGCGAACGTTCCGCCGCAAGGCGGACGCAAGCATCCGCACCAGGAATTCACTCCCGTGGATACAACCAACATTCTGTTCATCTGCGGGGGGGCATTCGTTGGGTTGGAGAAAATTATCGGGCGGCGGGCGGGCAAGAAATCGCTGGGTTTCAGGATGGGAGAAGAAGTCGAAACCGAAGAGCCGGCGGTGGCACGCAAGCGGAATTTCGAGATGCTGAGCGATGTGCAGCCGGAGGACTTGATCAAGTTTGGGCTGATTCCGGAATTCGTGGGACGCTTGCCGGTGATCGGCGTGCTGGAGGATCTGGACGAGTTTGCGTTGATCGAGATCCTCACCCGGCCCAAGAACGCGATCGTCAAGCAATATCAGCGGTTGTTCGAGTTTGAGAATGTTCGCCTGAAGTTCAGCGATGAGGCTCTGCGGGCGATTTCGCGGCAGGCCATGGCTCGCAAGGTGGGCGCACGCGGCTTGCGCATGATTTTAGAGGAACTGATGCTCGATTTGATGTACCATCTGCCCAGCCAGAAGAAGGTGAAAGAGTTCGAAGTGACGCAGCAGATGGTGGAGAAGCATACGGCGTCGTTCGTGATGGAGAAGGCAGGGTAGGAAGCTTTTAGCTTTTAGCTCTTAGCCATTAGTCTTTAGCTAAAGGCTTAAGAGCCGAAGCTAAGAGCGGTGTCCTGATTAAGCATGAAATGCAAGTTCATCAACCACAAAGGACACGAAGGTGCACGAAGGAAGATGGCAGTGGGCGGCTTTGGACGCCTGCATTGGCAACAAGCTAAAGGCTAAGAGCTAAAGGCTAAAAGCTGTTTTGGAGAATCTGTGACCACATCGAAGGAAAAATTCGAAACTAAGAAGTTGCCCATGATGCCCATCCGGGATGTGGTCATCTTTCCCTATATGATGACGCCGTTCGTGGTGGGGCGGGAGTCGAGCGTGCATGCGCTGGAAGAGGCTCTGACGGCGGACAAGAAGATCTTTCTGGCCACCCAGCACGACGCCAGCATCGACGAACCAAAGCCCAACGAGATTTATCAGGTGGGCACGGTGGTCAACATCGTGCAGAGCCTCAAGCTGCCTGACGGCAATATTAAGGTACTGGTGGAAGGCATTGAGCGGGGCAAGATTCTGCAGGTCACGGAGAGCGAAGGATTCATGCAGGCCACGGTTCGTTTGGCGCGCTATGCCACCGAGACCAACCCGCAGGTCGAAGCCGGTATGCAACGCGTGAGCGGCTTGTTCGAGCAGTATGTGAAGCTTTGCCAGTCGCTGAATTACGAGACCATGATCGCGGCCGTGCGCATGGAAGATCCGGCGAAGCTCACGGATACGATTGCCGCCAACCTGCAGTTGTCCATCGAGGAAAAGCAGGAACTGCTGGAGATTTTCGATCCTGCCGAACGCCTGAGCCGGATTGGCGATGTGCTCGACATCGAGATTGAAAAGCTAAATATGGATCGCACCATCCAGTCGCGGGTGAAGCGGCAGATGGAGCGGGCGCAAAAAGAGTATTACCTCAACGAGAAAATCAAAGCCATCCAGAAGGAACTGGGCCGGGGAGAGAAGAGCGAATTCGACGAACTGAAGAAGAAGATCGACTCGGCCGGTATGCCCAAGGATGTGCGCGACAAGGCGGTGCAGGAACTCAAGAAACTGGAAGCGATGCCGCCGATGTCGGCGGAATCAACCGTGTCGCGCAACTATCTGGACTGGCTGCTGGCGGTGCCGTGGAAGAAGCGCTCCAAGGAAATTCGCAATATCAGCCGGGCGGAAAAAGTTCTTAATGAAGATCATTATGGGCTGGAGAAGATCAAGGAGCGCATTCTTGAATTCCTGGCCGTCCGCCAGTTGGTGAAGAATCCCAAAGGCTCGATTCTGTGTTTCGTCGGACCGCCGGGCGTGGGCAAAACGTCACTGGGGATGTCGATTGCCAAGGCGACGGGCAGGAAGTTCGTGCGCATGTCGCTGGGCGGAGTTCGCGACGAGGCCGAAATTCGCGGCCATCGCCGCACCTATATCGGCGCCCTGCCGGGCCAGATCATTCAGATGATGAAGAAGGCGGGGACGAAGAATCCCGTCTTCATGCTGGATGAAGTGGACAAGATGTCCATGGATTTTCGCGGCGATCCGTCCGCAGCGCTGCTCGAAGTGCTCGATCCGGAACAGAATTTCATGTTCGTGGATCATTACCTGGACGTCGAGTATGACCTCTCGCAGGTATTTTTCATCGCGACCGCCAACGTGATTCACACCATTCCGCCGGCGCTGCAGGATCGCATGGAAGTGCTGCGCCTGCACGGCTACACCGAGCAGGAGAAGGTTGAGATCGCCAAGCAGTTCCTGGTGAAGAAGCAGATGGTGCAGGCCGGCCTCACCGAAAAGAACATCAAGTTTTCTGACGAAGCCATCGCCGGGCTGATTCGCTCCTACACGCGCGAGGCCGGAGTGCGCAACCTGGAACGCGAGATTGGCAACATCTGCCGCAAGATCGCGCGCAAAGTAGTCAAGGAAGGCGCGGAGTACAACATCGCGATCGCGCAGGATAACGTGAACGATTACCTGGGCGTGATCAAGTTCCGCGATACTCTGGCGCACGAGCGCAGCGAAGTGGGACTGGTCACCGGCTTAGCGTGGACTGAAGTCGGCGGGTCGATTCTTAGCACGGAAGCAACCGTCGTCGATGGCAAGGGCAAGCTCACTTTGACCGGCAAACTGGGCGACGTGATGCAGGAGTCAGCGCAGGCGGCGATGTCTTATGTGCGTTCGCGGGCGCAGCGGCTGGGATTGCCACGCGACTTCTATCGCAACATCGACATTCACGTCCATGTGCCGGAAGGCGCGATTCCCAAGGATGGGCCATCCGCCGGCATTACCATTGCCACAGCGATTTCGAGCGCTCTGAGCAAAATTCCAGTTCGCCGCGATCTTGCCATGACTGGCGAGATTACACTTCGCGGCAAAGTATTGCCCATCGGCGGGCTGAAGGAAAAGCTGCTGGCAGCCCATCGGGCGGGGCTGTTCGAGGTCATCCTGCCTCAAGACAACGAAAAAGATCTCGCCGAAGTGCCCGAAAATCTTCGCAGTGCGATGAAGATGCACTTCGTCGATACCATGGACCAGGTGCTGGCTGTGGCTTTGGAACGCCCGCTGCCCGAGCCTGTGGGAGCGGATGGTGCGGAGACAATCGCGCCTCCTCTGGCACCTCCGGCGGAAGGGCCCACGGCGCATCAATAAAACAAAGGGAGCGGCAAGAATTCTGGATTCGAACCGCACCCTCACATGCTGGCCTTTTCGTCGTTACAGGACCCGTTTTAATCTCGAGCCTCAAAGTCAAAGGCAGCGGACAAGAGTGTCCACTCTGCAACTGCGTCTACGGAGTGTTCAGCGGTTGCAGGCGTCCCCGGCGCCGGTCAACGGTATGCTGGTCACTGGTGTCAACGGTGAAAATAGCGCCCGCAGAAGTCTTGGTGGTGGCCTTGAAACCGACGGTTGTGCCGGCGCTGGTGGCGTAACGTCCCACAATTTCGAGCTTGTCGTTGACCCCATCAGGCCGGGTGTCGTTATCGGCTTTCGGGTCCATGACGTCGTAATACGTGCCGGCGTGAAGCAAGAAGCCAATCTCGTCCCCGCTGGAATTGAAATACACGCCATCGACATCGCCTTTACTATTTACGTCGCGGGCAATGGTGCCGGATGTGCCCGCATTGGGGTCACTGACTTTCTTGAAAGTCTTTCCATTGTAGATAAAACTTTCATACCCCCCGGCTGAGCTAATGGCAAACACGGTCATCTGGCCGCTGTTGTTGATTCCCCAGGCTTCCGTGTCGGTACCGCCGGTGACATCGATGCTGGTGTACTTAGAGCCTTTCTTTACAAAGCCGTGCTGGACGCCGCTGGAATCCACGTACAGGCCCACGACATCTCCCTTGTCATTGATTCCGATAGCGTTGGTTGAGCTGGAGCCCGGGAATAGGACCGTAGTGAATTTCCCTTTGGCATAAACAAACGCTTCGTTCACACCGGTCTTGGTGTTGGTGCACCAGCCGGATGCCGCGCCCGCACTGTTGATACCGTAAAAGGCGATCGCACCGGACGAGAAGCCGCCCGTGTTCGCACAATCGTCATGATTGACTGAGGTCAGCTTCTTCCCGGCGAGGATCATGGCGTGCTGGATGCCTTTGGCATCGACAAAGTCGCCGGCAATCACTCCTGCATTGTTGACTGCGAACGTATCGGTCTCCGTCGCTGTCTTGTTAGCATGAACGTCCGAGAAAGTGAAGGTTAACGGTGGCGCCGCCGCAATACCGACGGCGACGAACATGAGCACTGCCAAAGCGCCAAGAATGGATTTGGTCACTGGTTCCTCCTGAGGTAATGGTGTGGTGACTCGTTCCCCGTGGTGAAGAGTCGTTGAGGCGGGAATTATCGTCCCCGCCACACTGGCGGTCAAGATGAAAGGTTTTGCACTTCCAAGGGCGATCTGGGTTCAGACGCAGCTTGACAGCGAACCCGGTGCGCCCGTAGATTGACAGCACTTTCCAGCCTAGAATGAATCGAGAAGCATACCGCCTTCGGAGAACCATCAAGCAACACGAGGAGTCTTGAATTATGTCCAGTTCCGATTTGAGGAACGGTGATGTCGGGTTGTTTCCGGAGTTGCCGTCTGCGGGAAGCGAAGAGCGCACGACCGGCATACTTCCGTCGCAGGCCATCCGGGAATTGATTGCGAAGGGACGAGTGATCGGCAATCGCGCAATCACCGAAGAACAGATCCAACCGGCGAGCCTCGACCTGCGGCTCGGCGACATCGCGCATCGGGTGCAGGCAAGTTTTCTTCCCGGACCCGGTGGCAAAGTCGAAAGCAAAGTCAAAGAACTGCGCATGGCGCGCGTCGATCTTACCAGCGCGGCGGTCTTCGAAAAGGGATGCGTTTACATCGTACCGTTGGTCGAGGAACTCGATTTGCCCAGAGACATTTCCGGGAAAGCGAATCCGAAAAGCACGACCGGGCGGCTGGACGTTTTCATTCGTCTGATTACCGACGACGGTGTGGAATTCGAGCGCGTGCCGCCGGGTTACAAGGGCAGACTCTACGCCGAGATTGTTTCCCGCACCTTTACGGTTGCGGTGCGGGCGGGGATGCGGCTCAATCAACTGCGGTTTGTGCGCGGCAATCCGGTCTCGTCGGACAGCCGGATTCGCCGGCTGGACGAAGAGGAACAGCTTATTTACATGGACGAGGAAAGTCCGGTCAAGGCGTCGGTTGACCGCGGGCTGAGAATCACGGTGAATCTGGAAGGGGCGTCATCCGAAGAAGTGATTGCCTACAAAGCGCGGAAGCACGCTCCCGCGATCGAACTGAGCCGGGTTAATTACTACGCGCCCGAGGAATTCTGGGAAGCTCGCCGCCACATCGCCAATCAGGGTTTGATTCTTGAGCCGGGGGATTTCTATATTCTGGCTTCCAAGGAAAGGGTGCGCGTGCCGCCGGAATTTGCGGCGGAGATGGTGCCGTTTGATCCTTCGGTGGGCGAGTTTCGCATTCACTATGCGGGTTTCTTCGATCCTGGATTTGGATACGGTTCGAGTGACATCAAGGGTACGCGCGCCGTGCTGGAAGTGCGGGCGCACGAAGTGCCGTTCCTGATCGAGCATGGACAGTTTGTCGGGCGGCTGACTTACATGCCTCTGCTTGCGAAGCCGGAAAAAATCTACGGGTTGCAGATTGGTTCGTCGTATCAGCAGCAGGCGCTGACGTTGAGCAAGCAGTTTCGGCGGCAGACGTAGCCAGCTACGCCTCTACGGAAGTTTTAGAATGGAGGCGTCAGCCGGGGGTGTTGCATGGAACCGAATCTTCCTCCAGCCCAGCCTAGAGCTTGGTTCCGCGGGGCGACTGGTTTGATGGTTGCCGTTGCGGTGGTCGCAATTGTTCTGATTGCGTTTCCCGCCTATCGGTGGTTCTTCCTGATCAGTGTGGGCATCGGAGTCGTGGTCGCGGCAATTCTTTTTCTGTGGCATGAGCTCAGGCCCATCCGGGAAGAAGATGTCGAAAACAAGCGGCCGCTGGGGTTGGGGTAGGTTCTCGGACGCTCTGTAATCGCGGGTCGTGGCAGTTTGATAAGGAAGCGAGCCAAACGCGCGATGATTGCGTCGCAAAGAACGCGAAGCTTCGCGCGGCTCGCCCAGATTCCTCACGGCGCAAAGGGCGCTTGTTCGGAATGACAAGCAAACCGCGTTCCCGCTTGCAACTTTGGCCCTCAAAACGGCACACTGTGGCATGCGCGTTTTGGCTCGATTCATGATGTCTGCGATGGACGCCAGCCACTTCCCTGCTCCCATGCTTCCCGAGATTGCGTTCCTGGGCCGATCGAATGTGGGCAAGTCGAGTGTGATTAATTCGCTGCTGGGGACAAAGCTGGCGAAAACCAGTTCCACGCCGGGGCGGACGCGGAGCATCAATTTTTTTGAACTGCGCTGGGCGGGAAAGCCGCAGCCGGAGTTGATTTTCACCGATTTGCCGGGCTACGGCTATGCCAAGATTTCGCGCGAGATTTCGAGCCAATGGCCCAGCTTCATCGAACCTTACCTGCAGAACCGCACTTCGCTGGCGTTGTGCCTGGTGCTGGTGGATGTCAACGTACCGCCGCAGGAAAGCGACCGGCAGTTGCTCGAGTTTCTCACTTCCCGTGAACGCCCATTTCTGATTGTTGGCACCAAAAGTGACCGGCTGTCGGGGAACCAACTGCACAACTCCCTGCAAATCCTGGCTCGATACTTTCCGCAGGCGCGGATTCTTCCGTTCTCCGCCAGAAGCAGCGCGGGGCGCGAAGAGTTATGGCGGGAGATTCGGGCCGCGGTCGAGAGCCATCGCGCATCGCCGCAGCCCTTCGGTTTCGCAGCCTCTGAGTGAAATTGCTTCGCCGATTCCGGCGCTCCATTTCTCAATCGCAGGCCATCCGTTATGATCTAGGCATCTATGTCCACCTATCTGGTTACGGGAATTGCGGGATTTATCGGGTCGTCGCTGGCGCGGGCGATTTTAGCCCAGGGCGACAATGTGCGCGGGGTTGACAATTTTTCTACCGGAAAGCGAAGCAACATCGCCGAGTTGCTGGATCGGATGGATGTCCGAGAGGTGGACTTGCTCGACCTGGAGGCGATGCAGTCCGCTTGCCAGGACGTCGATTACGTCCTGCATGAGGCTGCGATTCCATCCGTTCCTCGATCGGTGCTGAACCCGCTGGAGAGCAACCGGGCCAACATCGACGGAACCGTCAACTTGCTGGTTGCGGCTCGCTCCGCAAAAGTGAAGCGGGTCATTTATGCGGCGTCGTCTTCGGCTTACGGAGATACTCCCACACTGCCCAAGCGCGAAGACATGTCTCCCAATCCGATTTCGCCTTACGCGGTGGCCAAGCTGGCGAGCGAGTATTACATGGCATCTTTTTTCCGCTGCTACGGTTTGGAAACGGTATCGCTGCGCTACTTCAATATCTTTGGGCCGCGCCAGGACCCGAATTCTCCGTATTCCGGGGTGCTGGCGAAGTTCATTACCCAGATGCTCAAGGGAGAACAGCCGACTATCCATGGCGATGGCGACCAGAGCCGGGATTTCACTTACGTGGACAACGTAGTGCATGCGAATTTACTGGCTTGCAAAGCGCCTGCAAGCGAAGTTGCAGGAAAGGTATTCAATGTAGCGACCGGGACGCGCATCGATCTGAATGAAATGTTCCGCGTGCTTAAGAAACTCACTGGGTATCCGGGCGAGGTGAAACATGGTCCGGACCGCGCGGGAGATGTGAAGCACTCTCTGGCCGATCTGTCGCGGGGGGAAAAACATCTGGGATACAAGCCGCAGGTAAATTTTGAAGAAGGGCTGCGCCGCACCGTTGATTGGTACCGCACGCAGGAAAAGTCGGCGAGGGCGTGAAGATGTGGGCGACTACTTCTCCAACTGTCAGTCCTTTGCGCCTATCGACTTTCGCAACCGCATGGTCGCGTTGGTAGCGTATTTTTGTGCGGGGGGGCAGTGCTGCAGAATCCAGCGGTCCATTTTCCAGAGTTTCCTCCTGTCGAGAGCTTTGGGAGGCATGGCGCGGAAGGCCAGCGGCAGCACGGGAAGGCGGAAATAACGTACACCCTCGACCGTGAAACGCTTGGTGAACGCGGCGAGTTCGTCGCGCGTGAGTGGATGCTCGTGCTCAGAGATGTTTTCGCGCGCAGGAAGCAGATTCCTGAAGCGATTGTAAATGGCGGAAAACCGGATCGGTTCGCTTAAAATAATGAGACCATCCCTTGCGAGAACACGGCGCATCTCGTCCCGCGCCGAAGCAATGTCCAAATGGTGAATTAGAGCGATGCAAAAGATTATGTCGACCGACTCGTCGGGCAATCCGGTATCATAAGCCGAACCCACCCGCATAACCGCTTCAACGCCCGCACCTTTGAGTCGCTGTTGAGCCAGGTCAACAAGCTCGGTCGAGATATCCATACCGATAACCCGAGCGCCGCGCTTGGCGAGAGGAATGATGTTCTCCCCCGTCCCACACCCAAGGTCGAGCACTTTCTTGCCGCACGCATCGCCTAGCAGATGGAACGCGTATTCGAGAGCGTAGGCCGTATCCGGCGGCGGGCTAAGGTAGCGTTCCACCTGCGCCGCGCGCAAGGTAGCCGCTCTCGCCTCCTCGGCACTGCGCCGCATCTCACTTACATCGCGTTCGGCTAAATGAGGACTCAGCATATATCCGCCCACCGGTTGCCCCCGCCTGCGGCCCTACCGCGCGGCCGGAGGGGCGAGGTTTAGGATAAACACGTCCGATCCATCCGCTTAATGAATTTCTCGTGAATCGGGGTACAACTGCACTCGGCGGGTAATTTTTTTCCTCGGTTGCTAGGCTTCGCGCGTCAATCTAGAGCGTACAGCTTCTTCGATGGGGCACCCTTCCGGAATATTATGGTTCAACTCCCATAGCTCTTGAATAAAACGAGTCTGCTTTCCAAGCTGAGCCGAGAGCGTGAAGCCTTGCCCCTTCATTACCTTCGTGATCTGTAGCTGGATTACCGCCCAGACTAGAGTTGCGGTATGACACTTTCATCCATGGTGGTCTCTCGCGACTGGGCTGAAGTCAGTGTGTTGGAGTGCATTCTTGGCGGTTTGCACATCGGTGTGGATGTAGAGCCGGAACCGGCGCGGGCGCGCGCCAAGCTGGCCAAGTCCAAAATCGACGCCTTGATCGTGGACTGCGATCTCGATGGGACGAGCAATTTTCTGCGTGAACTGGGGACGGGAATGAACACGGTGCCGCTGGTCATCGTCAGCAGTTCGGTCAGCGTTTCGAATGGACGGACTCAGCTTGAGGACACAGGCGCCACCTTTGTGTTCAAAAAGCCGATCTCGGTGGAGCAGGCGGTGCGCACGCTTTCGGCGGCGCGCAACATGATTCTCGACGGCAGGCTCCGCTATAACCGCCACGCCCTTGACCTGCCGGTATCACTGGCCTATGGATCCAAAAAGAAAGTGGAGGCCCATCTGATGAACCTCAGCCAGGGAGGCCTGGGCATTCGCCTGTATCGCCCGCTGGCATTGCCCGGCCCGGTGCGAGTCAGCTTTCAGCTTCCAGACAGCAAGGCTCAGATGAAGCTTCAGGGAGAGGTTGCCTGGATCGATAAAATGGGCAACGCCGGAATTCGTTTCCTCGACATGAGCCCGGAAGTGAAACGCGACTTGCAACTTTGGCTGGCGCAGCAATACCTCACGCACTAAGCCAGGACCGATGGAGTGATGGGTACCCCTCTTAACCCTGCACGGGCGACGACGCCCGCGCCTAAATTAGCGGAATCGCGCTTGGTCTTCCTCGTTGCCGCACTTTCTGTTTCCTGACTCCGAGTACGCTAGCGTGGCCAGATGCTCGCCAGGTGTGCTGCCAAACCAGAACACAAAGAGGAACCAGTAAACCGCCGCAAAGACCGCTGTGACCCCGATCGCGAGAGCAAGCGCGAGCGGCCAGGTGGGAAGAATGTTGATCATAGCCAGCGACATCACAGCGAACAGCAAGACGGCGCACAGCAAGATCAGGCCATCCGCCAGCTTCGAGAGCGCACTGAGCGAAATGGGAGCTGGCCACCACAGCGGGCGCAGGCTTCGCGTGTGAGCTTGCGAACCTGGCAATGCGGTTGGCCGGGCCGGGCGCGGCTCGAGTTGGATGGCCGGCCGCGGACAAGCGGAGAACAGCAGTTCGCCGGCACTCTGGTCCCGATTGCCTTCCACCAATGCCAATTCGCGCGGGCAAAAGAAATAGGCGGAGGAAAGTATCTGGGAAAAGATCCACTCCTGCAGCAAGCGTTCGGAACGCAGCGGCAGATCGAGGAACTGAACTCCCGCTTGTCCCCAGGAATCCGTCCAGGCGATTCGCCCTGCGGCTTCGACGCGCGTTCGCGAAGCTGGCAACTCGAAGCGGAGATAAACTTGTTGTTGCCGAGCCAGGGGAGTGACCGTCTGCAGGGCAAGCCCGAATGCACTCACGTCGCGGAGAATGGCTCCATTGCCGGCATCCAGATTGATCTGCGACAAGGTACGAATCTTGTGCCGGTAAGGACGCCGGTTGCGTCGGACGTTTGCAGACTTCTCCAGGCACTCGTCCACGCTCGACCGGAACTTCATCTTCAAATCTTAGCTTTGGCGAAGGAGCGCGTCAGTAACCGCGATGGTTCCGCACTCAGGAGGCAGTGCGGTGTTTGGTGGGCTCGGTCTCTGGTGGGATTTGGCCGGCTCGGTCCCGGGCAATCAGACTCTTAAGGTCGTAGCTGTAAGGCCCGTAGGCACGGAAGGCCCGCTCATCAAACAGGCGTTTGATGCCGCAGCCCAAGCAAACCTGATAGGAGTAATCCTGCGAGCGAACCGGCCAACTCATCTTGCCGTGCCAGCAACCGCGGAACAGCACCACTCCGGCTGCCCCCAGCCCGGTGACCATCACGCCCAAGGGCCACAGCCAACCCGAATTCTTTTTCTCTTTACCTGCCACAGCCATCACGTTCTGCCAAAGCTTAAGAATATGCTCAATGCCATGACCGCGCAACGGGCTTGGAAACGCATGAATGGGAATGGGTTCCGCATCTGGTACGAAAGCCCAAGGCGCCACTGCTTACCTTCGTGCGCCGGGAATATTGCGGTTACGACCAAACCGCTGTAACTTACGAGTAATGCTGCGGTCGAACGCATCGGCACGCAGAGTTCGACGTGCGGAGCGAATCGATCGAATGAATTGAAAGTCGGCAAATTGAGAATCGGTGAAATGAAAAACGATCTCTCCCCTGTAAGATTGACCTTCTCGAAACCAAGGTTTCCAGGAATTTCGTGAATGCGAGTTTGAACAATACGGGCTGGGATTTAGCGCAGGAAGACGACGCAGCCGTTGATTCCGCCGCCCGAGCTCCGTCGCCGACGGACAACCTTGGTCATGAAGCTTTGCAGGCTCTGCTGGCCTTCTCTGCTCTGCACCAACAAATACGAACTCGCCGCGCCAGGCAGATGCGCGATGGTGAGCGTGCGAGCCCGCAGGATGGTTGGCAGCTCGAGCAATTCGTTCTGGATGAAGTGTTGCAACTGGTTGCGGAGCGCGCCCTGGCCATCACGGGCGCCGATGGCGTAGCCATTGCATTGGCGGAGGGCAACGCCATCGTTTGCCGCGCTTCGGCGGGAAGCATTGCACCCGATGCAGGAGTGCGTCTCAATCCGAACGCAGGATTTTCTGGAGAATGCCTGGCGTCCGGGCGCATCGTACGCTGCGACGAGGTCGAGGCCGATTCCCGGGTTGACCTGCTCGCCTGCCGTCAGCTCGGCGTGCGCTCCATGTTGGCCGTGCCGCTTTCCGCGAAACAAAGTGTCATTGGTTTGTTGGAGGTTTTTTCCAATGAGGCCTACGGATTCAACGACAGCGATGTTCGCAGTCTGAGCCTGCTGGCTGAGCTGATCCTTTCTGCGCTGAGGCCGGAAGAAGAAGATCGGCTGGCTGAGATTTCACAGCGCGTCGTCCGCGCGGCCACGGTCGAGCCCGAACCAATTCCTGCGGTTGCGCCGGCGCCTGACACGCATCTAGGTAGTGATGTGGAGTTGCAGACGGAGCCGGCGGCGAAGAAGTTGGACGGAAAAGCCGACGCGGAAAGTTCAATCGAGAGTTCGCCTGAACACTCAATCGAGAACTCGGCATTGGTTTCGCAGGAAGCGTCGGAAGCGAGCGGACTCCCGCTTGCCCTCGCGGAGCTTGCAGAACGCGATCGTTCCCGGCCCGGCCTTGCGGTTGTGGCTGCGGTGGTGTTGTTCGCCCTTGCTTTAGGCGCGGGGCTGTGGTGGACCCTTGGCCATCATGCGCGCTTTGTAAGGGCCAGCGCTCGCTCCGTTGCGCCCGTGGCAGCGGCGCCAGTAATCGTACCCGCGCAGTCGGTTGCCCCGGACGCGCCGGCGGTTGCAGAAGACGACAGCGATTCTTTGCCAGCAACTCCGGAAGAGGCCGGCTCGCTGCCGCAGGTAACCGGAATCCGGCACTGGTCGTCCGAGGAGTCCAGCACGGTGGTGATTGACCTCCAGGATCAGGTGCAGTACGAAGCTCATCGGCTTCCGAATCCGGAGCGGATTTATTTCGATCTGCACGACACCACCCTCGTGGCGGAATTCTCCAACAAGATTATCGCCGTGAACGATGCCCTGCTGCGGCGGGTTCGCGTGGCGCAACCGGTTGCGGGAGTGACTCGCGTCGTTCTCGAAACAATCGGCGCGCCGGATTTCTCGGTGAGTTTAGAGCCGAATCCGTACCGTCTGGTGGTGGAAGTCCGCAAGCCCGGAACCAAGCCGCGTGCCGGGGCCAAGATCGACCTTTTCGCGCCCATGAATCCCGCCCCCACGGAGCAGGCTGCAATGAGCCGGCCTCGGGCGGATCAGGTTGCCGTGAATCAGCAGCCACTCAACCCGATTCCATTGAAGCCGAATGCACAGAGTCCCGGAGCAGAGAGCGGAAATGAGGCGAACCGGCCGGCGGTTTCTGCCGCTCCGATGGAAGCCGGGCAACAGCGTGCCCCACTGTATCCTGCCAAGCTTCGGGTTGTGCTCGACGCCGGCCACGGGGGCTGGGATCTGGGAACGGTCGGGCGCAAGGGTCTATTGGAAAAAGATCTGGTGCTTGATATCGTGCAACGCCTCGGGAGCCTGGTGGAAAGCCGCCTTGGGGCGGAGGTCATCTACACGCGAAAAGATGACGGCTATCTTGCGCTCGAAAAGCGCGCCGAAATCGCGAACCGGGCTCAAGCCAACCTCTTTGTTTCCGTCCATGCGAATTACAGCGACTACCCCTCGGCGCGCGGCGTGGAAACTTACTACTCGAATACCTATTCCTCGGTGAAAGCGCGAACCGAAGAAGCGGATGAAACCGCAGCCGCGGGACTGAAGACGATCGATTGGACCAATGTCGACATTCGTGAAAAAGTGCACGAGTCGCGACGAGTCGCAGCCAGCGTGCAGCGCTCGTTGTATGCCACGCTGGCGGCGAAAACTCCTGGCCTGCGCAACCGCGGCGTCAAGGAAGCTCATTATGTGGTGCTGACTGGAACCTCGATGCCCGCGATCCTGGCAGAAGTTTCGTTCGTCAGCAGTCCCACCGACGAAAACAATCTGCAGAGTTCAACCTATCGCCAGCAGATTGCCGAAGCCCTCTACAGCGGCATCGCCCACTACGAGGCATCCAACCGCAACGTCAAGATGGCGAGCGCTTCGGCGAAACCGCCTCGAAGATAGGAATCCAGGCCGGCCTCATCTTTCATCTCATAAAAGTCCTTCCCAAGGACTGGCGATATTTGGCAGTGGCTTGAGGCTCCTCGATTCGACGAAGAGCGCAAAATATTGCGGTTTGTCACACTTTCATCTGGCCACGGCACAGGACTGTTGACTTCGATCCCGGGCTGGAACATACTTCGGTTGCGCGGGAGGAGTTATGCGATCGAATCTTGCTTCCCTCAGGCTGCTAGCAGCCTTCCTGCTGTTTAACGGCCTATGTCTTCCCGCAGATTTCGCGCAGACGAACTCTGCCCTCTCCGTCCAACACACCACTCTGCACAGCTTCGGAGGCCCGGATGGCGATGGTCCACTGTACGGCGTTATCGCCGACAAGTCCGGAGCTCTTTACGGGACCACGGTGTTCGGGGGCGATATTGGCGCGGGAAGCGTCTTCAAGCTGACGCCGGCCAAGTCAGGGTACAACGAAGCGGTCCTGCACAGCTTCGGCGGCGGTTCCGACGGCGATGCACCCTTTGGAGGGCTGGTCGCCGATAAGAGCGGAGCCTTGTACGGAGTAACGCTCGAGGGTGGGAACGGTGCGTGTTATGCGGGATGCGGAACTGTCTTCAAGCTTACCCCGAAGAAATCAGGTTACACGAAGAGTACGATTTACAGCTTTGGCTTCGTCCCCGACGCCTCCGCGCCTTTGGGCACACTGGCGCTGGATGAGAAGGGAGCGCTGTATGGCGCTACGCAGTCCGGAGGCACGCAAAATGATGGAGCTGTTTATAAACTTACACCGGGAAAATCGGGCTACACGGAAAGCGTGATTTACAGCTTCCGCGGCGGCGATGACGGTAACTTCCCTCAAGCGGGAGTAGTGGTGGATAAGCAGGGTTCGTTGTATGGAACAACTTTTTACGGCGGTCCCGGCAGCTGCGACGGCGGTTGTGGCACAGTATTCAAACTCACTCCATCGGGTTCGGGCTACGACGAGAGCATTCTGTACGCTTTTCAGGACTACGACGACGGCTACCTGCCATATGCGGCGGTCACTCTCGATGAGAACACCGGGGCCATCTACGGTACGACCTGGTGGGGTGGCACTTATCATAGCGGGAACGTGTTCAAGCTCACCCCGTCAGGCTCGGGCTACGAGAAGAGCACAATTTATAGTTTTGATCACGAGGGTGATCACGGCACAGCTGGCGCGTTCCCCGAGGCGCAACTGCTGCTGCGGGCGGACGGCGCACTCTTCGGCACAGACTTCATCGGCGGTGGCGGCTGCAACGGCATCGGCTGCGGATCGGTTTTCGAACTCAAGCCTTCCGGATCAGGCTACTCGTTCAGCTACGTTTACAATTTCCGCCATCCGGTGAACGGGGCGGGACCGGATTACAGTGGCGTCATCGCCGATGCGAAAGGCGCACTCTACGGGACGACGCATTCCGGGGGATCGAAGACGGACTGCTACAACGGCGGGCCCGGGGGCACGCTGGGCTGTGGCACGGTGTTCAAGCTCGTGCTGAAGTGACTGCGCACCGCTCACGGCGCGGGTTCGGAGTTCTTCAAGGCATCGTCGAGCCCCTGATTGTTTTTGGGCGTGCCGCCTTCAACCACTCGCCAGCCGTCGTCGTATTGGCGGAAGCCCACCGTGGATTTGTACTGCACCCCACCCGCGTAGAACGCGGCTCCCACTTCATTGAGCGCAATCCACTTCCATAGGAACTCGACATCGGCGGCGTTCCCGCTGCGGCTGATCCCGGTGACGCCGGTCAATTGTCTGCGGGCCACGGGCACGCTGAAGTATTGAGAAGTCGCCGCGCCACTGGGGATCAGATCGTGAAAGGTCTCTACTCCTTTCGGAGTCAGCGCTACCTCCCAACAAGGGGCAGGAGCAATTTCCGGCGGACAAGCGTCAACCGCGCCAGTGATCCATCCGTGACGCTGCAATACCAGATTCTCGGGAGAAGTGTAGTCCTGGTTTGAGATAACCCCGGTCCGCAGCCAGAATTGCTGGGTGCTCTTGAAAGCGTCGGAACTGGCAATCAGATCCGCGGCAAGGCGCCGGGTGAGAAAGTCGCGAGGCGAGCAGGCGGCTGCGAAGAACAGAAATCCCAGAGCGAGCGCGATTCGCAATTTCCGCATGAAGTTGAGTCTTAGTTGAGGATTGTAACCAAACGCGAGCTACGGTGCGGCAAGAAAGGACGGCCGGTAATCTGTCCTTCGAATTTGGTGGACCAGCGGCCCGGAATCGCGGTGTTGCAAGATGGGCAGCGGCCATCCGGAGTCAAGCGGTACTGTTCGACGATGTAGCTGCGCCGCTTGATCAACGTATCGCCGCAGTGGTGGCAACAAGTGTTCTCATGATCTCCCACCGAGCCGGGCAAGTTTCCCGCATAAACATAGCGCAGGCCGGCCTGCTTGCCGATTTCGATCGCGCGCAGCAAATCTTTCGGTTGCGTGTCTTCGGGATCTTCCATTTTGTAATCTTTGTGGAACGCGGTCACGTGCCAGGGAATGTCGGGGGAGACGCTGGCGAGAAACTCTGTCATTCCGTGCAGTTCGGCTTCAGAGTCATTGAAGCCGGGAATTAGAAGGGTGACAATCTCCAGCCAAATGCCCATCTCGTGCAGGCGA
>Ga0182014_10002590_pt1 | contig 22612 bp, 18 predicted proteins | sample 612S2DmetaG_FD_120489 | JGI IMG/M metagenome (GOLD analysis project Ga0182014, IMG submission 120489) | Permafrost microbial communities from Stordalen Mire, Sweden - 612S2D metaG | ecosystem: Environmental > Terrestrial > Soil > Wetlands > Permafrost | place: Sweden: Stordalen | collected...
CGGACGCACGTTCCAATAGGAGAGCGCTTTCGTCGCTTCGTCAGTCGTCGCCGACACGCTCGTTAGACCAGGAGAAAGTAGTGGCCAAGGGAACAGTCAAGTGGTTCAACGCTCAGAAGGGCTACGGCTTCATCGAGCAGGCAGACGGCGGCAAGGACGTCTTCGTGCATGTGGCCGAACTCGCACCCGGTGTGGGTACGCTGTCTGAGAACCAGGCAGTCGAGTTCGAGGTACAGCAGGCCCAGAAGGGCCCGCAGGCCGTCAACGTGCGGCCTGTCTGATCCAGGCAGTCGAACACGGGCGCCCAGGGGCGGCATCGAGCCGCCCCCGGGCGCCCTTTTTTGTTGGCGGCGGGGCGGCTCACCGACCGGCGAGCGACCTCGGCGCCGATCCTGCCGCCGGCGATCCGCGCGGGCTCCGATCGCAGCGCCGGCGCGAGAGACCGTGACGGCGCCGCGATCAGGGACCGTCTGTGGGGTAGGGCACCGGCACGTACTCGACCGACGGCCGGCGCTGGCCGCGCTGGGAGTAGAGCGTCATGAGCGTGTAGACCTCGTCGGGTACCCGGTCGCTCACCGGCAGGCCGATCTCGGCGGCGTAGTCGAAGCGGATGGGAAAGTCGTGCGTCCAGCGTCCGTGGCTGAGCAGCGTCGCGAGGCGCTCGGCGTCGTCGGCGCCGTGCGCCTCGAGCAGCAGCTCCCGCACAGTGTCGTGCACCTGATCGATCGCCTTGCGGGCCATGTCGCCGAGAATCAGCGTCTGGTCGTCGCGGTTCGGGTTGGGCGTCTCGAGCGCCGCGAGGATCGAGACGGCGGGCCAGTACCCGCGCGGCAGGCCGCCGAGCTGCGGATCGACCGGGCCCAGCACTGCGTCGCGATCCATGAGGATCTCGTCCGCGGCCAACGCCACGAGCGTGCCGCCCGACATGGCGTAATGGGGCACCATGACCGTGACCTTGCCGCGGTGGCGCTTGAGGGCGTAGGCGATCTGGTCGGAGGCCAGCACAAGGCCACCCGGCGTGTGCAGGACCAGATCGATCGGCATCTCGTCGGGGGTCAGGCGGATGGCGCGCAGCACCTGCTCGGCGTCGTCGATGTCGATCATGCCGCCGAAGGGGATGCCGAGGATGCGCATCGATTCCTGGCGGTGGATCATGGTCACCACGCGCGAGCCGCGCTGCTGTTCGAGGCGGCGCAGCATCGCGCGACGGCGGCGCGTGCGACGGCGGCGCACCAGCATCGGCACGATCAGCGCTGCCACGATGACGACGGCCACAACCGCCCAGAACACATCCATCTCATCGTCTTCGTACCCGCAAAAGGCGGCCGGCGACACCTGCGGACGGGCGCCGGCGCGCCGCTCGGCAACGGCCGAGAGCAAGCCCGCGAGGTCGCGACGCTGTAGGCTAACGGCGGTCAACAAGGAGCGACGAGATGGACGACGACGCGCGCCAGGCGGCGCTGCCCTACCAGCACACGCAAGTCGGCTTTGCCACGCTGATCGGCTTGGGCATCGGCTTTCTCACCCAGCTCGGCAGGGCCGTGCGCGACGTCAGGAGGCGACGCCGGGCGGCCTGGATCTCCGTTCCGCTGGCGGCGGGGTTCGTCGCTGTGATGGCGATCTTCTCGTCGTTGCACGTCGAGGTCGACCAGACGACCGTGGTCGCGAACTTTGTCGGCGGCGTGTTGCGCCGCCGCATCCCGTTGGACGATATCGAAGGCGCGGAGGTCGTGAACATTCCCTGGCATCGCGGCTGGGGCATGCGCCGCACGCGCCACGGCTGGCTCTACAACGTCTGGGGCCGCCGGGCGGTCGAGCTGAGGCTCACCGACGGGAGCACGTTCACGATCGGCAGCGACCAGCCCGAAGCACTGCTCACGGCGATCGAGCAGGCCCGCGCGCAGCGTGCACCAGCGGCGGCCTGAACGCCGGCGGAGCAGGTCGTGAGCGGCGCCGCACACCGGGCGCCGTCGCCGCCGGCCCTGACGGCCCTCGTCGGTGAGCTGCTCGGGCGCGGCGGCGGCCTGGGCCTCGACACGAGCGGTGGCCTGCTCTTCAATCACAGCCTCTGGGCGCGGGACCGCGTCATCACCGCTCTCGACCTGATCGACTACGCGCCGCGTCCGGCCTTCGAGACCGTGCTCGCCCTGGCGGCCCTGCAGGGTACGCGGCGCCGAGTGCTGTCCGAGGAGGAGCCCGGCCGCATCCACAACGAGCGCCGCGATCTGCGCGCCTGGCAGGCGCCCCTGTGGCTCAAGGCCCTGTTCGGCCTCGGCCTCTCGACCATCTGGGGCGGCACGCCGGCCGGCTATACGACCTACTTCTCCTCGGACTCGACACCACTGTTCATCATCCTCGTGGCGGCGCTGGCCCGCCGCGAGCCCGGCATCCTCGAGGCGACGGTGGCCCGCAAAGACGGGCGGCCGGCGACCGTGAGCGAGAGCGTCGCCGAGGCCTGCGACTGGATCGAGCGACACCTGAACGACGAGGGCCTGGTCGAGGCGGGGCAATCCAACCCGCTGGCCCTTCAGCAGGTCTGGAAGGACGGACCGACGTCGAACTTCGACGAGCACGGGCGCATGGCGAACGTCGTGCGACCGATGGCCTACCTCGACGTCCAGGTGCTGGCGGCCGAGGCGCTCCGGCGGGCGGCCGACCTTCGGGTCGGCCGCCCGCCGGAGCGCCTTCTGGCCGAGTCGCGCGCTCTGCGCGACGCCACCATCGCCCACTTCTGGCTGCCCGAGCGGCGCTACTTCGGCAACGCCATCGATCGTGATCCGGGCGGCCGGCCGCGGCTGCTGCGGGCGGTGCAGTCCAACGCCGGCTGGATGCTCGCCACGAGCTTCTTCGACGAACTGCCCGAGACGCAGCGCGCGGCGCTGGTCGGCGGCATCGTGCGCATGCTGTTCTCGGCCGAGCTGCTCACGGCGGCCGGCATTCGCGGCCGCGCGCTGACCGACCACAACCCGCGCTTTCGCAGCTATCACGAGAACGTCTGGCCGTTTGACACCGCGATCATCGCCCGGGGGCTGCGCCGCCAGGGCCTGGATGAGCTCGCCGAGCAGCTCGAAGCGCGCCTGCTGAACGTCGCCAACATGCTCGGCGGCGTCTTTGAGTTCGTCGCCGTCGACGACCAGGACCGGGTGCTCGATCCGCTGCTTTCGGCCGACGGCGCGGCGCGCCTCTTCGGTCGCCCCGTGCCGGGTCTGCCCACCGAGATGGTTCCCGACCTGCAGATGGGCTGGACGGCGACCGCGCTGCTTTCCATCAAGCGCGACAGGGCCGCGCGGGCGCGCGCGCCGCGGGCGGTCGCCGAGCGACTCGCCGCCCGGCCCGTCTGGCTCACGGACCTGACCCGCGATATGCTCTCGTCGATCGAGCCGGTCGATGTCTGCGCGACGCGGGCCGCGCTCGAGGAACGGTATGTCGATGTGGCGCCGGCGTATCTCGACCACTCTCGCGGTCTGCGACGCTCCGCCAGCGCCATCGCCCTGCAGGGGTTCTGCGGCGTGCTGCCGCGCGAGCTGGCGCGCCGGGTCCGCGCCGCGGCTCGCCGGCGAGTGCGGCGCGGCGGTCCGTAGGGCGCGGCGCGACGGCGACTCGAGGAGGGGCGATGGGGGCTGGCGCACGCAAGGACACGCACGGCCGGCGAGCCGGCGCACGGCACGACCGGCGGCAGGCCACACGGCTGATGCGCTTCTGCGTTCTGCTCGCCGCCGGCGCGGCGCTGCTGGCCGCCGCCGCGGCCGCACCGCGAACGGCCGCGGCCGATCCGGCGCCCACACCGAGTCCCGCGCCGACGGCCGCCTGGACCGTCATGGTCTACATGGACGGCGACCAGAACCTCACTCCCAGCGGCCACGACCTCGAGCCGTGGGTCACGCACGACATCGACAAGGAGATGGCGGCGGTCGGTTCCGACGCCGACGTGCAGGTAGTGGCCCTGGCCGATCGCGGACGGTTCCCAAACGCCGTCGATGGTGGCTGGACCGGAGCTCGCATCTTCCACGTCACGAAGGGCATGAAGGCCACGTCCCAGAACGCCGCGGCCGACTGGGGAACCACCGATATGGGCTCGCCCCAGACGCTCGTCGACTTCATCGATTGGGCCCGGGCCGCCTACCCGGCGCACCGCTACGCGCTCTTTCTGTGGGATCACGGCTGGGGCTGGTGGCCGGGCAACACGATGGCCGACGACACGAGCAACGACTACCTCGACATGGATGAGCTGCGCGGCGCTCTGGAGACCGTACACGGCGTCGACATGGTCGGCTGGGACAGCTGTCTCAGCCAGACGATCGAAGTCGAAGCGGAGCTGCGCGGCTTCGCCGGCGCCATGGCCGGCTCGCAGGACTCGATCGGCTACAGCGGCTTCTCCTACCAGCGGATCCTGGCCGGGCTGCAGGCCTCTCCGGCGATGAGCCCGGGCGCGCTGGCGGTCGTGGCCGCCAAGAGCATGGAATCCGGTCACGACCGCTGGACCTGGGCGGCCTCGGCCGTGAGCCTGGGAACACAGTGGGATGCCCTGACCGCGGCGGTGAGCGACCTCAGCTGGGACCTCGCCGTCAGGCTGCCCAGGTTTCAGCGCGCCTATGCGATCGCGCGCCGGGACGCGGCGTCGCCACCGCAGACCTACCCCGAGGACCGCGACCTCTACGACGTGGCCGCCGAGCTGCGCTCGCACGTCGCTTCGGGGGCGATCAAGAGCGATTGCACCAGGGTGCTCACCGCCGAACGCAGGGTCGTTCTGTGGCAGTGGCATCTCAAAGCCGAGGGCCCGGTCCACGGCATCGACATCTTCTGGCCGTCGGCGCCGGCGCCCCCCGGCAAGGGCGCGAGCTTCGATCAGTGGGTCGACTTCGCCTACTACTGCTCGGATCTCAACTTCACCCGGCTGACATACTGGGGCGACTTTCTGAGTGCATGGGGTAAGTGAGAGGCGCGGCCGGCGGGGCGCCGCAGGCGCCCCGCCGGCCGCGCCCTGAGCCGAAAGGAGCGGCAATGGCTCGCTACACGTCGTCAAAGGAGCTGGTGGTCGGCGTCTGCCGCACGCTGCTCGAGCGCGGCTATCTGAAGGCCACCGAAGGCAACGTCTCGGTGCGCGTGCCGGGCCGCGAGCTGTTTGCCGTCACGCCCTCGAACTACGACTACGCCAAGATGGAGTCCGACGACATCTGTGTGCTCGACTACGACCTGCGCCGCGTCGCCGGCACGATGAAAGCCTCTATCGAGGCCGGCATGCACGCCGCGATCTACCAGCAGCGCCGCGACGTGAACGTCGTCATCCACACCCACCAGCCATACGCCAGCGCGCTGGCGCTGATCGACAAGCCCATACCGGCGCTCTTCGACGAGCAGGTCCGCAACCTGGGACGGGGCGTCGAGATCGTGCGCTACGGCCCGTCGGGCACGTCGTTTCTGAAGAATCGTGTGAAGGCCAGGCTCAAGAACGGCGACAACGCCTACATCCTGGCCAACCACGGCGTGCTCGTGCTCGGCGGCGACGTCGAACAGGCCATCCACAACATGGCTCTGCTCGAGAAGGTGGCGCTCGACTATCTGCTGACGCTGCTTGCCGGCGAGAAGGCCGCCACCATCCCCCTGCCCATCCGCGAGATCGCCTTCGCCAAGCTGCGCGCCGACGAGAAGAAGCTGGCCATCCAGGAGGCCGAGGCGGCTCGCGACGCCGAGACGGCCGACGCGCGCGACGCCGAGACGGCCGCCGCTGCCCACGAGGCGCCTGCTGTCGCCGGTGACGGCGCCGCGGCGCCGGCCGCCGCCACCGCGCCCCCCTCCGGCGCGCCGTCCACCCCGCCCGCCGAGCAGCGCTACGCGATCAGCGAGTACCCCGACGTCGCGGCGGTGTACGCCGGTCTGGAGCGGCTCGTGAGCCGGCCGCTGCGCAAGGTCAAGCCGGCGGTCATGAAGGAGTATCTCGAGTACTTCGAGACGAAGTGCGCCCGCTCCAAGGCGCTCACCGCCGAGGCCAACGAGTTCATCCCCGGCGGCGTGCAGCACAACCTCGCCTTCAACTACCCGTTCCCGATCGCCATCGAAAAGGCCGACGGCGCCTACCTGTGGGACGCCGACGGCAACCGCTACATCGACTTTCTACAGGCCGGTGGGCCCACCGTGCTGGGCAGCAACTACGCCCCGGTGCGCGACAAGGTCGTCGAACTGCTGCAGGAGTGCGGGCCGGTCACGGGGCTGTTCCACGAGTACGAGCTCAGACTGGCCGAGCTCGTCAACCGGTTCATGCCCGCGGTCGAGATGTTCCGCATGCTGGGGTCGGGCACCGAGTCGGTCATGGCCGCCATTCGCGCCGCGCGCGCCCACACCGGCAAGAAGTACGTCATCAAGATCGGTGGCGCCTACCACGGCTGGAGCGACCAGATGGTCTACGGCCTGCACGTGCCCGGCACGTGGCGGTTCGAGGCCAAGGGCATCCCGATGGGCGTCACCGGGCGCACCCGCGAGGTGTATCCGAACGACCTCAAGGCGCTGCACCGCAAGCTGAGCGAGAACCGCCTGCTAGGCGGCACGGCGGCCGTGATCGTCGAGCCCATAGGGCCAGAGAGCGGCACGCGGCCGGTGCCGTTCGAGTGGAATGCGCAGGTGCGCGAGCTGTGCGACGAGTTCGGCGCGCTGCTCATCTTCGACGAGGTCGTCACCGGTTTTCGGCTGGGCCTGGGCGGCGCCCAGGGCTACTTCGGTGTCAAGCCCGACCTCACCGTGTTCGGTAAGTGCATCAGCGGCGGCTATCCCATGGCCGGTGGGGTCGGCGGGCGCAGCGACGTGATGATGAGCTTCGCGTCGGGGATCGGCGGCAAGAGCGGCGAGCACGCCTACGTGGGCGGCACTCTGAGCGCCAACCCGCTGTCGTGCGCGGCCGGCTATTTCGCCCTGCTCGAGATGGAACGCACCAACGCGCCGGTGCTGGCCGGTCGCGCCGGCGACCGTCTCACCAAGGGGTTGAACGACCTGATCGCCCGCTACGGTCTGCCCTACGTAGCCTTCAACCAGGGCTCGATCGTCCACCTGGAGACTTCGGGCGTGATGCTGCTCGACCTGCACAACCCGTTGCGCTTCATCAAGGGCATGAAACCGCGCAAGCACATGATGGAGGAGATGGGCGCGGCCTACATGGCCAACGGCATCATCACCCTGGCGGGCTCGCGCATCTACACGTCGATGGCCGACTCAGACGAGGTCGTCGACGATGCCCTGGAGCGCTTTGGGCGCGTGCTCGGTAGCGTCGAGGAGGTCTGAGCCGGCCGCGTGCCCGGCAGCGTCGAGGGGGTCTGAGCCGGCCGCGCCCAAGGCGAGACCGGCCTGTACGGTCGACCAAAAGACATTAGTCGTCTGACGTCTTATGGTATCATGTACATTGTGATGACTCAGACGGCCCTGCCATGACCGATGTGTTCGACCTCGAGGCGCTCAGGCGCCGCCTCGCCGCGGCGCCCGATAGCGCCGGACTGAAGCCGCTGGGACTGCAGACGGTCGTCATCGGTGACGGCGCACTCGAGGCGCTGCCCGATGTCGTCGCCGATCTCGTCGGCGCGCGACATCTCTCCGGGCCCGTCGCCGTGATCTCCGACCTCACGCCGAAACGGCGCCGGTCGGCCGATCTGCTCACCCTGGTCACCGACTCGCTGGCGGCAAGACTCACCGTGCGCGGCGTCCGGGTCGGCACCCCCGGTCACCGCGTGCACGCCGACGAGGAGACCCTGGCGCAGGTCACTCGCGACTGTGAGGGCGCCGGCTGCGTCGTCGCCGTCGGTTCGGGGACGGTGGCCGACATCGGCAAGGCGGCCGCGGCGGCCCACGGCGCCGCCTATGTCGTCGTGCAGACGGCCAACAGCGTCAACGGTTTTGCCGACGACCGCTCGGTCCTGCTGGTGAGCGGCGTGAAGCGCACTACCCCGACGACCTGGGCCGACGCTCTCGTAGTCGACACCGACGTGCTGGTCGAGGCACCGGTCGAGATGAACGTCGCCGGACTTGCCGACCTCATCGCCACGTTCACGGCGCCGGCCGACTGGTACCTGGCCACGCTGCTCGGCATGGACGACTCTTACTCACCGACCGTCGTGGCGCTGGCTCGCGAACAGGGTCCGGCCCTGCTCGCGGCCGCTCCCCTGATACCCGACGGCGATCGCGCAGCGCTCGAACAGGTCGCCGCGACCCTCACGCTGAGTGGCATCTCGATGGGAGTCGCCGGCACCACGGCCCCGTGCTCGGGCATGGAGCACGCCGTCGGCCACCTGCTCGAGATGGCGACCATGCAGGCCGGCCACGAAGCGGCCTTGCACGGCGCCCTGGTGGGGGCCGGCAGCATCGTCGCTGCTCTGCTCTGGCAGCGGGTCCTCGACGAGCTGGCCGACGGCGGGCTGTCGCGGGTCCTGGTGCCGGATGCCGCCGAGGCCGAGGCCGGCGTGCGGGCGGCGTTGCGCACCGTCGATCCGAGCGGCAACATGGGTGAGGAATGCTGGCGTGACTACGAGCGCAAGCTGGCGCGCTGGGCGCGAGCGCGCGAGCGCGTCGAACTGGCCGCAGAGAACTGGCCGTCGCACGACCGGGCTCTGCGTGACCTTCTGGCCGGTCCGCAGGCGCTCGTCGCGGCGCTGCGCAGCGCCGGCGCCCCCGCGCTGTTCTGCGAAGTCACGCCCCCTGTCGACGCAGAGGCCGCCCGTTGGGCGGTGGCGAGCTGCCACCTGATGCGCGAGCGCTTCTCGGTCGCCGACATGGCCTGTTTTCTGGGGATCTGGGACGAGTCGTGTGTCGCTGCTCTTTTGCGCGACGCCGCGGCGCTGGGCGCTGGGCGTTGAGTCGAGATGGCGTCACGCCGCCGGCGAGCCGGCGGCCCTCGCGGATCTACCCCGGGTACGTCTTCGACCTGGACGGCACGGTCTACCTGGGCGACGCCCTGCTGCCGGGCGCGGCCGAGACACTCAGCGCGATCCATCGCGCCGGGTCGCGCGTCGTGTATGTGACCAACAAGCCACTGCAGACGGCCGAGGACTATGCCCAGAAACTGACGCACCTGGGCGTGCCGGCGACGCGCGCCGACGTGGTGACGTCGGTCGATGCGCTGGTCGACTATCTGGGCCGCGAGCACCCCACTGCCACCCTGCTCGGGGTGGCCGAGCAGTCGACCATGGACGAACTTCGCGGGGCGGGGTTCGCGGTGACGACCGACCCTCTGGCGGCCCAGGTCGTGGTCGTCTCCTTCGACCGCACGTTCGACTACGCCAAGTTGAACGCGGCCTTTCGGGCTGTGCGTTACGGCGGCGCTGCGATCGTGGCCACCAACCCCGACCCGTACTGTCCGACGCCCGACGGCGGGCTGCCCGACTGCGCCGCCATGCTGGCCGCCATCGAGGCCTGCTCCGGCGGGCGCGCGGAGGCTGTGGTCGGCAAGCCGAGCATCCACATGGCCCGCACGCTGCTGGGGCGGCTCGGAGTACCCGCCCAGGACGTCGCGGTGATCGGCGACCGCCTCCTCACCGACGTGGCCATGGCCCGCTCCCTGGGCATGACGGGCATCCTGGTGCTCACGGGCGCGACTCGGCCCGACAGCCTGGCCGGCGCGCCCGTGACACCCGATTTCGTGATCGAGGGGCTCGGCGGCCTTCTGCCCGACGACCCCGGCGCACCCCAGGAGGAACCGGAGTGAACTTCATCTTCATGCTGACGCACAACGACAGCACCGTGCCTGATGCCGCCAAGGTCTACGAGCGGCTACGGGGCACGGCTCTCCGCTACATCGGCTTCAAGGACATCGGCGCCACCCCCGATGAGCTCGCCGCTGTTGCCGAAAAGGCCCACGCCGACGGACTCGAGGTCATGCTCGAAGTGGTCTCGACCTCGCGCGAAGCGGAACTGGCATCACTCGAGGCGGCCCGCCACATCGGCGTCGACTGGGTCCTGGGCGGCACGCACGCCGCCGACGGTGTGCGCATTCTCGACGGCAGCCGCATCAAGTATTGCCCGTTCCCGGGTCGCATCGAAGGCCATCCCAGCGTTCTTCTGGGCAGCGTCGCCGAGATCGCCAGGGATGCCCGCGACCTGACGGCGCTGTCGGGCGTCTTCGGTCTCGACCTGCTCGCCTATCGGCACCCGAGCGTCGACCCGATCGCCCTGACCGGCGAGGTGGTCGATGCGTCGGCGGGCCCGGTCGTCGTAGCGGGCTCGATCGCCACTGCCGAGCAGGTCCGTCTGGTCGCGGCGGCGGGGGCCTGGGGATTCACTATCGGCGGCGCGATCTTCGAGGGTCGTCTGCCCGGCGCCCCGGGCCTGGCCGGCCAGATCACCGAAGTCCTCACCATCGCGGCGGGCGCCGAGGCCGTACGTGACTAGGGATCCACTCACCACGAGACGACCGCGCCCCACGCTGCCCGACCGCGTGCGCGACGCGCTGCTCGGCGACCTGTACTCGAACGTCTACGTCGCCGGCGACCGGCTGCCCAACGAAGACGAGCTGGCCGCCCGCTTCGAGGTGAGCAGGGCGACCATCCGCGAGGCCGTGCGCGGGCTCGTGGAGGCGGGGTATCTGGTGCGGCGCCACGGCAGCGGCACGTTCGTGACGGCGCGACCGCGCCACCGCCACACGCTGAACGCCAATCTGAGCTACACGGCCATGATCCGCGAAGCCGGTCTGGAGCCGGGCCGCAAGCTGCTCCGCCGCCTCGTACGCAAGGCGACCGGTGACGAGGCCGGCGCCCTGGCGATCGCGGCCGGCGAACCGGTGCTGTTCGTCGAGCGTATCCGCACGGCCGACGGCCGGCCGGTCGTCTACTCGACCGACCGCATTCCGACCGCTCTGCTCGGCGACGCCGCCGACGGCGCCATCGGTTCGTCGCTGTACGAGCTGCTCGCCGGGGTCCGCAGAGAGGTGTGCAGCGCCCTCGCGACCTTGCGACCCGTGATCGCCGACGAGCGCCTGGCGCATCTGCTCGACGTGCACGTCGGCTCGCCGCTGCAGAGGATCGAGCAGGTGCACTTCGACGAGCTCGGCCGGCCCGTGATGCTCTCTTCGGAATGGCACGTGCCCGACGTCTTTGAATTGAGCGTGAATCGAATGAGTGACGCACCGGCCGGCAATGCCGGTGCGTGAGTCGCCGCGGTACGCGCGGCGTGGAGTCTGGAGGTTGGACGGTGGCAGTTGACACACGTGGGGCGCGCTTGGGTCCCGAGGCTCGGGAACGGGCATTGGCACGCTTCGCTTCCGAGGTCTTCGATGTTCTGGTGATCGGCGGCGGCGTGACCGGCTGCGGCGTCGCTCTCGACGCGGCCAGCCGCGGCCTGTCGGTGGCCCTGGTCGAGAAGCGCGACTTTGCCGCCGGGACCTCGAGTCGTTCGAGCAAGCTCATTCACGGCGGGCTGCGGTACCTCGAGAACTTCGACGTCGGCCTGGTGCGCGAAGCGCTCCACGAACGCCGTCTGTTGCTCAAGAAGATCGCCCCACACCTCGTGAGAGCGACGCCGTTCCTCTTTCCGCTGAAGCGCCGCGTCTGGGACCGCTTCTACATGGGATCGGGGCTGTTCCTGTACGACGCGCTTGCCGGGCTGCATTCGGCGGTCCCGCGCCACCGCCATCTGTCGAAGACGACGTGCCTGCGTGACGTGCCGGGGCTGCGCGAAGACGCATTCTGCGGAGGCATTCGTTACTACGACGCCCAGATGGACGACTCGCGCTTCGTCGTGGCGCTGGTACGGACGGCGGCGGCCTACGGAGCCGTCTGCGCCGCCGGCGTGAGCGCCACCGCCATGCTCCGCGAGGGCGAGCGCGTCACGGGGGCGCGAGTCCAGGACGTGGAGTCGGGCCGGGAGCTCGACCTGCGGGCGGGCGTCGTGATCAACGCAAGCGGTGTCTGGACATCTGAGATCGAGCGTCTGGACGGGGCGGCAAAGCAGACGATGATGGTGCGGCCGGCGAAGGGCATCCACATCGTCGTTGCCAAAGACCGTATCGAATCGAAGTACGCGCTGATCCTGCCGACCGAGAAGAGCGTGCTCTTCGTGCTCCCGTGGGGGGAGCACTGGATCATCGGCACGACCGACACCGACTGGGCGTTCGACCTCGACCATCCCGCCGCCAACAGTGCTGACATCGAGTACCTTCTCGACCAGGTCAACGGCGTGCTCGACCGACCCCTGACGCGCGCCGACATCGTCGGCGTGTACGCGGGCCTGCGCCCTCTGGTGAGCACCGGCGGCAAGGACACGACCAAGGTCTCGCGCAACCACGAGGTGCGGCGCGGCGCGCCCGGCTTTGTCAGCGTAGCCGGTGGCAAGTACACGACCTATCGCATCATGGCGGTCGATGCGGTCGACGTCGCCGTGCGGGAGCTCACGTTCAAAGCCGAAGCCAGTCGGACCGCCGATATCCCGCTGCTGGGCGCGGTGGGGCTGTCGGCGGCCGGCTCGCGCGCCGCCGTGCATCCCGGGGCCGCCGGCCTCGAGACCGGCCAGGTCCGGCGCCTGATCGAGCGCTGGGGGTCGCTGGCCCGCGAAGTGCTCGACGTGATCGCCGCTGACCCGGCCCTGGGCAGGCCGCTGCCCGGAGCCGGAGAGTATCTGGCCGCGGAGGTCCGCTACGCGGTCTCACACGAAGGCGCTCTGCACGTGGACGACGTTCTGACCCGACGCACGCACATCTCATTCGAAGTGGCCGACCGCGGCCGCGAGGCCGTCGACCCCGTGGCCCGGCTGATGGCTCCCATCCTGGGGTGGGACGAGGCCACGATCGCCCAGGAGATCGCCCACTACCGGGCGCGCCTGGCGGCCGAGCTCGAGGCCGAATCCATGCCCGACGATGCCGCTTCCGACGCCGTCCGGGCGGTCGTGCGCGATCTGCGACTGCTGCCGACCGCGGACGAGTCGCCGTCCGCCACGCTGCACTCGACAACGAAGTAGGAGGGCTCGGCAGGCGGCGAAGGAGATCCGCCCCCAGTGTGCAGCGGCGGCCTTGTCCTACTCGGTCCCCGTGCGCCAGCGCTCGAGCCACCACGCCACTGAGCGGTTGGCCTCGGCCGCAAAGTCGGTCGCGAACTTGCGAGCGTAGATCTCCTGTGCGTAGTTGTCGTAACCGCCAAAACCGGGGGCGCCGTACAGGCGGTCGAGGTCGCCCGAGGCTTCGCGCAGCTCCGCGTCACTCAGGCGATGGTAGCCGTTTCTGTGGACCACGTGCTTCTCGTAGCGCTCGACAATGTGCGGCCGCGCCTTCGGCCTGCCAAGGCAGAGCATCGTGACGGGGAACGTGTAACGTGGCAGGTGGAGCAGCTCCGCATGGGTCTCACCGAGCTCCAGGATGTCGCCGATGTAGCACGAGCCGATGCCCAGCGACTCGGCCGCGATCACCGCGTTCTGGGCGGCGATGACGGCGTCGCAACACGCCAGCATGAGCTCGCCGGGGCCCGGCGTGACGCCGTGCGGCACGCCGTCGAGGCGATCGAGCCCCGAGGCCGCAAAGAGGTCCATCCACTTCTGCAGGTCGGCCACAAAGAGGAGTACCCAGGGCGCTTTGGCAATGAACGGCTGGTGGTCGCAGGTCTCGGCGAGCCTGTCTTTGATCGTCTGATCGTCGATCTCGATGATGGAGTACAGCAGCATGTTGCCGGCCGTGGGTGCGCGCATCGCGGTGTGGAGGATGGCCTGCTTCTCGTCGTCGCGTAGGGGCGTTGGGGCGTAGGAGCGCGTCGAGCAGCGAGCGTTCATGAGCTCGGTGGTCTGGTTGGCAGGTGTCATCTGTGGCCTCCTCGCGCTCGTTCGTGCGTCAGCGCCCATGCTACAGCGGCGGCGGGCGGGGAGGTGCGTCGCACCTCCCCGCCCGCCGCCGCAGCGATCCGTCTCTTTCGTTACGCCCTTTCGAGCACGTCCTGCCTGGCGTCGGCCAGGAAGTAGGCGGCCGTGACGGCGACAACGATGAACGGCACCGCGAGAACGGCGAGCGCGCCGTTGGCGACCGAGGCCACGACGAAGAGCACGACGACCAGCGCGAGATGCTCCCAGAAGCCGGTGCGCATGACCAGGTCCTTGCTGGCCTTCAGCGCTTCACCCAGGCTGAGGCCGCGGTCGACCATCAACGGAAACACGTAGAGCCAGATGGTCGCCAGCACGAAGCCGCCGACGATCGTGAGCGACGCCAGCCCGACGAGCAGGACGAGCACCAGAGCGGCCGCGAAGTACGACCAGAAGCGCTGCAGTCCGGCAAAGACGTCACCGACTTCGGGTTGCCGGCCGTCTCTCACCCTGGCGATCACCATGCCGTAGAGACCGGCGAACAGCGGTCCGGCGAGAACGCCGAGGGTCACGACGCTGAGCGCCGCGGCGATCAGCGCGGCGACGATCAGTGGGGCCAGGTCCTTGACGAACAGGCGCGCGGCCTGCCTTAAGGCGAGGCCGATGTCGAGGCCGCGCCGGGGTTGTGCCAGTGGAGCTGCGATGCTGCTCATGATCTCCTCCTCGTGGGGTTCTGTCTGTCCTGACACAAGCCTAGAGAAAGGCGCCACGCGCGTCGTCTTCCTCACGGAGGAGCTCGAGCCGCGGGGTGGAGGGAACCTGTGACGGCCGGGCGCTCACCGTCGGGGTATCGTGGGCGGGTTGCCGCCGCGGGAGTACGCGGGCAGCCAGGCTGGTGACGCGGCGGTCTTCCCGGCGCGCGGTGCTATGCTGCCGCCATGGCCGTGACGACGCTCGCCAAGCGCAGGGGGAACCACGTGACTCAGACGGGCCGCAGCCTGGTGGCCCGGTGAGCCGGTACGTTCTTGCCGTCGATCTGGGCACGTCCGGTGTCAAGGCGGCGCTGATCACAGTGGAAGGCCGGGTAGCCGCCTGGGAGAGCGAGCCGGTCGCCTTGCACGTACTGCCCGGCGGCGGCGCCGAGCAGCGGCCCGACGACTGGTGGGAGGGTCTGGTGGCGGCGGCCGGGCGGCTGCTGCGCAGCCGCCCGGCTGCCGCCCTTGATATCGCCGCCGTCTGCTGCTCGACCCAGGGCGAGGGCACGGTGCCGGTCGACCGCGAGGGCCGGCCGCTCATGAACGCCATCCTCTGGATGGACATGCGCGGCGCGGCGGCGCTCACGCGCCGGTTCCGCGGCGTCGTCAACTACTCCGGCTTCAGCGTGGCGCGCATCCGGCGCTGGATCGCCCTGACCGGCGGCATGCCGTCGCCGACGGGCAAAGACCCGGCGGCCCACATGCTGTTCGTACGCGACGCCTTTCCCGAGATCTACGAGCGCACGTACAAGTTTCTGAACGTGCTCGACTACCTGAACCTGCGCCTGACCGGCCGCTTCGTCGCCACCAGCGACTCGATCCTCACCTCGTGGCTGACCAACAACCGCCACCCCGACCGCATCCGTTACCACGACGGCCTTGTGCGCGACTGCGGCATCGCCGCCGACAAGCTGCCCGAGATCGTCAAGTGCACCGACGTGCTGGGCCCGCTCCACGGCGCGGCGGCGGCGGCGCTGGGGCTGCCGGCGACGACCCCGGTGGTCGCCGGCGCCATCGACAACACCGCCGCCGCCATCGGCTCGGGCGCCGTTGACGACTTTGCCATGCACCTCTACATCGGCACGTCGTCGTGGCTGGCCGGCCACGTGCCCTTCAAGAAGACCGACATCTTCACCGGCATCGCCTCGGTGCCCTGTGCCGTGCCCGGCCGCTGGCTGCTGACGGCGATGCAATCGACCGCCGGCGGCAACCTCACCTTCTTGCGCGACAACGTCCTCTACCACCAGGACGAGCTGCTCACCGAGGAGCGCCTGCCCGACGTCTTCAAGATCTTCGACCGCATGGCGGCGCGGGTGCCGGCCGGTAGCAACGGCGTGATCTACACGCCCTGGATCTACGGCGAGCGCGCCCCGGTCGACGACCGCGCTCTGCGCGCCGGCCTCAACAACCTCTCGCTCGACAGCACGCGTGAGGACATCGTGCGCGCCTTCCTCGAGGGCGTCGCTCTCAACACGCGCTGGCTCATGAAGCCCGTCGAGAAGTTCCTGGGCCGGCCGGTGAGCGCCGTCAACCTGGTCGGCGGCGGCGGGCAGTCGGCGGTCTGGAGCCAGATCTTCGCCGACACGCTCGGCGTCGAGGTGCGTCAGGTGCGCGACGCGATCCAGGCCAACGCCAGGGGAGCGGCCTGGATCGCGGCCGTCGGGCTGGGCGAGATCGCCTTCTCCGACCTGCCGGGCCTCGTGGGCATCGAAGAGGTGTTCGAGCCGCAGGCGGACAACCGCGCCGTCTACGACGAGCGCTTCGCCGCCTTTCTCGAGATCCACAAGCGCCTGCGCAAGCTCTACCACCGGCTCAATCGCGACGCGCCGCTGCCGGCCCGCGACGCGGGGTCTGCGCGCGACGCAGAGCCCGCCGGCGACGCACCGCCCGCCGGCAACGCACCGCCCGCCGGCGACGCACTGCCCGCAAGCGACGTGGGGTCGGCGTCGCCCGCGGAGTGACTCGCCTTTTTGGGACGCCGGGTGCATCATGAGACGCATCGTGGAGGAGGGGGAGGACGACATGCAGACTGATCGTGCGACCGACACCTATCGCGTGTACGGCTACCGCTGGGTCGTGCTGGCAGCGTTCATGCTGGTCAACCTCGCGATCCAGGTGCTGTGGATCAGCTACGCCCCGATCACGAGCAACGCGGCCAGGTACTACGGCGTCTCGACTCTGGCGATCGGCATCCTGGCGATGACGTTCATGATCGCTTTCATTCCGCTATCGCTGCCGGCCGCCTGGGTGATCGACACGCGCGGCTTCCGTCTCGCCGTGGGCTTCGGCGTCGTGATGATGGCCGTCTTCGGCGTCGCGCGAGGCCTGGCCGGCACGAACTACACGCTGGTGCTGCTCTGCACGATCGGCATCGCCATCGGTCAGCCGTTCCTTCTGGACGCGTGGACCAAGGTCCCGGCCAACTGGTTCGCCCAGGGCGAGCGCGCCACCGCCGTCGGCCTGGTCACGCTCGCCAGCATGCTCGGCATCGCGGTGGGCATGGTGCTCACGCCGATCCTGGCCAACGCCATGTCGATAGCCACCGTCCAGCTCGTCTACGGTCTGTTCGCGGTCGCCTCGGCGGTCGCGTTCCTCGCGCTGGCCCGCGAGCGGCCGGCGACGCCGCCCTGCCCCTCGGGCATGGACGAGCGCGCTCTCATGTTCGACGGGCTCAAGCACGCGCTCAGGGTCAAGCCGTTCCTGGTCATGCTGGGCGTCGCCTTTATCGTCATGAGCGCCTTCAACGGCGTGACCACCTGGGTGGAGGAGATCATCAAGCCGCGGGGCTTCAACTCGACCGACGCGGGCATCATGGGGGGGTTGATGCTGATCGCCGGCATCATCGGCGCGGTCGTGCTCTCGGCGCTCTCCGATCGCCAGGGCAAACGCATCCGCTTCATGGTCATCGCCCTGGTGGTGACCGTGCCGGGGATGCTGGGCGTCGCGTTCGTGTCGTCGGCCCTGTTGCTCTACGCCTTCGCCGCCGTTCTGGGCTTCTTCCTGGTCGCCGTGCTGCCGATCGGCATGCAGTACTCCGCGGAGATCACCAACCCCACGCCCGAGGGCACTTCTAACGGCCTGATCCAGCTCTGCGGGCAGGTCTCGGTGGTCTACGTCTATGTCATGGCGGCGCTGCGCACGTCCAACGGCTCGTTTACGGTGTCGCTGCTGTTGTCGGCGGTGCTGCTCGCGGCGTGCGCCGTGATCGTGTCGCGTCTCAAAGACCCGGGGCCCGCGGCCGCCCGCGCCGGCGCTGCGACCGCCGTCGTCGGCCCGCCGCGCGAGGAGCTCGCCGCCGCCGTCTCGGCGCCGCCGGCCGGCGACTGACCTGTGATCGGCGCCGTGGCGCACCGCGCGACGGCTGCAACACCGTGGAGGAGGAGATCCGGATGGCGACCATCGTCGAGGACAGCGCCGTTCACGAAAGACAGTGGTCGTCGATGGTGAGCGCGGCCATGCTCGCGCGCCTGGCGGCGCGCGCCGCTACGGCCGCGGGCGGCGGGTCGATCCCGATCGAGGCGCCGCTCACCGGCGAGATGCTCGCCGAGGTGCCGGCCGGCACGCCGGCCGACGTGGCGGCCGCCGTGGCGGCGGCGCGTGCGGCCCAGGTCGCGTGGGCGCAGCGCTCGCTCGACGAACGCGCGGCCGTCCTGCTGGCCTTCCACGACCTGTTCATCGCCAACGCCTCTGAGATCCTCGACGTCATTCAGCTCGAGACCGGCAAGTCGCGGCACCACGCCTTCGAAGAGGTCGAGGACATCGCCATCCAGGCCCGCTACTACGCCCACAGCGCCGAGGACCACCTGCCGCCGCGACGCCGCCAGGGCGCCCTGCCGCTCCTGACCCGCACGACCGAGCACCACCGCCCGCGCGGTGTGATCGGCATCATCGCGCCCTGGAACTATCCCCTGTCGCTCAGCATCGGCGACGCGATCCCGGCGCTGCTTGCCGGCAACGCTGTGGTGCTCAAGCCCGATGCCCAGACGCCCTTCAGCGCCCTGTGGGCGGCGGCGCTCCTGGCCGAGGCCGGATTGCCGGGCGGCCTGCTGCAGGTGGTCACCGGTCGCGGCGCCGAGCTCGGCACGCCGCTCATCGACGGCGCCGACTTTCTCATGTTCACGGGCTCGACGGCGACCGGCAAGATCGTCGCGGCGCAGGCCGCGGCGCAGCTCAAGGACTGTTCGATGGAGCTCGGCGGCAAGAACCCGCTGCTCGTGCTGCCCGGCGCCCGGCTCGGGGCGACGGTGCGCGGCGCCGTGCGCGGCATCTGCGCCAACAGCGGTCAGCTCTGCATCTCCATCGAGCGCCTCTACGTGCACGCCGACCTCTACGACGTCTTCGTGCCCCGGCTCGCCCAGGCGCTGCGCGACGTGCGCCTCGGCGCCGGGCTCGACTTTGGCCCCGACATGGGCTCGCTGGCCAGCGCCGACCAGTTCGAAAAGGTCGGCGCACACGTCGGCGACGCCGTCGCCGAGGGCGCCGAAGTGCTGGCCGGCGGCCGCGCCCGGCCCGATCTCGGCCCTTACTTCTACGAACCGACGCTGCTTGCTGGTGTCACCGAGCAGATGGCCCTGTGCCGCGAGGAGACGTTCGGCCCCGTCGCCGCGGTCTACCGCTGCGACTCGGTCGACGAGATGGTCGAGCGCGCCAACGACACGCGCTACGGCTTGAACGCGAGCGTCTGGGCCGGCAGCGCCCGCGCCGGGCGTGTCGTAGCCGCGCGACTGCAGGCCGGCACGGTCAACGTCAACGAGGCCTACGCCGCCGCCTGGGGCTCGGCCGACGCGCCCATGGGCGGCTTCAAGGAATCGGGCATGGGCCGTCGGCACGGCGCCCAGGGCATCCTCAAGTACACCGAGGCCCAGACAATCGCCGAGGAGCGCCTCGTGGGCATCGACACCCCGCCGCTGCTGAACCACGGGCAGTACGCCGCCGTCATGATCGCCGCGCTGCGCGTGCTGCGGCGGCTGCCCGGAATCGACTGAAAGACCGAAGCGCAGGAGGGACGTCGTGACGACGATCGCCAGCAAGCACGTGCTCGTCACGGGCGGCGCCTCGGGGCTCGGGCGCGGCCTCGCGCTGCGCTGCGCCGCGCTCGGCGCCACCGTGAGCGTGCTCGACTTAAACGAGGCCGGCGCCGAGAGCGCGGCCGCCACGGCGGCCGCCCAGGGTGCCGGCGCGGCCGCCGGCTACGGCTGCGACGTCGGCGACCGCGCGCAGGTGGCCGACGTCGCCGAGCGTGTGCTGGCCGCGTCCGGGCCCGTCGACATCCTCGTCAACAACGCCGGGGTGGTCAGCGGCCGCGCCCTGCTCGAGCTCACCGACGAGCAGATCGAACAGACCTTCCGGGTCAACACTCTGGCCCTGTTCTGGGTGACCCGCGCCTTTTTGCCGGCCATGATCGAGCGCGGCGGCGGACACATCGTGGTCGTCTCCTCGGCCGCCGGCCTGATCGGCACGCCCCGCGAGACCGACTACGCGGCGAGCAAGTTCGCCGCCGTGGGCTTCACCGAGTCCCTGCGCCTCGAGCTGCGGCGCAGCGCCCCGACGCTGCGCACGACGACCGTCTGCCCTTTCTACATCGACACGGGCATGTTCGCCGGCGTCAGGACGCGCTTTCCGCGGCTGCTACCGATCCTGCACGAGGCCGATGTCGTAGAGGCCATCATCGACGCCGTGCAGTTCGACAAGCCGATGGTGCAGCTGCCCTGGATGGTGCGCACGCTGCCGGCCATGCGTCTGCTGCCGGTGGCGGCCTTCGACCGGCTCGCCGAGTTCTTCGGCCTCACAGTGTCCATGGACGAGTTCAGGGGACGCGAGGCGACCGGCTCGCCGGCGGCTCGCGAGTCGGCCGGCGGTCCGGTCTGACCGCTCAGCGCTCCGGCTCGGCGTCCCGGCGGGCGCCTGCTATGTCGCGTGTCTTGCGTTCAGCCGGTGGTAGAGGCCCTTGAGCTTGCCGTAGAGCTTGCGGTACTCGGCGTACCGAGCGGCGTAGGCGCCGGTGTCGGGCGACGGCGTGAAGGTCGCCGCGGCGGGCACGAGCGCGGGCACCTCGTCGAGGGTGAGCTCGCCGAGGCAGATCCGGGCCCACAGGGCGACGCCGCGAAGCTGCGCGTGACGGGGGTCGGCCACCTGTTCGACCGGGCGACCCAGGACGTCGGCGTAGATCTGGCACCACAGAGCGCTTTGCGCGCCGCCGCCGAGGATGCGCACCCTGGGGACGGGCCGCTTGAGGAACTTCTCGTAGGCGTCGAACAGCCAGCGCGAGTTGTAGGCGACACCCTCGAGGACCGAGCGCACGAGCATCGCCCGGTCGGTGCGCAGCGAGAGATTCAGCCAGCCGGCCCGCGCGATCTTGTCTTCGACCGGGCTGCGTTCGCCGTTGAGCCACGGCATGAACAGCAGCCCCTCGCAGCCTGCCGGGGCACTCTCGGCAAGGCGCAGGAGATCGTCGAACGACGGTGAGGGCGCCTCGGCGGCCGCGCCGCTGGCGCCGATGCCGCTGCCGCCGCCGAGCAGCCCGTCGGGCGGCGCCACGATCTGCTCGCGCAGCCAGTGCAGACAGGCCCCGCCGGTCTCCTGGTTGTTGGCGACGACGGGGTAGGCGGGGTCGAGCCCCGGCACAGTGGCGATCTGGTGCAGTATGTCGGTGCGCTTGAACGGCACGCGCGCGCCGAACCACGACGTGGTCGACACCGCGATGTGGGTCTCGTACGGCGCGACCGCGCCCGAACCGACGATGGCGGCGTGCAGGTCGGGGATCCCGCAGACCACGGGCGCCCCCGGCGCGACGCCGAGCTCGGCGGCGACGTCGGGCAGCAGCGGGCCGAGGACAGAGCCCGTGGCGATGAGCTCGGGCAGCCGGGCGGGGTCGCGCCGCGTCCGGGCGACAAGCGAATCGACGTACCCCAGCGGCGCGCCGAGCCGGTTGTCGGTGAGCCACGACCCGATCATCGACGCCGGCGTGGCGGCGGCCCGCCCGGTGAACCGCAGGCCAAGGTAGTCGACCGGCTCGAGGATGACAGCAGTTCTGGCGTACACCTCGGGCAGCCGCGCCTGCAGCAGCAGCGAGTGGCCGGTGGGGTCGGCGCCGCTGGGCGTCGGCGCCCCCCCGGTGATGCGCAGGAACGGCAGCACCTTCTGCGGCGCGAATCCGGAGATGTTGAGCGGTCCGCCGATGACCTCGCGCACGAGGTCGCGGGCGCGGGTGTCGGACCAGAGCAGGACGTCGCCCACGGGCTCACCGTCGGCGCCGACCGGCACCGACGAGGCCCACTGCCCGGTGATGGCGACCGCGTGCAGCTCGTCGCGGTCGGCGTCGGCGCCTGCGATCGCCTCGCGCGCCGCCTCGCGCAGCTCGGTCCACCACTCGACGGGGTCCTGCGTGGCGGCGCCATCGAGCCCGATGTACACGTGGACCGGACGCACCGCCACGCTGCGCAGCTCGCCCTCGAGCGAGACCACGGCGACCTTTGGGCCGCCGTTGCCGTGGTCGATCGCCAGAATCCAGCGCGCGCCCATGTCAGGAAGCCTTTCCGCCGGGCGCGACGGCGTGCATGGCGTCGAGCACCTTGAACATCACCGACGTGACCAGCTCGTTGCCCTTGGGATTGCCGCCGAAGCCGTACACCGCGCCCGACTTGGCCGACTCGCCCTTGTGCTTTTTGGCGTAGTCGACGGCGCCGTGCAGGGCCTCGACGAAGGCCTCGGCGACGCCCGGCGCCGTGTTGGGCCGCGTGACGCAGAAGTGCAGGGCGGGCGGGAGCTGCGCCGCGTTCATGCGCCAGCCCTGGGCGATGAGGGAGTCGTTGACCAGGTAGATGTCGAGGTCGCCGGCCGACTTGAAGGCCACCAGGAAGAGGGGGTCGCCCATCACTTCGAGCTCGGGGATCGCGGCGACCCCGTCGCGAATGGTGGTCGCCGTGCGCATGATGGCGTCGGCCGCGGCCAGGTAGCCCTCCTGGCCGGTCACCAGCAGCGCCGCCCACGTCGAGGCCAGGATGCCGCCGCTGCGCGAGCCGGCGAAGCCCGGCGACAGGTAGAGCCCGCCGGGCCAGTCGGGGTAGGCGAAGTACTGCTGCCGGCGCAGCTCCTTGTCGCGGTAGAGCAGC
>Ga0182014_10002592_pt1 | contig 22611 bp, 21 predicted proteins | sample 612S2DmetaG_FD_120489 | JGI IMG/M metagenome (GOLD analysis project Ga0182014, IMG submission 120489) | Permafrost microbial communities from Stordalen Mire, Sweden - 612S2D metaG | ecosystem: Environmental > Terrestrial > Soil > Wetlands > Permafrost | place: Sweden: Stordalen | collected...
GCCTCAATGAGCGCGGCGATCTCAGGTTGCGGTTCGCCGATACTCCATGGCGGTCGGTTACCCAGTCCCATTTCTGCGCTCTCGCCGCGGTAGGCGGATTCGAACATCACATCAAACGGAGACGAAGGAGTTGTCATGGCCCTAATCTTTACTGGGCGCACCCGCATCGAATAGGGCCATAAGCCCACATCGGATTAGTCCGTTTGCCGCCAAAGGTTCGGCTCGGCGGCAATCAGGGCCGAGAACATGGAGAAAAAGCGGGGGTGGCCTCGTAGTGTGTGCGCCCGAGCCATCGTCGGTTCAGGTCCCAGCCTGCGAGGCATTCGCGGCGGTTCGTTGTGCGTGTCGGCGCGGCCCAATGCCGACAACGGCACGAACTTCACCGCGATCGCTGCAAAACCACTGCTGGAGAACATATTTCGATCGATAGCGGCGACTCCGTATCAGAACTTAGTGCCATGGCTACAAGTCTGGCAGGGCACTGACATGTACACTAGTCCATGCCCGTCTTGCACATCGAACACCGGATCGCCGACCTCGACACGTGGCTGCAGGACTTCGCCGGCCGCGCGCCCGCGCGGAAGCAGCACGGCGTTACCGCGGCGCACGTCTTTCAAGCCGAGGACGATCCGCAGCACATCGTGGAACTTGTCTTCTTCGACACGGCCGACGACGCAAACAAATACCGGACGTTCATGCGCGAACAGGTCTGGTCATCGTCGTCGCCGGGACTGGCCAGCAATCCGCGCGCCATCCTCCTCAACGAGGTGGTGGAAACCACCTCTAAATCTAAAGCTTGACGGTCAGCGTAGAGATGCACCAGTACCAGCGGGCCCTACCTAACGGATGGGTCGGCGCTGCATGCGCCTGCGGCGCAACCTACTACGGCACTCCCCAATAAAACAGCGGCATGGTAGCCGCACCAGCGCCGCCAGCACCCGTGGCCATCCAAGTAGAAGCGAGGACATCGGCCCCGCCGCAACGAAACACGGCACGCACGAGACGATCTATCGCGATGTGTACACGCCGTCGCGGAAGGTGTTCGATGCCAGCATGTTTCACCACCTTCGCACCGATCGCCCGATTCGCTGCCCGCGGCGCAAGTCGGCGCAAGCAGGCTTCTCATGGCCGCGGCCGGATCCGGAACATGATCTCGATCCGCCACCCCCCGGCCGAGGCCGACACCCATAAGGTCGCTGGGCATTGGGCGACCTCGTCCACGGGGTGCGTCCGTCGGCGGTGGCGACCGTGGTGGATCGCGCTACCCGCTACGCGATGGTCGTGGCCTTACCCGACGGCTACAAGGCTGACGCGGTGGCCTCAGCTTTGATCGAGCACATGGGTCGGTTGCCTGAGCAGCAGCGGTCGCTGACATGGGATCGCGGCCAGGAGATGGCCGATCACGCCCGCATTGCTGCAGCGCTGGATCTGCCGATCTATTTCTGCGACCCGCATCATCCGTGGCATCCGTGGCATCCGTGGCACCTTGCACCGCAGCGCCGACCTGCGCACGTTCAGCCAAGACGAGCTCGATGTAATCGCCGCCAGGATCAATCAGCGCCCGCGCCGGGTACTGGACCGGGCCACACCCGCCGAACTATTCGATCCCGATCAACTCCACAAGGCGCGGCACGGTCGGCGTAACAGCCTATCGGTGCCGCTAGCCAGATGGCAGCAGCCGCTCGGATTGTCCAGTCTGCTCGGTCTTTTGGTGCAGCCACAAGTAATCGTGGACGTGTATCATCATCCGCTCCGGGGCCGGCCACGCGCGCGCCACGTCGGGTGCGGAGGAAATGATCTCGGGCCGTTCCAGCTCGTATGTCTGGCCGTGCCATGCCAGCATGGCCTTCCCGGCAGCTAGCGAATTCTGGCACCAGTCGCACTGGCGGCCGTATACCAGTGGCAGGACGAAACCATCACGGTAAGCGGTCGCAGCCGCCACCGTCTGGTACGGCTGGCCACTGCGCCGCCCCACATGAGTTAGCAGCGCATACGGAGAGTGCGTCTTTCCCGCCCAGTTGCGGGTGGCGTCGGCATACCACTTGGTAGCGCGAACTCGCGTGAATGCCCGCATCAGCCGTCGGACGCGATCTTGGTTCCCCCTGATCCTCCTTGCGATCCAGACGTCAACTGCCAGCACCGCGCCAATGATGCCGCCAAGCACCAGCAGCGCAACAACAAAGACGCGGAACACAACTTCGGGAATTCGCTGATTCTCAGCGCGCATCATTACCTCCTTCGTATCGAGCCTCAGCGCCCAGCTCACACCCGCGGGAGTTGGCTGCATCAGTGCCGAACGTTCGGTCTACCCGAGGACCAAAGTCACCTAATTGCAGCCGACCAGTCGCGCGCATGGACGCCCGCCGAACTGATCGACGCCGATCAATCGCTGCAGGCAGCGGCCGCGCCGCCACCCTCAACAACAAGGCCAACGGGTGGGTGGACTGACGTATCAACGCCGCAGGCCTCCACTCCCGACCCCCGGCGCACCGGCATCGTTGAGACAACGATTAGGAAATGCATAGATCGCAAATTTTGACGCGATCGTGTTAGGCGTGACGGCGCCGCTCATTGTGGCCAAAGTGGGTGAGGCTTGGTGGGGCTTCTAGAGCGCTTCTATAGCGTCAGCCCCGGATACAGCGGGTTGGCAGCCAGCAGCTCGCCGGCCGCGGTGTGCACCCGATCGGCGGTGCCGTCGGTCAGCGTGTACTTGGCCTTCGACGTGCCCTGAGGCGACGTGTTCGTCAGCACGTTGACGACGAGTTCGGCGACCCGATCGAATTCGGCTTCGCCGAAGCCGCGGGTGGTCAGCGCTGGGCCGAACCGGATGCCGCTGGTGTACCAGGCCCCGTTCGGGTCGGCGGGAATGGAGTTGCGGTTGGTGACGACGCCGGCGTCGAGCAGCGCCGACTCGGCCTGCCGCCCGGTCAGCCCGAACGACGTCACGTCCAGCATCACGATGTGGTTGTCGGTGCCGCCGGTGACGAGCCGCGCCCCGCGCCGCAGGAACCCGTCGGCTAACGCCTTGGCGTTGTCGGCGACGCGCCGGGCGTACGCCCGGAATGCGGGTTGGCGGCCCTCGGCCAGCGCGACCGCTTTTGGCGGCCATCACGTGGGGCAGCGGCCCACCGAGCACCATCGGGCAGCCTCTGTCGACGGCGTCGGCGTAGTCCGGGGTGCAAAGCACCAGGCCGCCGCGCGGGCCGCGCAGCGACTTGTGCGTCGTCGTCGTGATGACATGGGCGTGCGGCACCGGATCCTCGTCGCCGGTGAACACCTTGCCGGCCACCAGCCCGGCGAAGTGCGCCATGTCGACCATCAGGGTGGCATCCACATCGTCGGCGATGTCCCGCATCGTCGCGAAGTTGATCCGCCGCGGATAGGCCGAGTAGCGGCGACGATGATCAGCGGCCGGAAATCCCGGGCGACGGCGGCGATCGCGTCGTAGTCCAGCAGCCCCGTGTCGCGGTCGGTGCCGTAGCTGTGCTGGTGGAACATCTTGCCGGAAATGTTGGGCCCGGAAGCCGTGGGTCAGGTGCCCGCCCGCATCCAGCGCCATGCCGAGCAGCCGCTGGTTGCCCAGCTTGGCGCGCAGCCGTTCCCAGTCCTGCTCGGACAGGTCGTTGACGTGCTTGGCGCCGGCCTCGGCCAGGCTGGGCGCTTCGATGCGGGTGGCCAGGATCGCCCAGTACGCAACGAGGTTGGCGTCGCTGTCCGAGTGACATTGCACATACGCATGCGGTGCACCGAACAGTTCGCAGGCGTGCTCGGCGGCCACCCCCTCCACCGTGTCGACGTTCTGGCAGCCCGCGTAGAACCGGTGCCCGATCCTGCCCTCGGCGTACTTGTCGGAAAGCCAGGTGCCCATGGTCAGCAGCACCGCGGGTGAGGCGTAGTTCTCGCTGGCGATCAGCTTGAGCGAATCCCGTTGATCGGCAAGCTCTTTGCGTGTGGCGGCGGCGATGCGAGGTTCGACGGAGCCGATGACCTGCAGTGCCGCCTAGTAGGCCGTGCTGGCGGTGTCGGCGTATTCGGCGCCTAATCGGGGTGCGGAAGTTGTGACGATCGAATCGGAGCGTGGTGCTACGGTCACGCCCGCCAGTCTAGGGCCGACGGGATCAGCGGCTCGTCGAGCAGACGCGTGAACCGCTCCGTCAGACTCGTCCCGGCCGGCCAGGCGTCCAGCCAGCCGCGAAGCAGGCGGTAATCCTCAACATAGGTGCTGGTGTAGGCCCGCCACAGCGGCGGCGACAGGAACCGCAGCATCTGCCTGGCGCGCACGTCGTCCCATGCGGCCTGGAGGTCTGGGTGTGACTGCAACATCAACTTTTGTCGAGCTCTAGGTCTACTCGGAACCTTTGCATGCCGCGGATCTTATCGGCCGTGCTTGCCCCCGCGCCGTAGTAGAACATCCACGGCATGGTGAGGATGTGGGTGATACCGCCCTGCTCGGCGCGGGCGTAGTCGTCGATCGTGAACGAATCGATGAGGGGGCCAGGATGGTGAAGACGTCCATCGGCTTTCCGGCCTCAGTACGAAGTTGGCGCAGACGTGTGGTGATTGCCAGCGCGTCGCTGGTTTTCATCAAGTCGCCGATCCATCCGTCGTTGGCGGCGGCTCTGCGCAGCGCGCGCTCACTGCGTCCACCGACGAAGACGGGGATGTGCGGCGCGGCGGGGCTCATCTCCAGCTTCGGTGTCTGATAGAACTCGCCGTCGAACTCTGTCCAGCCGGGCTCCCACAGCCGGCGCATGAGCTCGATCATCTCTTCCGATCGCTTCCCGCGCCGGGCGAACTGGGCTCCGAGCAGGTCGAACTCTTCGCGGCACCATCCCACGCCCAGGCCGAGCTCGGCCCGGCCCTTGGACAGGTATGCCGCGGTACCAATCGATTTCGCCGCAGAGTAGGGATCCCGCAGGGCGGCGACGTAGACCGTGGTCACGAAACGCAGGCGCGTGGTGAGCTGTGCGAGCGCGCCGATGAGCACCCACGGGTCCGGCCAGTCGGTGAATGGTTCCCAGCGACGTTGCCCGGTCTCGTTGTAAGGATAGGGGGTTTGGAGTTCGGCGTAGTTGACGACGTGGTCGGGTATGCCGAGCCCGTCATAGCCGAGCTCGTCGGCGGCCTTCGCAATGGGAAGGATTTCGTGGGTGTCCAGGAATCCGGTGCTGATGTAGAACTTCATCGGGTCTGTCCTTCGCGCCTAGCGTTGAGCCTGGTTGGCCGCAGCGGCATTTCGGCCGGCGATACGGCCGAAGGCCAGCGCATCACCCAGACCCATGCCGCCGGAGCAGCACCACGAGTAGGTGGAGCTGGCGTCGCCGGCGCAGTACAGCCCTGGGATCGGCTCACCGAAGGGGTCCAGAGCCCGGGCGAAATCGTCTTTGCGGATGCCGCCCATGGTGGTGATCAGGAGTTGCGCCCACTCGTAGCCGTAGAAGGGGGGACGGGCGATGGGGAACATGGACGTGCCCGGGCGGCCGAACGTCGGATCGTCACAACCACTGATAGCCCACTGGTTGTAGCGCTCGATCTCGCGCTCGAGTCCGTCGGCGTCGATGCCGAGCTTGTCGGCCAGCTCGCGAATCGAGTCGGCGCGGGTGATCCAGCCGCGCTCGATCTCGGCGCCGTTGTCCAGGCTCCACTCGTAGCCTTCGACCTGACGGATCCAGTCGACGGCGAAGAACTGACGCGGGATGACCAGGGGGCCCGCCAGCCGGCCGTCCTCATCGAACACCGTCCACATCGGCACACCCGGATGAAAGTCGAACACCCCTCGCTGGATGGACTTTCCGTGCCGATTCGGCACTGACTCATCGACGAAACGGCGCCCGTCGACACCGACATTGATGAACCGTGCGCCCCGGGGCATCGCGTCCTGCCCGGTGCGGTACGGCGGCATCGCTATTCCCGGTGACGCCATGTAGTTGTAGGGATGGGCGAGGTCGGCACCGACCCGCTGCGCCATTTTGATGCCGTCGCCGGTACACGCCGGGCTGCCCCACGGCGTGGCGTTCGGCAGCCGCAGATAATTGCGGGCCATCTCCCGGTTGGCCGCAAACCCACCAGTTGCCAGCACCACGCCCCCTCGGGCGCCGACGACGCGTTCACCGCCGGCGTCGTGCACCACCACCCCGGTGATCCCGCGACCGGGCTCGTCAACCAGGCGCAGCACCTCGGTCTCGTACCGCACCTCGATACCGCTATCGTCCAGGCAGGTCTTCAACAACAGCCACAGGCGGGAGAACCCCATCGAGCCGCCGATGACGTTGTAGTCCGAACCGCAGTCGTGTCCCACCACCTCGTCGTACTCGTCCTCGGCCGGGTTGCGCACGCCCTGGGCGCGCAAGGTGTCACCCCAGGAGATCTGGCGGAAGTCGGTGCCGTCGCCCTGGTAGGGATCGCCGACGTCCCGCGGCACCCGGCCGCGCGTCTGCTCGGCCAACCCACGCAGCCATTCGGTGTTTCGGGAGGTCTCCCGCGCCCATGCCGCCGCAACCTGATCGGGAACGCCGTACTGCCAGGACATGGCCTGTAGGTGCCGCTCGGCCAACTCCACATCGTTCGGGTTGAACCAGACCTGACCGGACACCCGGGAGTTCCCCCCGGCGTACCGCGGCGGAGTCTTCTCCAGCACGAATACTTGCGCGCCCGCGCCGTGAGCCGTCAGAGCCGCCGCTATGCCGGCGCCGCCCAGCCCGACCACCACTACGTCAACCGTCTGCTGATGGGCCATTGTGTGCCTTTCCACCCGCGAGCCTGCAGTGGCCGCAGATCCGTTGTGGTTCTGAACTCCTGAGGATCACCGGCGTCTCGACTCCGCCCACGGGAAACCCGCGCCAGTTATCATAGAGAACTCTCAAATTCAGTACACATCATAGATGTCTCTCAAATTGTTGACAAGGCTTCGCCCTATGGCCGCCTTAGGATGAGCCGCATGCCGACACCGTCACCGACCTCGGCCGCAGGACGCCGACCCAACCGGCGTGGCGAGTCAACGCGCACCCACGTGCTGGACGTGGCGCTCGGCTTGCTGTCAGGCGGCCGACCGGAGGCGGTCAGCGTCAATCTGGTCGCGCGGGAAGCCGGCGTGACGTGGGGAGCGGTGCAGTACCAGTTCGGCGACGCGGACGGACTGTGGGCGGCCACGCTCGGGCACATCCTCGCGACCGCCGGCCCGGTCGTGTGGGCTAAGCCGAGTACCACATCGACCGCGGACCGAGTGGCGGAGCTCGTCGACCTGGCCTGGACCGCACTGGGTTCGGCCTACTACACCGCCCGGACCACCCTGCAGTCCGCCCTTGCCCGCACGCGCGCCGAACTCGCGTGCGACTATCCGCACACCGCAACGGCGTTGGACGCCGTCGATGAGACGTGGGCGGTTCAGTTCCAGGCGTTTCTGGAAGACCTTCCCGTCGACCCCGCCCACATCGGCGCAGTGTGCGCCTTCCTGCCCGCGGCGTTACGCGGCATGCACAGCGAGTATGTCTTCGGCTCGCGCCTTGACGTGGACCACGCTCTGGCGGGACTTCGAGAAGCGGTCACCGCATACCTGATGACAACGACTGAACCCACCAGCGTCGCACCACCCCGGCGAGGCAGGAAACGCTAAGAGGCATAAGATCTTTCGCACACTACGACAGCCACCGGTCGACGAGGTCCGCCCACCGCCGGGAGATGGCTTTCTCCAGGTCGTCGCGGCGGCGGCGGGTGTTCACGTCGTCGGGTTCGATCTCGCCGATCGCCAACCGGGCGACCTCGTCGACCTGTTCGCGGTCCAGTCCGAAGCGGAGCAGGATCGCGAGGTCGTGTTCGGTGTTCAGCTCGTCGGGCAGCGTCGAACGGGCCAGCGGCACCGCAGCGTTCTCCTCGCCGACTTCGGACAGCATGGCGACCAGGCTGGATTTGTCGACCTTCACCGACGCGCGGTCACACCGGCCGGCGAGTCGACAGTTCGAGACCGTTGTCGCGCATGACGGTGCGGCACTGCTGCGGCGTGTAGTCGAAGTTCTCCAGATCCTTGATGTAAGACGCGGGATCGGCCAGGCCTTCGACGTGCGGGTAGTCAGAACCCATGATGATGCGCTTGTCGCCCAGCAGCCTCAGCAGGCTGGCCAGTTCGTCCTCGTAGAACGGCGACACCCAGACGTGGCGTTTGAAGGTCTCCCGGGGGTCTTCCTTGTAGATGTAGGGAATCTGACCGTAGGACTTGGTCAGCTTCTCGAACAGGTGGAACACCCAGGTCGAGCCGCTCTCGATGGATGCCATCCGCAGGTTGGGGAAGCGCAGGAACAGGCCGTTGTGCAGGTGGTTGGCGAACGTGTCCTGGATCGCGTCCCCGGAGAACAAACTGCGGAAGCCGAGCAATGCCTGAAACGACATCATGTAGTCCGGCTCGCCCCACGCCGGCATGAACTTCGAGTAGTACGTCTCACCGGAGTGGTAGCAGACGGTGATGCCGGAATCGTTGGCCAGCCGCCAGAACTCGTCGAACATCGGATCCCCGGGTGCCCGCATACCGACGTCGGTGGTGATCGGTCCGGGGATCATGACGATGAAACGCACATCGCGCTCCAGCGCCCACTCGAGTTCACGCACGGCGTTGTCGGGTTTGCACAACGTGATGTAGGGAGCGGCGAAGATCCGCTCCTGGTAGGCGAAGCCCCAGTCCTCCTCCATCCACCGGTTGAACGCTCGGAACGTGGCCACCACGGCGTCCAGGTCGGGCAGCAGCGCTTGCTCCATGCCGACCCCGAGTGTCGGCAGCAGGATGGCGCCCTGCATGCCCTGCTCGTCCATCGTCGCCAGCCGCGCGTCGCGGTCGCGGTATTCGGCAGGGATCGGCTCCAGTTCGCCGAACAGGGCGTTGAGGTCCGCGCCTTTCGGGTTGCGGCCACGGAAGTACTCGTCGAGCGCGCCGGGCTTGCCGACCGGGTCGAACGTCGGATTCGGGATGAACCTGTTCACCCTGCCGCCGACGAGCAGACGCTGCTTGCCGTCGAGTTGGGCCCACTGGATGGCGCGTCGCTTGTACTGCGGCTCGATGTGGCGGGTGAACGCGTCCAGCGCCTCGTAGTAGTGGTTGTCACAGTCGAAGTAGGTGAACGGGAGTTCGGTGGTCATCGCGGCGATGTCCTTTCCGCGGCAAGACCCTATCGTCAGTCTACATGCCGCCAACAGTCACAGGCTAGAACGGTGTTTCACTTTTTACAAGGCGCTGCACGCTATTTATCGGGCAAGCCATGGTTGAGTACGAGAACGATGTTCTGTTTCATGGCCGGCGGCGGTCTATTTGCGTGGCAGGCCGAGGATCATCGAGGCGATGATGGTCAGCTGGATCTCCGCTGTGCCGCCGCCGATGAGCTCGGATGGCATGTCGAAGTAGGGTGCGATCACGGCGGGATCGGAGTCTTCCAGCATCGCGAGACGTCCGGTCAGGCCCAGTGTCGCCGTCGAGGCGCGGCGCAGCAGCATCACCATCGCGTACTTGGCGATGCTCGAGGTCGGGCCCGCCCCTTGGCCCTGCACCAGGCGCAGGGTTTCGCGCAGCACCATGGCCTTGATGGCGGTGGTGTGGGCCTCGATCTCGCCGAGCGCCTGCAGCGTCGCGTCGTGGTCGGGTCCGTCGATGGCGGCGATGCGCCGAAGAGCCTCGGAGCGATCGATGTTGACGTAGTTTCCGATGGCCGTGCGTTCGACGGCCATGGTCGCCACCGCCAGGTCCCAGCCGTCGCCCGGCTCCCCGACCAGCATGTTGTCGGGAACGAACACATCTGTGAGGAAGACCTCGTTGAAATCCCAGTGTCCGCTGGCCTGCTGGATCGGGCAGACCTCGATCCCCGGTGCGGTCATGTCGACGAGGAAGTAGCTGATTCCGCGGTGTTTCGCCGCGTCGGGGTCGGTCCGTGCCAGCAACGCCCCGAACTGCGCGCGATGGGCCGAGGAGGTCCAGATCTTGTGCCCGTTGATCAGCCAGCCGCCGTCGACCTTGACCGCGCGGGTGGTCAGTGCAGCCAGGTCCGACCCGGCGCCGGGTTCGCTGAACAACTGGCACCACCGTTGGACGCCACGCAGGATGGGCCGACGGAACCGTTCGCGCTGCACCTCGGAGCCACTGTTGACGATCGTCGGGAGGATCCACTCGGCGATGCCGAGCGAGGGCCTGATCACCGCGGGACGCTTGCCGAACTCCTCGGTGATGATCACCTGCTGCACCGGTGACGCCCCGAGTCCCCAGGGCGCCGGCAGCTCCGGGGCGACCAGGCCGGCCTCGGCCAGCAGGTCCCGCTGTGTACCCGTGGCGAGGCCGGGGGCCCGGTCGTCGTCTGAGGGGTTCTCGTTGTCCAGCGCCGCGGCTCGGTCCAAAGTTTCGGACACCGTGGTCCGGAATTCGGATTCGACATCGCCGAGATTGATTGCGGTGGAACGCTTGCGGGTGCGGGCCAGGTCGCCGGCTTCGCGGCTCCACCGCGTGGTGGGGCCCAGCGACGCGGCCAGGGTGGTGGCGCGCCGCCAGTACAGGTGCGTGTCGTGTTCCCACGTGTAGCCGATCGCGCCGAACATCAGCATGGCGTCGAGCACCAGGTCGGGTCCGGCGCACACGGCCATCAGGGCTGCCGAGGCCGCGGCCAACCGGTGCTGCTCGATGGCTTCGTCGACCGCGCGCACCGCATCCCAGGCGGCCGCCGCCGCCAACTCGGCGTTGACCAGCAGCACGGCGGCTTTGTGCTGCAGGGCCTGGAAGGTGCCGACCGGTTTGCCGAACTGTTCCCGGGTGCGGATGTAGTCCACGGCATCCTCGACGCAGTGGCGCACCGTGCCGGCGACCGCGGCCGCCGCGAGGGCCACCACGATGCAGCGGGCGCGTTCGGTGCAGATCCCGGACAGCTCCGAACCGGCCGCGACGAGGTGGTCGGCGAGGTTCAGCACGCCGACGTCGGTGCACAGGTCGGTGCCGCGCCGCTGTTCGATCTCCAGACCCGAGCCGTCGGACCGCGCGTCCAGCGCGAACCACAGTTGCGTGCCGTCCTCGGCGCGCGCTGCCAGCAGAATACGTTGTGCGGCACAGATTCCCAGCGTCGTTCCGGTCGAGCCGCTCAACCGCCAGTCGTTGCCGTCGCGGACGGCGTCCACGGCGGAGTCCTCCGGCAACACGACGGCCGCGGTCGCCCCGGCAGCCAGATCGGCCAACAGCGACGCCGCCGACGCATCGCCCAGACCGGCTACGGCGCTGGCCGTCGCGGTGCTCAACAACGGCCCCGGCAGCAGGGCCGCGGCGGCGGCCTCGATGACGCAGGCCGTGTCGGCCAGCATGCCGTCCTGGCCACCGGCATCCTCGGCCAGATGGATGGCATGAAAGCCGTGCGCGGTGAATTCTTCCCACCAGGGCGGTAGGTCACCGGCCGCGATGGAGTCGAGTGCGGCCCGGGTCTTGTCTATCGGCGCATGGCGTGCCGCGAACGCGGTGACCGCGCCGGCCAGTTGCTCCTGCTCGGTCGTGATCGCCAGGGCCATCGGGTGTCAGTTCTCCAGGCCGAGAATGCGAGCGGCGTTGCCGTAGAGGAATTTCGGCCACACCTTGTCCTTCAGCGCCACGTTGGGCAGCTCGCTGAAGATCCGCTCCAGCGACAGGCCCATCGGGAAGTAGCCGGCATAGAGGATTTTGTCGGCGCCTCGCGAGTTGGCGTAGTCGATGATGGCCTTCGGGTAGTGCTTGGGCGCGAACGCCGAGGTGGAATAGTACAGGTTGGGCCACTTGAGCATCAACTTGATCGCGAGATCCTCCCAGGGTTCGCAGCCGTGGCGGGTGACGAACACCAGATCGGGGAAGTCGAACATCACCACATCGATCCGGGAAACCTCCTGCGGGGCAAAGGGAATCCGCGGACCGGGCACGCCGGCGCAGACGAAGATCGGGATGCCGAGTTCGACGCAGGTGGCGTAGACCGGGTACATCTTCGGGTCGTCGATGGGCACCTGGGGAAAGGTGCCGGCGGGAAACACCGATGTCGCGCGGATGCCGTAGTGCTCGTAGTCGCGGCGGATCGCGGTGACCGATCCCATCACGTCGTTCGGGTCCGTCACCGCGCCGGAGGGGATGAAGCGGTCCGGGAAGGTCTTGAGTGCCAGTTCTGCGGAGTCCTCCCCGACCCCGATCAGGGCCTTCTCGATGCCGAACCGATCCATCTGGTGCAGCAGCAGCGACACCGGGTCGTCGGTCGGCAACTCCTTGGGCACGTCCTTGAACATGTACTCGACGGGGAACTCGAGGTTCTCCTTCGAGTCACGGTCCTTGGTCTGCTTGCGGATGAAGTCGTATTGAGCGAATCCCTCGTGCGGGAATCCGATCATGGTGTCGATCACCGGCAGGCCTACCGGTCCGGTCATGGAGTCCTCCGAATCTTTCGCACGGATGAGGATGGGCCGACCCGAGGGTCACGTGCGGACGCCCAGTCGATGCGGCAGGCGGCTGCCCGTCACGGGGCGGCACCAGTTTGAAACACGGTTCTACCTATGTCAAGGATGTGCCAGGCGCACGAGCGCTCCGCCCGATCAGTGCGATTGACTCGTCTTGACAAGAACTTGCCGCTTCGAGAATGCGATTCTAGATTCGAGTCCGATATCCGCACTTAACTCCGGGATCGGAGTTCTCATCGCCATCGACGACGCCGCCAGTGGTGTACCGGCCGCGCGGCGGCTCTCGGAGCGCGGCGGGCGACGGCGAGCAGCAACGCAAGAGCCCGCTCTGCTGCGGTGCCGACCAGCTCGGACGTGACCAGCACCGACGTCGGGCCGCTCCGCCCCGAGAACATGACCAGCCGCCAGCTCATCCGACGCGCGAGGCTGATCGAGACCTCATGAGCGCGGTCACCTGGTTAGTAGCCGGACGGACGACCTTGGAAGACTCCATCGACCAGGTCGGCGAGGTGGCCCGAATGCTGCTCGGCCGATATTCGGGAATCCAGGGCCCCGCCAGCAGTCGCCGCTGACCCTGTCAGCAGCGGGACGTGCATCGGTCGCCACGCCAGCCACACTGCCGTCTAGTCGACGCATGCGCGGTAGAGTCGCACGGCTCACTAGAAGCACGTTTCAAAAACGAACCCGTCGATGCCTCCGGTATGGCAGTCTCGGTACGCGTGTTCCCGGGGCAGCCGGAGCCATGTCTGCATACCGGGTCTGCGATCTATTCCGCCCGCATCGTCACGGTCTGAAGGAAAGAACTTGGCACCTGAACAGGATTCCGAAGAGGTAACCAGCCTGCAGCGTTCCGGTCGCGAGCTCAACACCATCCCCGATGCGATGTCGAAGTGGCTTGCAACGCTATTACCAGCAGATGCCCGCCCCGCCGTCACGGTTGAGAGCGGGGCGGATACCACCGGAATGTCATCGGAAACCATCATTCTCACCGTCCGGTGGGAGGAGGACCGACAAACCAACCAGAGGCGGTTCGTCGCACGGCTCGCGCCTCAGCCGCAGGATGTACCGCTCTTCCACTCCTATCGGCTCGACCACCAATTCAACGTCATGCGACTGGTCGCGGAGTTGACTGACGCGGCGATTCCGTCGGTGCGATGGATCGAGCCGACGGGCACCGTGTTAGGAACGCCGTTCTTTTTGATGGACTACGTCGAGGGCGTGGTGCCGCCCGACTACCTGCCCTACACGCTCGGAGGTAACTGGTTTTTCGACGCGCCTGCCGAGCGGCAGCGTGAACTGCAGGACACCACCGTGGCCGTGCTGGCCAAGCTGCATTCCATTCCCGATGCGCAGTCGGTGCTCGGATTCCTCTGCGAGAGCAAGGGGAAATCCGCTGGCAGCGCGCTGCGGCGCAACCTGGACTGGCTGAAGTCGTTCTATGAATTTGCCATCCCTGACATCGGGCGCGCGTCATTGGTCGAGGACGGCCTGAACTGGTTGGAGGCGCACTGGCCCACCAAGGTCGCCGCCGCCGAGCCGGTCCTGGTGTGGGGTGACAGCCGGATCGGCAACGTGTTGTACTCAGACTTCCGGCCCGTTGCGGTAGTGGACTGGGAGATGGCGACGCTTGGTCCGCGGGAGATGGACGTGGCGTGGATGATATTCTCCCACAACGTCTTCCAAGAGATCGCCGCAATGGCGGGTCTACCCGGAATGCCGGATTTCATGCGTGAAGCTGACGTCCGCGAAACCTACCAGCGGTTAACCGGCGTGCAGCTGGGTGACCTGCACTGGTTCTACGTCTACTCAGGTGTCATCTGGTGCGTCGTGTTCATGCGCACCGGGGCGCGCCGGGTGCACTTCGGCGAGATCGAGCGGCCCGACGATGTCGAATCGCTGTTCTGGCACGCGCCCCTGGTGCGCCGGCTAATCGGGGGAGGGAACATAAACACCCACCTTGCTGGCGCAGCCGACTAGGCCAGAACTCGGTTGGTGGGGGTGAAGACTACGGGCATGGCTTCCAGACCACTGACGAAGTTCGCCGGCCGCAGCGGCAGTTCCGCGCCATCGGCAAGCCGGATGTCGGGTAGCCGCTGCAAGATCCGGGCAGTCATCAGCCGCAGCTCCAGGCGCGCCAGCTGGTTACCAAGGCAGAAGTGAGTTCCAAAGCCGAATGCCATGTGGCTGTTGGGCGTTCGCGTGATTCGAAATGTCTCGGGATCGCCGAATACCGTTTCATCGAAGTTCGCTGACTCAAACATGAGCAGGATTTTTTCGCCTCTGTGCAGCTGCGCGCCATGGAACTCCGCGTCGGCGGTCAGCGTACGGCACATGTTCTTCACCGGCGACGTCCAGCGCAGAATCTCCTCGATTGCGCCCGGCAGCAGCTCATCGGGATTGGCGGCGAGCGCCTCCCACTGATCCCGGTGGCGCAGCAGTTGTGCGATTCCGCCCGACAGCGTGTGACGGGTGGTCTCGTCGCCACCAATGAGAATCAGCAAAGTCTCCATGACGATTTCATCGTCGGACATCCGCTCACCCTCGACCTCGGAGTTCACCAGAATGGAAAACAGGTCGTCAGTGGGCTTTTTGCGGCGCTTTGCGATGATGTCCATGGTAAATGCGCTGTAGCCGGCGAACGCATTTGCCGCCCCCGCAAGCGCCGTCTCGTCGGCGACCGAACTCAGAGAGGCCACCAGGTCGTCGGACCATTTCAGCAGCATTTCACGGTCTTCGGGTAGCACACCGAGCATGTCGCCGATCACGGCCATAGGTAGCGGCGCGGCGATGTCGCGGACGAAGTCGCACTCTCCCCGTTCACACACCGCATCGATCAACGTGTCGCACAGCCGGCTGATCGAGGGCTGCTTGTCCATGACGCGTTTGCGGGTGAATCCAGCGTTGACGAGCTTGCGGCGTAACAGATGCGCGGGATCGTCCATGTCGATCATGTAGGGCATGCCGGGCGTCTCGGGCCGGATGCCGCCGGTATTCGAGAACACCTCGGGATTGCGCTCCGCGTCGAGCACCGCTTGATATGTCGTGGCGGCTGCCAACCCGTGGTGGTCGCGGAACACCGGCTGATTTGCCCGCATCCAGCGATACGCCTCACGGGCGCCGCCATCGGCATAGAACTTGCCGTCCGTTAGATCGACATCAGCAATCGTGGTCACGTAACCCCTCCTATATCGCTGGTAGCGATACGAAGCCAACAGGCTGTGTTCGACGATCCGACCCGAGACGAGTCCTGCCCTGGGGTGTGTCGTCAAACGGAGACCGCGTGGCGATCCAGACTAGTATAGAATATCGTTTCAACGATGTGAAACTAGGGTGAGCAGAACTCCCATTGGGATCGGTCTGTCGTACAGGCGAAGTCGGGTCAGGATCGGTGAATGATGTCAGCTCAGCGCCTGGGAATTTGAGAAGCCGTGTAGAACTAGGTTCTGCTCTCGGTTGAGTGTCAGCCGAAGTTCGTCCGACCTCTATCAGCACAGCCAGGCCGCCTCTTTCGGCGCTGCTGAAGTTATCTCTCGACTACATGCGTTCGGTGCAGCTCTGGCTAGATTCAACGCGACCGTGCGACATGTGCGTCGCTCCGCCGACAATAGTGAAACACGGTTCTACCCCTGTGAAGGCCACGCGCCGGCACTAGCTGGGACAACAGCCGGGTTTGTCGACTGAGTGTCGTAGAATCTCCGAAACGACGAAGAAGGACATTCTCATACCACGCCCAGCTTCGCCGTCGGGTCCGAACCGGAGGTGACATCGTCAACACCCCAGCCCCCGACTTCACGTCGACACCGGCGGCGGCGCGGGCCCGCCCTCGGACCAGCCGGGCCCCATCCGAGGTCGTTGCGCTGGCGGAAATGACCAGTAATCAGCTGGTACGACGAGCCAAGATCATCGAAGAGGTGATCGACCTGATCGCCGACGTCGGCGCCGACGCGGTCCAGATGCGTGACGTGGCCCAGCGTTCGGGAGTGGCGCTGGCCACCGTCTACCGCTACTTCAGCTCCAAGGATAATCTGTTGGCGGCGGCGCTGGAGGACTGGCAGAAGCGCCTGACCCGGCGCATTCTGGCCGGCGGCGCACCGCCGGATCAGGACGCATTGTCGGGCGTGCTGGACTACTTGCGGCGCGCTCAGCGCGCCTTCTATCGCAACCCCGAGATGACCGCGCTCATGCTTCAGCTGATGACGTCCACCGATCCCGAGGTCAGGGCATCGATCGATCAGATGGACCGCACCAACGTCGAGCTGTTCAATCGGCTGCTGCAAGGTCTTGCGCCCGAGGACATTCCACATGTCAGTTTCGGTCTCAACGCCGCCCTGGTCTCTGCGCTGGCCGGTGTGCTCCCCGGCCGGTTGACGTGGGACGAATCGCTGAGCCATGTCGAGTGGGTCGCGCGTGTCCTGCTCGACAAAGGACGGCCCCGGGTGCGAAAGCAGGTCGGCGGCGCGTCCCGCTAGCCGAGATAGCACGCGGAGGATGTCCTCAATAGAACTTTCAGCAGATGCCCGACCGCATCTTCGGGGTGGAGCTCGCTCCGAATCGGACCCCCAAGTTGCGGGTTAGCCGGCGCGGATTACTTTCTCGACTGCTGCTTGCAAGCTTTTTGCGTTGGGCCAGCCCACCTAAAGCATCTGGACGCTGTCCATCGGCGATCGATGAATCGTGTGGCTCCCTGTACGAGGACATCGTTCTCGGCATGCCGCCAGGATCTAGCAGGAATTTTGGCGCCGACATCGTCGGCTATGCGTCGATCTCGAAGGGATTGTTGTCGAACCAGACCTGCTCTTCGGTCATCTGCCGGCTTCGCCATCCGGTGTCAGTGCGTACCAGCTGGTGGTGGTAGTAGCCGCCGCAGAAGCTCAGGCCGTCGGCGCCGGGAAGCTGCATGGGGTTGTAGAACATGGCGCGCACTTGTGCGGTGTCGCCTTCGATTTGGCTTTCGACGTTGGTGATGTAGTGCTGGCTCATCGGGATGAATACGAAGTTCCCAGCGAGCCAGCCAGCGACCTCGTCGCGACTGCCCGCGATGCCGTGTGGTGCCGACGAGTAGTCGACGCGGGCGTTGTCGGTGAAAACCGAGCGCCATAGGGTCCAGTCGTTGCTGTCCACGGCACGGGCGTACCTGTTGAGCAGTGCGGCGATTTCCAGCTCATCGCTGATCTGCTGAATGTCCATCTGGCGTCGTGCCTCCGGTCGTATTGACTGCGCGTCGGACATCGCCGCGCCATCTCACGTGCGAGCATGCCGCCCGGATCCTCGCGTGCTGACTCGTCGGCGCAGGTGCGTACACACACCTCGCCCAACGCCTCTTCCGCTGGCCGCAAAACGACACCGAGGTCGCGTTCGACGGGTACGTTATCGGCGCGCGGCGCGCCGGTGAGGTAGCGGGCGCCTGCCTCGCTGAATTCACTGAGACTGGCGGGCAGACGTGAGCGGAATCGGTCGGCCAGCTTGCCGGCGCCGATTAGCACGCTATCGGGAACCGGAAAGTGCCGCACGGTGCGCCCGGTGTTTGCGCTGAGATATCGGGCCAACCCTGCCCCCGAGAGGTGGTGTCCCCCAACGATGTAACGTCGCGCATCCGGGCCGGTTTCGAGCAGGCGCGCGTGCACATCGGCGACGTCGCGCACATCCACGATGGTCAGCCCCGCGCCGCGGCCCGGGATTCCGGACTTGAGGAAGGACGAGACTCCTTCGCCCGACTCGCCGAGCTCGTGGCAAGCAGGTGGCCCCAGGACGGTACACGGATAGGTGATCGACACCGGCGCGCCTTGCTGCTGCAATTCCCGGACGTATTGCTCGACGCGGACCTTGGAGTTGGCGTAGTCGTCGCCGCCACCGCGCAGGGGAAGATCGGCGTAGACGAGTTTGCATCCTGGGTGCCAGAACACCACCGAGCTCGAGACGTAGACGATGCGCTCGATTCCCTGGGCGGCGCCTTGGCCGACGACGTTGCGGGCGCCCTCGAGGTTCGCCTCGATCATGTCGCGGGCTTCTTCTGCTTTGAGAGCCACCACGGCGGCGGCGTGCACGACGGCCTCGCACCCGTGGAGCGCGTCGGCGACCCGGCCGGAGTCGGTCATGTCACCGGCCACGGTGTCGGTGGCGTCGAATCCCAGCGCCGCGGCGATGGGCGCCAGCTTCATCGGGTCACGGACCAGCAGCCGTAGTCGATGACCCCGTTCCTGGACCGCCTTGGCGGTCCAGGCGCCGATGAAGCCGGTGGCGCCGGTGATGAGGACACGCATTTGTTGACTCCTTGGCTAGCGCAGGGTCACGCCGGCGTCGACTTTGAGTTCGGTGCCGGTGACGTAGCGGGATTCATCGGACAGCAGGTAGACCACGGCGTGGCTGACGTCGATTGGCTCGACCAGATCGATCGGTAGCGCGTTTTGGAACAACGGGATCAGATCGCTGCGTGCTCCGGAGAGTTGCTCCACCATGTCGGGCGCGACGATTCCGGTGAAGACACCGGTGGGGTGCACGACGTTGACCCGGATGGAGTGGGCGGCAAGTTCGTTGGCCAGCGCTCGAGAGAGCCCGATGACCCCGTGTTTGGCGGCGGCATAGGGCACGCAGAACGGCTGTCCTTTGAGTCCTCCTGCCGATCCGATGTTCACCAGACTGCCACCGCCGCGGCGCACCAGATGCGGAATGGCTGCTGCACAGGTGTTCCACACTCCGCGCAGATTGACGTTCAACACCGCCTGCCAGTCGGCGTCAGTGACGGTATCCCAGGTGCCGCTGGTGATGACCCCGGCGTCGGCGACGGCGCCGTCGAGGTGGCCGATTGCCGCCACTGCGGTGTCCACGGCGTCGCGAAGTGCCGCGCCGTCTGTGACGTCGACTTGCGCGGCAACAACTTTCGCGCCAGCGGCTTCGGCCTGGGCGGCGGTGTCGGCGAGGTCCTCAGGCGTGCTCATCGGATAGCCGATAGCGCTGACTGGTGCGCACACGTCGACCAGGATGAGGTCGGCGCCTTCGGCCGCCAGCCGCAGCGCGTGACTGCGGCCCATGCCGCGAGCGGCGCCGGTGACGAGGGCGACTTTGCCGGCCAGACGCCCGGGTCGGGAGTCGCTCATTCCCAGAACATCGAACTGATCTTGCCCATCATTTCCACGGTGTCCCGGCGCGGCAGAGTGGCCATGAATGCCGCGGCCTGTTCGTCGGCGGGATCGGAGAACAAACGCGGCCCTGTTCCCAACTGGGGAAACAGCGCGGCGGCGACCTGTTGGGGAGGGCGGGGCGCCGACACACCGTCACCGACGTCCCCGAAGACCGACTTCAGCGTTTGCTCATCGGGCGTCTTCATGCTCTTCTGCCGCTCGAGAAACGTTGGCGTGGCGGTACTTCCTACGACGTAGGCGCACGCGTCGACCCCGTGGTCGCGCAGTTCGTCCCACAGACCCTCGGCCAGGATCAGCTCGTAGGACTTCGCGGCCCCGTAAGCGGCGAAGACCTTGATGCCTTGCAGCGCGCCCATCGAGGACACCAAGACGACGCCACCACGCCCGCGCCGGGCCATCATCGAAGCGACGTGGTGGGTGAGCAGCGTCGGCGTCACGCAGTTGACGGTGATGTTGCCCAAGAGTTCGTCGGTGCTCTCGTCGATGAACAGGCCTTGCGGTTCCAAGGCGGCGTTGTAGATGAACAGTCCGACGTCGATTCCGCTGACCGCATCGACGAACTGCGCCGCGGCATCAGCGGCTGCCATGTCCAGGACCACCGGGCGTACCTCGACACCGTGCGCGTCGCGGATCCTCTGGGCGGTCTGCTCCATCACGTCACGGCGCCGGGCCAGCAACATGACGTTGAGCCCCCGCTGGGCGGCCTCGTCGGCGAAAGCCGCGCCCAATCCGGTGGATGCCCCTGCGACGACCGCCCATGGCCCGTAACGGGATTGGAAATCTTGATCCGTCATCGATGACCCTCCGGCGATGGGTTGTTGAACCCGGTGTGGCTGCGGATCAGTGGCAGCGATGCCATGGTGGCGAAGCCGGGCGGTGCGGCACAGATCGCGGGAACCGCGTTGAGCACCTGCATGGCGGTGGCCACGCTGGCCGACCGGACGTGTTCTTCCATGGTGGCCGCGCGGGTGAAGCTGGCCAGGGCGAAGAAGTGGGTGCGCATCGAGGGGTCACCTTCGATGGTCAACGTCCAGCCGTGTTCGGGGGTTGGCCAGTCTTCGGGATACTCGCCGCCGACTGTCCACAGCGCCTCGATCTCGATGAGCGGCTCACCGGCGCGCCGGCCGGTCCAGATCCATCGTTGACCGGCGGTGGTCCCCGCCCGCAGCAGGTGATCGAAGATCTGATGATCCTGCTTGGCCGCAACCGCCTCGACAGTCGCGGTGACCTCGTCGATGCCGGCGTTCAGCGCGTCGGCGAGAAACCACACCTGCTCGGTGAACAGCGCGCTGTTGAACGCCAGGAACTCGTTGGCCGACGGGCTGATGTCGGCGACGGGTTGGCCGAACGCCATGTTGTCGAAGGTGATCGAAGTGCTCTCGTACACCGACCAGTCTGCTCGTTCCTGCAGGGTGATCTTGTCTATGGTTCGGCTCATCCCCGACAGGGCCAGCGGCAGTACGCCTGACAGGTTGCCCGGATTGAGACCGCTGCCATGCACCGTGGTGCCGCCCGCATCGCAGGCGGAAGCCAGGCGGTCACGGTCTGCGACGGTGATGCGGCGGGGGTGAAAAAGAAACGCGGTGGTGGCCACGTTCTTGCCGCTGGACAGGATGGCGCACACCTCATCGATGCTGGTGTTGCGCGGGGTGTAGAGGACGCAGTCGGCCTCCAGCGCGAGGATCTTGTCGACATCGGTGGTGGCGGTGACGCCGATCGGTTCGCGGCCGATGAGGGTGCCGATATCGGCGCCGTCCTTGGCCGGTGAGTACACCCGGGCGCCTACGATCTCCAGATCGGGGCGGTAGTCGAGAGTGGTCGTGACCATCTCGCTACCCACGGCGCCCGTGCCCCACGGGATCACGCGATATCGCAGAGGCGCTGCCACTAGCGGGCCGTTGCGGTATTGATGGGAGTGATCGTCAGAGGGATGCCGCGGTCTTCGAATTCCCAAGTCGCGCCGTGAGATAGGTATGTGAGAGCGACCTCATCGCGTTGCCGGGCCGGAATGTTCGACCAGCTGATGTCGACCAGCAGGTCCCCGTCAGGGCTCGTTGACGCGGTCAGGTCACACCAGTGCGGGTCAACGCCCACGGCCATCGCCTCGATCGGTGACAGCTCATCAGCACTGAGGGTTGCAAGCCAGCTGCGGTCACGCACGGCGGCCGACTGCGACGGGATACGCAACTGGACCCCGTCGAATTCGCCGGCACCCGGCCGGGCGACGGTCACCCCGGTGTAGGCGAACGGTTTGAGCGTGGGATGCAGTTCCAGGACCGTGGCCAGATCGGCCGCCGATGCGCCAAGGCCCAGAGATTCCTTGATGCGGGTGGAACCGACGGCTGCTGTGCCGGTGAACTGCTTACGCATCAGGTCGGTTGCGGTCGCATCATCACCGCGGCGGCGCACCGCCCGCTCGAACGCCAACGACAGCAGGTGGTGCTCGATCGCGATTTCCTCGGCCAGCCTGATAAGCGCCGAACGTGACCACTGGTCGAACCGGATGTCGGTGAACAGCGGCCCGGTGTAGTCACCGAGGCCGTCGTCGCAGGGATCAATGGGATCAAGATGTATCGACATCACCTCTGCGGCAGCGATTTCCAAGGCTTCGGGAGGAAAGGGCAGATCCTCGCGGTCCGGCTCGACCGTGATCGACCAATGGCAGTGCGGAGCCCGGTCGGCAGGTTCGCGCGGCGGACGGTGGATCGGGCGGAATCGGGCCTTGGGGTTGGTGGCGATCGCGGTGGCGTCGAAGGTGGGGTCTTGAATGGTGTGGCACATCGCGCGAACGACCTCGACGCCCATGGGCTCGACATCGATCAACGCCCCGCAGTAGTCGTTGCGGAACTCACCGTGATACGGGTCCGACAGCGAGTACCGGAAGTCGAGGAACTGCGGTGGCGCTCCGATGTCGAACTGCAGGATCTTGAAGATGTCCTCGACGGTGTCCCCGGTGACGCCTAGCGCCTCCCGCAGGCGGCGGGTGTAGTTGGGGCTGGCGCCCATCCACTCTTCGATGGCGATCTGCGTCTGTCCGTCGACGCCAAAGATCCCC
>Ga0182014_10002593_pt1 | contig 22593 bp, 12 predicted proteins | sample 612S2DmetaG_FD_120489 | JGI IMG/M metagenome (GOLD analysis project Ga0182014, IMG submission 120489) | Permafrost microbial communities from Stordalen Mire, Sweden - 612S2D metaG | ecosystem: Environmental > Terrestrial > Soil > Wetlands > Permafrost | place: Sweden: Stordalen | collected...
AAACAAGGTCGGACCAAAGCAAACCGGTCTGCGGCCGGGCGGAGTTAGCCGTAAATGAAACTGGCTACCGAAACGGGACGGTCCAGGCAAGGCGGCGCCTCACAGGTGTGAGCGGGAGATGGGCACTTTCCGCACGCCGGCAGTGTACAGAAGGCGGGCCGATGCGGTATCTTGAGGTTTAGCCCATGATTTTTTCACGCGATTATATCGGGTATCTGGCCCGCCGCACGGTCAAACACCTCATCGACGCCAAGATGATTACCATCAGCGACTTGAAGGGGTGCGAAGCGCGCGTCGCGGAGGCTCTGATCGAGGAGCTTTCGCTTGAAGACCGTATCAACGAAGAAGTGCGCGTGATCCTGGATGCGTACTCTGAGGAGATGCGCCGCTCCGGCGCGCAGTATGCCGAGATGTTCAAGAAGGTGAAGACCGAGTTGGCCAGAAAATACAAGGCGGTTTTATGAGGATCAGCCCCGACAAGCTGAACAAGCTGGCCCACGCCGTGGCCGACACCCTGGCCGAGATCGACGAGGTGGGTTTTCTGGAGGATCGCAACACCATCCGCCAGGAGGCGCGCAAGGCGCTTACGGCGCTGCTCACCCAGGAGGCCGGCATCGACACCGCGGCGCGGCTGAAGATCGCCAACCAGCGCAAGATCATCGTCGAAGGCTCTCAGGAGTGGGAGATCCTCTACCGCAAGTACTACAACGACGAAGTGAAAAAGCTGGGGATCTGACGGCGGCAGGCGGGGTTCGCAGCGCCTTTGGCATCGCCCAGAATTTTTATTAGAGTAGATGAGTGGCCGGGCGACGGTCCTCCCCGCAAATGTGTGGCGCTATCGTCTAGGGGTTAGGACGTGAGATTCACGTTCTCCCGGCAGCCACAAGCCCTCTAAAATCAGAAAATTCCATCAAAGTATACGACTTGGACGCATGACTCCCGCTTTGCAAATATCTTCAAAAATGCACCCGAAGTGTTACTTTTTGGCCATTTTTCCGGGGTTGGACAGTAGGTATGAATAGTACGGTTGGGCAAGAATGCCACCTGGGAACCCTTAGCCTCTTCGCCTAATCCTTGCTCGACCGAAGGACAGGAGTGGAAAGTAAATGGATAGTGAGCAGAGGGTGGGTAACACTTCACAGTGGCGCCCGCAAGACTCGATGTCAGGATGGATTCGCTACTTCCTTTCCTGTAGGGACTTGCACCCCTACAACATGCCGGTTTAGCCCGGCGCACTACGGTTTGCCGGTGGTACGCTCGCAGCCCGCTCTTGAAAGGCACGAACTTCAGTGGTGCCGAAACGTCGCAAGTATCGATGTGGGCTTTTGCCCCGAGGGAATGCGGATGTTGCCCCGAAGGATGCTCTAATTGACATCAGCACCGTGCAAACCCACCGTTTCGACGTACTTATCCTCGGCGCTGGCGCCGCGGGCCTCATGGCCGCCATTGAAGCCGGCCGCCGCGGCCGACGCGTTGCGGTGCTCGAGCGCGGCAACCAACCCGGCAAGAAGATCCTCATCTCCGGCGGCGGCCGCTGCAACTTCACCAACCTGCACACCCGCCCCGACAACTTCCTCTCCGCCAATCCCCATTTTGCCAAGTCGGCCCTGGCCCGCTACACGCCTGCCGACTTCATCCATTTCGTCGAGCGCCAAGGCATCGCCTGGCACGAGAAGACGTTGGGCCAGCTCTTCTGCAACGGCTCTGCGCAACAGATCGTCGACATGCTTATGCGGGAGTGCATGGAGGCCAGCGTGCGTGTGCTCGTCTCTACAGTCATCCACGAAGTGCGCCGCGACGATTCCTGCAGCGCATTCACCGTCGTCGCTGGCAACGCCGTTTACATGGCGCCCGCACTTATTGTCGCCACCGGGGGGCTGTCGATTCCCAAAATCGGCGCCACAGCATTCGGCCACGAGCTTGCCCGCCAGTTCGGCATCCCCATCGAACCGTGCCGCCCCGCTCTCGTTCCGCTCACCCTCTCCGGCGCGGAGCACGCGCAATTCGCCGGCCTCGCCGGTATCTCCGCGCCGGTTGTCGCCACCGCAGGCAGGCGCGGCTTTCGCGAGAAGATGCTCTTCACCCATCGCGGTCTCAGCGGCCCGGCCATCTTGCAAATCTCGTCCTATTGGCAGCCGCCGGAACCCATCTGCATCGACTGGGCGGCGGAGCACCAACTGCTCGCGCCCCTGCGCTCGCCCAATGCACGCCGCGATCTCACCTCGCTCAAAGCGGCGCTGCGCATGCATCTTCCCGCCCGGCTCGCCGACCGGCTGGCTGATGTGGCCGCGCCGCCGGGCTGGACCAACCGCGCCCTCGACGCGCTGGAACGCCGCCTGCACAGCTTTACTTTCACGCCCACCGGCACCGAGGGATACGAGAAGGCCGAAGTCACCGCCGGCGGCGTCAGCACCGCCGTGCTCTCCGCACAAACGATGGAGTGCCGCACCGTCCCCGGCCTCTATTTCATCGGAGAAGTGGTCGACGTCACCGGCCACCTGGGTGGCTTCAATTTCCAGTGGGCCTGGGCTTCCGGCTCCGCTTCTGGCCGCGCTGTGTGATTTTTTTTCATTACCGCCTTGCAGAGGATGATCTGCCCAACTTACGCATGTCATCTGAGTAACTTCTCTTGAAGGAAAGAGCCGAGGGATCCGTGGTTGAACTTTGATCGCCCCCATCTCATGACATGAGGCCGCGACGGGCGGTCGCCCACCCTTCCCCGACCCGAAAAATGCATTACGGAAGAGTTACCGGTGATCCAGGAGTTAGGATCAATCAGGTGCGCCATTGGTTGGTGAAACAGATGCCAGTCCAGGGTCTTCGAGCCTTCTCTCTCAATGCTCCCGATGGACAAAATCTCTGGGTCGCATCAGCTGTTCAAGGTACCTGGATTTCATTTGTTTGCTGGCCATAATTTGTTTGATCGGGGGGAGTTTCAGAATCACTCCCAGAATGGCGGCCATGGCGCGATGATTCCAATGTGCCCGATTGTCGAAGATGAGGTTCTGAAGTTGGCCCCGCTCAATGGCCATGAGCACGGCGCGATGCGCAGTGGTGACCGGGGTGATCACGCGCCTTTTGCGGAGTCTGAGTCTTATCCCGCGGTTGGGACACGCCCGTACGCAAACGCCGCAACCCAGGCACAGGGACTCGTCGAGATGCGCCTTTCTACGCCTGGGCTTATGAGGATCGCCTGCAGACACGAGTCCCATGGCCTCCACCGGACACACCGTCACGCATTTGCCGCAGCCGTTGCACAACTCCAAACTCACTTCCGGCAGGAAGTTGGTGGTGGCAATAGGGTTCAGGACGGCGAAGCGTTTGGCGGCGAGCATGGCCTCGCAGCAGCATCCGCAGCAGTTGCAGATAAATGCCACCTTCTGCTGGACGTTCTCACCGAATTGCACGAGGTTATGCTCAAGTGCCTCGTCCAGCAGATCCATGCCTTCCTTTGCATCGACTTTGCGCGCGATGCCATGCTTGATCAGCGACTGGGCCGTCCCGCTGAAGGTCATGCAGATGTCCATTGGGGCATCGCAGGATTTCCCCAGGTGCTGCATCTTATGCCGGCAGTAGCAGGCTCCAACGCCCATTTGCGAGGCAGTGCGGATCACCTCACTGGCTCTTTCGTAATCCATCACTGTCAGCATTTGGTCCGCGGCCAGAGCCCTCTCATTGACAAACGCGCGGCCCAGTTGGGTCTCGCCCCCTGCGAAGAGGTTCTTCACAAAATCCTCTTCCACGTTCAGGTACTGGTAGAACAGCTCGGCCAGCAGCTTTTGATCGTACCCGTTGCCCAGGCGCATCATCGAGAACTCGAAGAATCCAGCCATGGGAGGAGGCAAGACAAAGATCTGCTCCCCCTGCATCTCCATGTCAAGAAGCATCCCTTTGGATGCGAGCCCCTCAAGAATCTTCCGCGATTCGGCAATCGGCTTCTTCCATACTTTTACCGCCGCGGCAACGTTGAAGGGTTTGATGGGAAGCAGCGCCACCAGAGCAGCCTCGTCTCTGGTAAACAAGACCTCCAGTATTCGGAAGAGAAGCTCGGAAGGAGGCGCGCCTTGCGGAAAACGGTTGAGCCGTTCGGATAGCGCCAGGTAACCATTCCTGAGAGTCGCATGAGACATTGAACCCCCTTGGTATGCCAGGATTCTGAAGACCAATTATATGCGCGGGACGGGGATGACGGCATTTTTCCGTCCGGCGAACCGATCGAAAAACTCCTCATTTTTTGTATGCCAGTTCAACCGATCGACGCATGCACAGCCGCGCATTGTTTGACCTGTTGTAGAAAGATTTCAGATTCTGGCTCAAGCAGCCAGCATTGCTGAACTGAAAGGTTATCCTTTGGCCGGCGCACTTCTTCGTCGATGCTCGCCGGAGCCTCTACCGTGAAGCTCGGCCTTCACCCACCAACAATGAAGTCGGTTTCTACTGTTCGCAGTTTTCCCGATTGCCGCAGTCGCCTCCCTGCGCACAGCAGGGGCCACCGAGGCCACATCGCGAGCGGGAATCAGCAAACTCAGCGGAGTGGCGCCCGCCGCCTTTGGAAATGATGCCTGCGCCGCCGCTGATCAGCCTTTTCACCGTTCCACCGCATCCTGGGCAAGACTCGATCTCGGGGTCGGACATCTTTTGGCGGACTTGAAAACTGCTTCCGCAGGCATTGCACTGGTATTCGTATGCCGGCATCAAGAATCCTCTTTCATCGAAGGGGTCCCTACCGCAATTATACGAAGGGAACTGCGATTCAATGCCCTGGACCTCACTGGTGAGAACACCAGTTTTGACTGTGGTGGATACGGCTTCTTCGACTTCAATTTGATCATATCCCCATCCAAGGTGGGCTCGCCGCTTCGCCTCCGGATTCCCGTTGCGAACCCGAATCGGAAGGTCGAAGAATCGCCGGGCTGCGGTGGAGTATGCTGGATTCCTGAGCTCGGCTACATGAAGGTTTGCGGACAAACTATGAAGAAGACTCTGCTATGCGCTTTTACGTTTTGCCTCTGCCACACGGCATTCGCCGCATCGGTCATCACCACGCGCCCCGACGATCCTAAAGCTGTCTATCTTGACGCGCCGGTCGCAAACGCCGACAGTTCAGCTGCACTGCAAACCGCTATCGACAAGGCCGAAGACCCCGCGCGCGAAGGCATCGTCTTCATCCCCGAGGGCCGCTACACGCTCACCCGTACCATTTACGTCTGGCCCGGCGTGCGCCTCATCGGCTATGGGGCCACGCGCCCCATCTTCATCCTTCCGCCCAATACTCCCGGCTTTCAAAAAAGAATGGGCGTCCTGGTCATATTCACCGGCCTTGCGCAGCATGAAGACACGCTCGCCGGTGGTCCCATCCCCTTCCCGCCGCCTGGCACTGTGCCGCCTAACCCCAATGTGGCCGACGCCAATTCCAGCACCTTTTACTCGGCAATGACAAACATCGACTTCGAGATCGGTGACGGCAATCCCGCCGCCGTTGCCATCCGCTTCCATGTCGCGCAGCACGCCTTCCTCACACACATGGACTTTCACATCGGCTCCGGCCTCGCCGCGCTTTACCAGATTGGCAACGAGGCCGAGGACGTGCATTTCTACGGCGGCCGTTATGGCATCCTGACCGAAAACACCTCGCCCGCCTGGCAGTTCACGCTGATCGACTCGACCTTCGATGGCCAGCAGGAATCGGCCATCCGCGAGCACGAAGCCGGACTGACGTTGATCCGCGATACATTCCGCGATATGCCCAAGGCAATCGATATCGATGCGGGTTATCCGGACCAACTGTGGGTGAAGGACTGCCGATTCGAGCGGATCTCGAACGCAGTTGTCGCCATCAGCAAGGAGCAGAGCCCACTGACCGAAATCGGCTTTGAGGGTGCGATTCTCGCCAAGGCGCCAATCTTCGCACGGCTCCGTGAAAGCGGCAAAACCATCTCCGGCAAGGGCGAAATCTATCGGATCAAGAACTTCAACTACGGGCTCATCCTTCCCGGCGAAGGCCGGATGGGCGCAATTGCCATGCAGTACGAAGTGGCGCCGCTCAGCGCGATGCCTGCGCCGCAGCCGCCCGCGATCCGCGCCCTGCCGCCGTCAAGCGAATGGGTGAATGTGCATACTCTCGGCGTCAAAGGTGACGGCGCAACCGACGACACCTCCGCCTTGCAGCAGGCGATCGGCGCGCATCGCGTGCTCTACTTCCCGAGCGGCCATTACGTGGTGCGCAACACGCTCACGCTCAAGCCCGACACGGTATTCATCGGACTTCATCCCACAATGACGCAAATCGATCTGCTCGACGAGACACCGGGCTATCAGGGCGTCGGCGCACCCAAGCCCGTGATCTTTGCTCCGCCGGGAGGCGCAAACATTCTCAGCGGCATCGGCATGTTTACAGGAGGCATCAATCCGCGCGCGGTCGCTGTGCTCTGGAAAGCCGGCGAAGATTCGCTCATCGATGACGTGCGTTTCCTAGGCGGTCACGGCAGCGGCGTCAATCCATACAACAACGACCACACCGCAGATCCCGATTTACGCAAGCGCTGGGACAGCCAGTATCCCAGCCTCTGGATCGCCGACGGCGGAGGGGGCACCTTCGCCGATATCTGGATTCCAAACACTTTTGCGCAGGCAGGTTTTGTGGTCTCAAACACCAAAACAGCCGGCCACGTTTACGAGCTCTCGAATGAACACCACGTCCGTAACGAGATCATATTCGACCACGTGGAGAATTGGGAGATCGACGCTCCACAGACCGAGGAAGAAGCCGGAGAGAGCACCGAGGCGCTTTCGCTTGAAATCGATAACTCACGCAACCTGACGTTTGCCAACTACCACGCGTATCGCGTGACGCGTTCACGCGCGCCGTTCCCTTCCGCTGTTCGCATCTACAACTCATCGGAGATTCATTTCCGAAACGTCCACGTGAACTCCGAGAGCGGCTACCCTATCTGCGACAACAACGGGTGCGGCACCTTCCTGCGCGCCAGCAAATTCCCTTACGAAAACGCCATCCAGGATGTTACGCATCATCTCGAAGTGCGCGAGCGCGAGTTCGCGGTTCTCGATATCCCGGGCAACCCGCTTCAGCCCGCGCCGCCGGATGCATCGGCGATCCTCGCCCCCAGGGCCACTGTGAAGAAGCTCGAGGACGGTTTCTTTTCCATCTCCGGTGCGGCGGTTGACGCCAAGGGCAAGCTCTACTTCGTCGATCGTCACAATCAGCGCATCTACTCGTGGGCACAGAAGGAAGGCCTCGCCGTGGTCCGCGACAATCCGCTCGATCCAGTCAGCCTCGCATTCGACAAATCAGGCAACCTGCTCGTCGTTTCGACTGCCGGTCCGGAAGGCACCGTTTACACATTCAAGCCGGGAAGCTCGGCGGAAGAGCTCACCGTCTTGAGACCTCAGCCCGCGCAGCCGCACGCGAATGCCTCTGTTATTCTCCCCGTCAACTGGTGGAACAACGGCGAGTTCCAAGACCAACTCAATCTCGACACCATGCAGTTTACGACTCTTGCGGAGATCTTCGCGGCGGATGCCACTTCACCGAAAAAGAGCGAGTACGTCTCGACGGATGGCAGTGTATTCCTGCCGGCGGGCCGCGTCTTCCAGCAAGGTCCTGCAAACGAGAGCTCCGGCTGGCGCTTCAGCGACAATCTGGATACATACGGTTTCCTCACCGCCGAGCCGGGCCGGCGCGTGTATGTCAGCAGCGAGTCTGAGGACATCACTTACAGCGCCAGTGTGAATCCCGACAACTCGCTCTCCGGCCTCAAGCCCTTCGCGCAGCGCGGCGGCGAGAGTGTCGCCGTCGACGGCAGCGGTAATGTTTATGTCGCCAACGGGCAGATCTTTGTCTACTCGCCACTCGGAAAGCAGATCGCGGAGATTGACGTGCCAGAGCGTCCACTGCAACTTGTCTTTGGTGGTCCGGACCGTAAAACCCTCTTCATCCTCGCGCACCACGCACTTTTCGCAGCGCAGTTGCGCTGATTCTCTCGCCGTCGGGGATCTGATTCCTGCTTTTGAGAAAGTGCTGGATGGCGCGATCTGCAAGCTGGCCCCGCGCAAGCCGCGTTTGTTTTCGATCGAGCTAGCCGGTGCTCCGCCCAAGGAAAGGCGCCCGCCGTCCGCGCTGTGTCAGGAAGCGCTTGTACCCGCTATCGGCGGCTTTGCAAGCAGGAACACGGTGAGCGCCCCCAAAACCAGGAAGACCGAGACAGAAGTCAATCCTGCCATAAAGCTGTTGGTCACCTTGTGCAGCCAACCCATCAGCGTGGGCCCAATGAACCCGCCCAGGTTGCCGATCGAGTTGATGATGGCGATGTTCGCGCCCACCAGCGGACCGGCCAGGCTCACCGTTGAGGCGCTCCAGAAAACCGGCATCGCGGAGAGCACGCCAATGGCGCCCAGTGCAAATCCAGCGATGGCGATCGGAGCGCAAGGCGCAAATGCAGTCAGCAGAAACCCGGCCGCGGCTGTCAGGTAGGCGCAAGACAGGTGGAAGCGGCGCTCGCGCTTGCGGTCTGAGCTTCGACTCCACAGAATCATCGCGAAGATGGCGGCAAGATACGGCAGTGCAGTTGCCCAGCCCAGGTTCTCCGGTCTCACGCCATGCAACTTCAGCACTGTCGGAATCCAGAAACCGAGCCCGTAGAGACCCAGCATCAGGAAGAAGTACGCCAGGCTCCAATACAGAACCGAAATCTGTGCAGCCATAGTTTTCAGCAGCGAAGGATACTCCCGGTCCGGCAGTGCAGCCGCCTTAAGTTCGTTTTCCAGCGCCTGCTTCTCCGCCGCGCTTAGCCAGCTCACTTCTTCCGGCCGGTCCTGTAACAGGAAATAGACTGCCAGTCCAAGCAGAATCGCCGGCGATCCCTCCAGGATGAAGAGCCACTGCCAGCCGTGCAGTCCGGCGCCGTGGACATGCAGCATGATCGCGTTCGAAACCGGGGCGCCGATCAGGTTCGAGAGAGGAATCGCAGTGACAAACCACGCCATCACGCTTGAGCGCACCGCGGGCGGCAGCCAGAAGGTCAGATACAGAATCACGCCAGGATAAAAACCGGCTTCGGCCGAGCCAAGCAGAAACCGCAGCACAAGATAGAGCGCCGGCCCTGGAACAAAGGCTGTGGCAATCGAGACAACGCCCCAGATGATCATCAGAATCATGATCCAGCGCCGCGCGCCCAGTTTGAGCAGCGCCAGGTTGCTGGGAACTTCAAACAGAAAGTAGCCCAGAAAGAAGATGCCCGCAGCCAGCCCGAAGAGATCGTCACCGATCTTCAGGTCGTGGTTCATGGTCAGTTTGGCAAAGCTGATGTTCACCCGGTCCAGAAAAGCCACAAGGTACAGCAGCATCAGAAACGGAATCAGCCGCCGCGAGATCTTGATGTAAAGAGGGTTCATGCCGATCTGACTCAAGCTTTCAAAAGATCTTCATGCACACGGAGTATTGCAGACGCCGAGAGGTTACGCAATCTGTGTCTTGGAGTTCAATGGATGCGCGAAGCTCTCGACTCGGCCGCCGCGGCAACCGGAGTCCCTGAGAAATCGACCGTCGCAAACGAGATATCGTCCGTACGTCTGTAGCCACGCTATGCATCGGGACTGGTGAGGCTGTTGAGTAGCCGGTAATACATTCAGAATGTCACGGAGCCACACATTGCCGCCCGATTCGGCCGGCTCGTGGAGTATCACACGCGGCTTAGCTGAGAGGAAAAAGTTGCATCCGCAATTCAGCGAGTGAGCGAAGCGGTCCAATCGTGCAATTGTTTCACGCCTTGCGTTCCTTTGAACTCCTATGGCCCTTCTGGCTGCACGCATGAGAAGTGTTACCCGGCGACAATCCTGCGAACAGCGCCGCAAGCTCCACCATCAGCCCGGCACGTGCCATGCCCATCCTACTTTCCTTGTTTCATTCGCGCGTCAACTACCTCTCGGAATACATTGCACTGGCCCAGGCGCAGATCCTTCCCCTCTTCCACTGTTCCCTCTCGCGTGAACTTGATATACGCTGCTGTCGCGCCAAACTCCGGCCACACCGGCAGCCCCGCGCCATTTGGATTCCCCGTCTTCGCAAAGTTCGTAAAGTAGCTCTCCACCATGTCGGCAAACTTCAAATCCGCCGCCGTGTATGGGCCTGCCAGGTTTCCCTCCTTGGGGTAATACCCAAATACAAACGACAACTCCGTTGAGTGAATCGCTTCTGGCTGTCCCGGAACCGGATGATTGAACTCGTACTGGAACGTCGCATGGTGCGCTGCCGTGTGCCACCGCGCCTCCGCTATCGCCGGGCATCGAAAGATCATATCCGCCGCAATCTGGTCCGCCGCCGAGCCGTACACCGGATCGTTCGTTCCCGTCCCGCCATCTGCCAGCCCATAGGCCTTCAGCGCCTCCTGGGCATGTTCTCCGGTCACCCCGGTGATCATCCCCCGCAATTGGTCTGGTGTTTGATTTCCCCCAAACTCCTTCGTGGTCGTCCCAAAAAGCAGCGGAACTGCCGCTTCCTCGCCTGCCGCAAAAACCTCCGCCGGAGCGCGCCCCAGCACCCATCCATCCACCACCGGGCCAAACCGTTGGTGCGGTTCATGCGCCGTCAGCTTCTTGATCATCTCTCCCGCCGGAATCCCTCGCAAATACGCGATTTGTCCCGACCCTTCTGGAGCTCCCATCGCCGCCGCAAATCTCTTCCCCGCACCCTCAGCCTCCGCAAGCGTGGCCATCGTCGGGTCAATTGGCGCGCCACTCTCCTCGATAGCTTTCTCAAACAGCCCCTTTGCGTCCGACGCCATCAGCATCCCCGTATCCATCGCCCCGGCCGACTGCCCAAACACCGTGATGTTCTTTGCATCGCCCCCAAACCGCTCAATATTCGCAATCACCCACTTCAGCGCCAGGATCTGGTCCATCAGCCCGTAGTTTCCTGAAGCGTGATGGGCTGACTCCCCGGTCAACTCCGGGTGCGCCAGAAACCCGAACACCCCCAGCCGGTAGTTCACCGTCACCACCAACACACCGTGGTCGGCCAGCGTGCCCGCGGTGTACAGATCGCTCATCCCCGACCCACCCTCGTTTGCGCCCCCGTGAATCCAGAGCATCACCGGCAACAGCCCTTTTTTCGGCCACACAGGCGTAATCACATTCAGATACAGACAATCCTCGTGCCCATTCTTTGCATCGTGCCGGTTCCAGTCGCCAAGGTCCGGCTGCGCACAAGGCGCGCTGTACGCAGTTGCATCCTTCACGCCGCTCCATGCCTTCACCGGTAGCGGCTCGTGCCACCGCAACGCTTCCACCGGCGGCTGTGCAAACGGAATCCCCAGAAACCGTGCGCCGCTGCCATCCCGCGCCAGTCCCCGAACAAGCCCGGCGCTCGTCTTCACCACAAGCGGATCTTCCGCAGCCTTCGCCATCGGTAACCGAGCAACCCCTGAGGCCAGCAACACTACGGCCCCAATCCGCACCCACCATGAACTTACAATCCGCTTCACCCCCTATCCCCCCGCCAATCAAAATCTTTGCCTATCCTAACAGCCTCGCATTGCCGCCCTGTTGCTTTGCTCAGGTTCCACTCCTGATACTTCAACCATGCCTAAAACGTCTTCAGATTGTTCTCGATAATAGACTCTTGCACGATATACCCCTAACACCGACATCTATTCACTCGCTCCAACTGTGGCCTTAAACGGGACTGTCAATTTGACGCCTGAAGACAGGGCGGCGCGGACCCTGCAACGCCTCACTAGGCTTTTTGTGTATGATCCGCAAACGACGCCGAAGCGCGTCCTCCGGCCTGATTTCGAAAAGCTTTGCCATTCCGGGAGTATCGTCGCCTTCCCGGCAATAACTCTGTGGTTAACACTCGCAATAAACTAGGAAAACCAACGGAACACCATGGGTGAAATTGTCATCCTCCCGACACCCTTAATCAACCTTTTCTAATCCGACAGGACGGGTCGTGACCGACAAACGCCGATCCGGCACGAAAACCGGCTAAAGTGATGCAGATGACTTCCAGGCAGAGTCCATACTCTGGAAACGTGCCTCGGGCTGTTACCGTAAACCCAGAATTCTGCGGAAGCTGATCGGCGTAGCATTGGCGACTAGTCAGGGCTTATCAGAGATTAGAACTCAGAAAGGGCACCGATAGCACCGTTCACCTTTTCGGAAAGGCGACCTTAAGGCCATGTGGCTCGCGTTCGACTGTCACATGTGCGTTGGCATCGAACAAGAATCTTTTGTCCACAAGAGCGTTTTGCAGGTGCAACTTTTCAGACCCCAACTCGTCCGGAGATCATTTTGTCGACAACAGTTGCGTCAAAGTAAGCTTATGGCATGGGCATACTTTGGAAAGGATGCCGATCCTCCTGGGATGCTCGGGCCCGTTTGGATGTTGCGGCTCCGTCCAACGAATATTTGCGCCTGCATTGCGCGTTTTCGGCGGGGGAGCGCAGAATTCTGTCCGAACCTCTTGACGGATTGCTAGTTGGCTAGCGTGCTCCCAAAGTTGATTTGCCTGCTCCAGGAGAGAGCGACGATGCGTAACGGTCGGTGAGTCTAGTTACGGCTGCACCGGCTGCAGCTCATTCCAGCTTCCCGAGAGCGCCGCATTCGGATTGAAGCTGGGGTCGTCGCTCATCACGTACTGATCGGCGCCATTCAGCCAGGCGTGGCCATACTGGTTGCTTAGTTCAAACGTGCGCCCAGTCGAAGGATCGCGGTAGGTCTGCACATCCCGAAGGTTCTGGTCCGTGGCGTGAAAGCCAATATCCGAGACCCTCTGTGCATTGTCACTCATATGCCGGTAGGTCTGAATGATGGTGTTGTCGAGGTCTGCCTGGATCCTGTCCATGGCGGCCTCCTTATTGGCCTGTATCTGGTAATAATAGGTAATCCACTTGTTCGTATAGGCTGTATAGCGGGGCAGCGGTTGTATGGAACCAACGACCACCTTGAACAGCTTGTCCTTGGCATCCAACTCGCCCTTCGGCGCACCCAGCGCCACCTGGCCGACGGCGTGGATATCGTAAAGATATCCTCGCCCCACGCGGAAAGTCTGAGTCACGAGCGCCACCGAGTACCATATCTCCATTGGTTTGCCGTCCTTTTGAGACGCCAGCCGTACCCGGATCGCGTCGACGCCCGCGCCGCCGTTGCCGCTGCCGGCAGGCGGCAGCCCATTGCGCTGGCGCACGATCTGTTCGAGAGCGGGGAACGGCTCGACCGATTCCACTGTCACCGCCGGCTTGAAGTCACTCTGTACGAACTGGCGAAAATATTGCTCTGCGCTCAACGGCTTTGACACAGGGCAAATATCGTTTGTCGTACCCCCGGTGTGCGTGCGCCGGTTAGGATCGGTGAGCTTGTGCAACTCCTGCGGGTCGTCGGAGTACTGCCAGGCGTAGTTGGGAGCGCCCTGAAACTTGGTGTTGCCATCCTTGCTCGTCGCCTCCCAGAACACTGAGAAGGCCTCGCTGAAACAGCCTGTCTTGCCGTACATGTGAACCGCACCCTTGAAGTCCCAGCCGGTAGGAATCAACAATTCAATCGCGGGCGCCGTCGTCTTGTCGTAATCCGGGTCGTTGATCATGATCTGCGCCTTTTTCAGCACCAGGTAAGAGCCCGATCCGGCACTGCCGGCGACCGCTCCGTGTGGGTCGGCCGATGGCGATGGTGCTTGAGGAACCGAGATGTCGGGCGCGGGCGCATCGGGCTTTGTCGGGGCTGGCGCCGCCGGAACGACAGCCCCCGCGCCAGCGTCACCCTGGGATCCCTGCATGGCTTTGGCGATGGCCAGCTTGCAGCCGTCCGAGACTTCCGCCTGGTGCTGTTTGAGGCAGGCGACGATTCGTCCTCCGCCTGGCTGCACTCCGGCGCACAGCTTCTGCATGTCAGAGGCGCACACGGCGCGCGCATCGGCTAATGCCTGCGGCGAACCGGCCTGCGCGTACGACGACTGCGGTTCCAGCATGCCGCCGGCAACCACTGCGAGCACCACGGCCGCAGCGCAGCGGATGGACACTTCGGCTGATCTCGACATCAGGGCCTCCTGGCTTGAACGGGCTACCAAGCCGATACCTCGCCGCGCATCGCGCGGCTCACTGTAGATCAGGCCATACAGCAAAGCCGTCTCGCAGAATCGCCGCCCGATGCCGCACGCAACCTGCTCATCCGTTCGGTCGACTAGCTGCCCGACATTGAATCCGTGGCCCCGTTCCCGCGCCGATTGTACCGCGTTACGTACACCTGGTTACTTGACATCCGGCAAAAAGGAGGCACTCCAGGCGCTCAGCATCCCGAAGAACGTCGTTTGGAACCCGCTTACGTTCTGCGGAAAGGAAATCGACGAGTCCGTGGACCGCAGCGGCGACACTCTTGTGAATCAACGCATCCGCCTAGGTTAATTCGGCATAGCGATTTGTTGCTGACCAATGCGCTTGAAACTGCTGGATGGGGTATTTCCGCTTTACTGAGGCAAGGCTCTCCTGGAAATCCTCCCAGCGACCGATGGCCTCAGCAGCCAGTTGGTCCTTTTGTGAAGTCGGCATTTTCTCTGTCTTTCTCCCAAGCGCTATTCGGTCAGAGCAGTTTAACAACTCCTCTTTTGCCGGTCCGGAGCATCTTGGACATTTGACGGCGCGGGTAATCCAGGCCCCGCAAATGACGAATGACGCGCATGGTGCTGATTCCTGGTTTTGAATTGAGTTATGTCGGCTTTCAGATTGCAAACCCCACTGGTCGAGGATAAGTACATAAATTATGAATGAGTTATACGCATCGTCGGAGCATTGGTAACGGCAAACGCCATAGTGCCAGGTCATCCGGTCGTTCTGAATGTATCCGACAGATTCCATGACACTTGGCGACATTCCGTTCCCTGTCTGGGGTCGATGAGTGACTCGGCGATTTGGCGTAAACTGAGGTTTTGAATTGCGTTCAGCACCGGTCCCCAAATGCGAGGGACCGGTGGCACCCTCAGTTTGATTTGGAAGAGTCTTGGGACCGTGGCCACCCGCCGAGGACGGATTCGGAATCAGGTCGATTTGCGACCTGCTCGACGGTCCGCAGAAAGGTCTGTTTGTGATACTGCGCGGCTATATCGACGAAAGCTACGATAAAGAGCAGAACGTCTTTTCTTTCTCGTGCCTCATGGCGCGTGGGAAGGATTGGGACGAGATGGAACGCCGATGGAAACTTCACATCAAAGCGAAGAACAGGTTTCTGGAAAAATATGGCCGAGAGACCATTAGCCGGTATCACGCCTCGGACTGTAGCGGCTGTCGCGGCGAATTTAAGGGATGGGATCGAGATGAGCGGGACGAATTCGTCCTAAAATTATTTAGCGCTTTCAAGCTATTCCCATCTCACACAGTTGCCATCGAAATGGAGTTAGACGAATTATGCGAGGTGTTTCCAGAGTGGGCCGGAGATAGGCTAAAGGCTGCCTACTATGTTCTCACGCTGTTAGTGATGGACCATATCGCAGAGGACTTCATGAGGGAAGCACCAGGACGTTACGCAAAGGTCACCCTGTTCCATGACCGTACAGGCGGAGATGGTAAATACGACCCCACAATTCTGCGGGCGTTCAACCAAATGTTGAATTTCAGAAATTTTGATGGGAAGGACTATTTCACAACAATTGCCCCGCTCACATGGAAGGACTCAGTTGCTCTCCAGCCCGCCGATCTAGTCGCATTCGAATGTTTCAAACAGGCCGAGGCTCGCTTGGAATCTCGTAAATCAAGACGGTCCTTCACTGCTCTTCTCGATATGAAAGCATTCGGGATTCATTCGATGGGATTTCGCAAAAAAGCCATGATCGAATGGCGGCGGAAACTTAAAGAAGAGGGAAGTCTCAAAATCCACGGCCCACAATAGAGTTTTAATCTGTCGGTGGATGGCGGGTGGTCCCGGTTCCAACTTTGAAACCAGGGAAAGCTCCAACAAATATCAATCCTCGAAAGTCGCCAAGGTCCGCCGATCAGCTTCTGCAGATTTCTGGATTTACGGTAACAGCCCAATTCACTCATCCATCGGGTTTTGCGAGTCGAAAGTGGGATAGATCCTCAAAAACGGCGATGTCGCCAGAATCGATTTTGGGATGATGCGAAATCGCCGAGTATTAAAGCGACCTGGTCTACGGCTGGAAACGCGCCTCGGGCTGTCGTCGGCAGTTCACAAAAAAAGTTTGAGTCATGCGATGGTGATCGCGGAGACTTCGTAATCTTCAACGCGCGGGATAGTAAACCGCAGCACGCGACCTTCAAGACTGAAGGCTACGCTGCGCCCGGCCTGCAAGAGTTCAACGGAAACGACACGGACACCCTGCGGCAACTTCATCCTGACGGTTTGCGGACCGAGCGGGTAGACGGACTGCATCCAGCCATGATGAGCATTGGGGTTGGTGTAGTTGAGCAGATGCACGGCGTATCCGGCCTGTGTCTCCCAACCAAGCATCTCGATGAAGCCGTCGCCTTCAACCTCGACAAGGCGCTCGTCCCGGGTGATCCACTTGATCGTGTTGTGGAGCAGGTGCAGCAGATCGCCATGCCCCGTGAGCCAGTAGGTACGCTCGATGTCTCCAGAGAAGTAGGCCGTGCGGCTGACGCCGTTTTCGCGTAACACAACGGCCGGCTCATCGGAGTGGGAAACCGGCGGATAGGCCAGCTCAGGCGGGTAGCGGACGAATCCCGGAACGACGGTGAGCGCCGGATTTTGCACAGGCTTGAGCGGGACTCGATTCTGTGCGCCCGGAAGCCAGTTGGTGTTTGTGAAGCCCTCAAGGATGGGATGCTGGCGGGCCGGTTCCGGTTCTTCAATGCGGGCATAGTAGGCATTGCCCAGGGTGCCGATGGCGTCTCCCGACCTGCCGATCCCGAGCACGTCGCCGAGTCCGAAATCAGTGCGCCGATTGAGGTCTTCATCGTAGAGGCTGGTCTCGAAACTAGCCATGACGGATCCGCCCGAACGTGCATATTCCCGTATCTGTTGACACTGACGGTCACTCAACATGGCGATATTCGGCAGCAAAAGAGCACGATACTTGCTCAGGCGTTCCGCATCGAGACGGTCTTCATGCACGAAGTCGAATGCATAACGGCCCCGGAGAAGAGCTTCGTAGATGCCCTGAGTGGTCTCGTGCATATAGGTGCGCGAGCGCGCCGCGGCGGGGCCGGGGTAGAGAAGCTGTGTACTCTGCCCCATCACCACTCCGATGTTGGCGATGGAACGGCGAGGGGTGAAATGGGCGTCATGCCGGGCGGTCCAGCGGAAGTAATCGGCGCCGAGCTTTTGCCAGCGCCGATCTTCGCCAAAGCCCCTCTCCGAGCCGATGAAGTGAAGGTACGGAACCAAGCCGCCGGCCAGCGTTTCATTCAACCACATCCTGGTCTCGGCCGGATTCTTCGAGCCGTTGCGCCATGGTACGGTGCCGGTGGAGTACGCGGCGGTGATGTTGGTCGAGAATTTCCCGTCCATCACGGCATTGCACACGCGGCCTTGCAGAGTGCATCCCCAGATGGCAGGATCTTCCGAGGTACGCCCCTGGTTGTCGCCCTGGAACCATGCGGCAACTTTGCCCAGACCGGCTAGATTGGGGCCGCCGCGCACATTGCCGCCCGAGTTGGCGAAGAAGAAGCTGTCTGGCTTTTTCTCTTTGGCGATGGCGTCGTACTTCTGCCAGAGTTCAAGCACACGCTCTGTGAAGACTCGCCAGTATGCCGGAGTGCCGGCCGCCGGCAGTTTGCCGCATATTGCGCAGTGACACTCGGGCAGGCTGCCGAGAGGTGGCCAGCCGTTGGTATAGAAGCAGTCCACCTCATAAAGAGAGTTGATCTCTCGCATGATCGCGGGAACGTAGTCATCCATGTAAGTGGAGAACATGCACGTTTTGAAGAGGCGCGGTTCTTCACTGCTGAATTGTACTGAGCCATCCTGGTTGCGCATGGCCCACTCCGGGTGGGCCGCGAGCGCATCGCCCCAATTGAGGTCAGGGCTCATGCGCGCCACTACGCGCAAGTTGCGCTTCTTTGCGGCGGCCACACACTCGCCGAAGAAGTCGCGGTTGTTGAGGAATTTCCCGTGGCGATGGAACTTCACCTTTGAGTGATAAAACGCGAGGATACCAGTAACGCTGATAAATACGACGTCCGCCTGGGCGGAGCGCCAGTAATCGGCCCACTCTTCTATGTTCATCACGGCAGGGTCATGCTCGGTCATGTTGCTTTGTCCCACGCGATGGACCCTCTTCTGCCAGGACTCGCTCGCAGGGTCAATTGGTTCCAGACGCCTTGGCAGCGCGGCGAGTTTTACGGGGGAGGCGCTCGCGGCGATAACTTCTTCCGCTGCAAGCGGAGAAGATGAGTTGAGAGCCTGGATTGCGGCTGAAATTGGAAACACAGCGGCGCCGGTCTTGAGGCTACCCTTCAGGAAGTTGCGGCGATTCAACATGGCTCCTCCCGTTTTCTCTTCTAAGAGGGAAGTTTAATTGACAATACGAACGTTGGACGACCCATCCAAGCGCCCATAGGCTGGCCAGCGATCGGAAACTGAAAGTGCCTTCAAGCAAGAACGATTCCAAATCGCCGGGGCACTAACAGAGTGTCGACCGTAGGGCAGAATCAAAGCCAGGAACTCGGGTTCCGCGTGTATGACAGACCTTGATTTAGACGGATCTACAACTGCGAAATTGTTCTTGAGAATGAGAACCTAACATCCTCTCCCTAGTCTGAAATTGGGCAGCGGATTGCCATTTTCGCGCGATTCAGCGATACTAGTTTTGGCCGAGCGGAGAGAATCTCTGCAGCCGGAAGTCTCCACAAGAAATTGAGAGAATTGGACTTGTTCAAAAAGCCAGATCCGCATCTCAGCTGGCGGGGGATGTTTTGCGTTTGGTATTGCACAGGTTGAAAAGCTGGCGTACCTTCCGTTCACTATCCAGTCTCTTGACTCTCATTCGTTGAGTAAGTGATTGATTCTAATGGCGCTATCGTCTAGGGGTTAGGACGTGAGATTCTCAATCTTAAAACCCGGGTTCAATTCCCGGTAGCGCTACCAAAAACCTTCCGCTCAATTCAAATCTGTTCATATTTTGGTTCCTGTACCGGTCTCGGTGTAGTCTTGCTGCCATGAACTGGCGGCAGGGATTGTTGTTCGCTGGAATCCATCTGGCGGTGGCGGGATCGCTGATTCTCTCGCTTGAGGCACACGGCGCGGAGTTCCTGATGATGAGCCTACCTCCCAGATCCCAAAGACTGGACCTGGGCACTCAGTTTGTTTACTCACCGGACCCGGGTCACCTGCCTATTCTTCCTCTTCCTCCACAAACCGCTCACTCGGCACTCAATCGCTGGGCCACTATAAGCCATCTATGATATTCGTTGTATCTCTCGCCGCTCCTGGCGCAACCGGAAGATCTTGCCCACCTCGCCCCATCCTCTCCGCCCTCGCTTAAGCCCCGCCCTGGGGACGCTACTGCTGCTCATCGGGCTGAACCTCTTCAACTACATCGACCGCTACATTCTGCCCGGTGAGGTCTCGCTGATCCAGCGCGAGTTTCACTCCACCGACCAGCAAATGGGCGCGCTGACCACGGCCCTGTTTATCTTCTATACGATTGCCGCGCCGCTGACCGGCTGGCTCGGTGACCGCTTCCGGCGCAAGCCGCTCATCATCGCCGGCGCGGTGCTGTGGAGCGTGGCCACGCTGGGCACGGCCTGGGTCCACGACTACTGGACCCTCTTCGCGCGCCATGCGCTGGTGGGCGTGGGCGAGGCCACGTTCGGCATCTTTGCGCCGGCCGTGCTGGCCGACTTCTACCCCGAGCGGGATCGCAACCGCATCCTCTCGATCTTTTATTTGGCCATTCCCGTGGGCGCGGCGCTCGGCTATCTGGCGGGCGGCGAGTTGGGCTCGCTGTGGGGCTGGCGCGCGCCCTTCTTTCTCTGCGCCATTCCCGGCCTCGCGATTGCGGCGCTCTACGGGTGGATTGGCCGGGAGCCGGAGCGCGGGTCGAGCGACCGGGTGCGGCCCACAGCCGATCGCGCCACGGTGCTGGGCCTGTTTCGCAACCCCGCCTTTCTGACGGCTACCTTCGGGCTGGCAACGCTCACCTTCGCCATGGGCGGCATCTCGGCGTGGGTGCCCACGTTTCTTGAGCGCTTTGTTGCCATGCCGTTGAACAGCGCCGATCGCATGGTGGGCGTCATCACAGTGGTGGATGGCATTGCCGGAACCCTGGTGGGCGGCTGGCTAGCGCAGCGCTGGCTGCGGACGAACTACAGGGCACTTTATCTGCTTAGCTTCTGGAGCGTCGCCCTCACCCTGCCCTGCGGCGCGCTGGTCTTCTTTGGGCCGCGCGCATGGACCATCCCCGCGCTCTTCGCCGCCGAGTTCTTTCTCTTCCTCAACACCGGACCCCTCAACGCGGCCATCGTGAACTCGGTCTCGGCGCCGGTGCGGGCCACGGCGATTTCGTTCAATCTCCTCTGCATTCACCTCTTTGGAGATTTGTTTTCGCCCACCATCATCGGCACAATCTCGGATCGCACGAAGAGCCTTCGCATGGGTTTGGGAGCCACCCTGATCTTCCTGGTCATCTCAGGCGCGATTCTGCTCTTTGGATCGAGGTTTGCGCCGCAGCTGGAAGAGACACCCTGATTTTTGGGTTATTGCATTTCCAGATCCCAAAATCGGGATTTGGGGCACCCTGCACCCGGTTTTTACTTGCCCCGTGCATGGCCCGCGCACCTCTGACCTCCGTCCTTCGGCGATACTGGCAGTATGGTTCTAGCAAGGTTTGCGCCGCAGCTCTTCACTTTCCTCTATTGGCTGCTGGCGCTCGGCTGGTTGCGGCTGGCTCTCGGGGCTCTGCGTGGAATGCCCACGCTGCCCGATCTGACCCGTTTGGATAGGACCGCATTGCCTGAGCTGCCTGCGGGCGAAGCTCCGCATCTGACGGTCATAGTTCCCGCGTGCAACGAAGAGGAGTCGATCCAGGCTAATCTGCGCTCGCTGCTGGCCTCCACGGGCCTGCAAGTGGAAGTCATCGCGGTCGACGATCGCTCGACCGACCAAACAGGGGAGCTTATGGACGAGGTTGCCGCCGAGGCCGTCGCCGGCGGTGGGGCGAATCGCCTGAAGGTATTGCATGTCACCGAGCTGCCCGCAGGTTGGCTGGGAAAGCCTCATGCCCTGGCTCTGGCCGCCCGCCAGGCCAGCGCTCCATGGCTGCTGTTTACCGATGGGGACGTGATCTTTCATCCCCGGGCGCTTGAATTGAGCCTACGCTGTGCCATGGCGCAAAACGCGGACCACCTGGTTCTGCTGCCCACGCTCATCCTTAAAACGGCCGGCGAAGCTGCAATGCTGGCCGCGATGAGTGTCCTGGCTCAGTGGACCATACACCCGTGGAAGGTCGCCGACCCGCGCGCCAAGGACTTTGTGGGCTCAGGCAGCTTCAATCTCATCCGCAGGGAGGTCTACTCGCGTTTGGGCGGCTTTGAGGTGCTGCGCATGGAGGTCGTGGATGACCTGCGTCTCGGCTGGCTCGTCAAGCGCGCCGGCTATGCCCAGCGCGTGGCCGTTGGCCCCGGACTGATACGGATTCGCTGGCTACAGGGCGTCTTCGCCGTTGTGAGGCTGGCGGAGAAGAACGCCTTCGCAGTCTACCGCTACCGGGTGGGGCTGAACCTGCTTGCCTGTCTGGGTCTGGCTGTGTTGGCGGTCTGGCCGCTGGCGGCCATGGCAGCCGGAGGGTGGGCCTTCGTGGCTGGACTGCTCACCTATGCGACCATCGCCTTGGCCTATGGCGCCAACCGCCGCGTGACCCAGGTTTCGCCTTGGCTCGCGGTCTTTTTCGCTCCAGCCGTCGTCATTGTGCTTTTCGCATTGTTGCGCTCGATGATTTTGGCCCTGATGCGCAACGGTGTTGACTGGCGCGGCACGCGCTATCCGCTCGACGAGCTGCGCCGTCATGCCGGCCGCGGCTGGTGAGTTGAGCAAGCTGGGTGCCCCATCCTTTCCGCGCTCTTGCGGAAAGGGTGGGAAACCACGAACCACCGGAACCAACTACTTCGCCGGCCGTGTCTCCTGGTCGCGCACGTTCATGAAGGCGCGGCCACGGCCCTTCGAGCGCAGGCTTGGGTCGTTGATGGGCGGACGGCTCTCGTCCGCGCTGAAGCCGCGCGCCAGCTTGGGATTGGGCTTGAACTTGGGCGGACCGCCGGAGAACTGGCGGACGTGGCTGAGCACCATCCCCACCCGGCCATGCATGGGCCGCACCAAACCGCGCACCTGCACGTTCATGTCACGGAACTTGCCGAGATCGCCCACCTCCTCGCGATCCTCCCACAGGCTCACAATGGTGAACCGGCAGGCCTCGTCCGCGGTCTTTGGCGAACACACGTCCAGGAAGCGGGTTCCATCCGGCAACTGCACCACGTCATAGACGTAGGCGGTGACGCAGACATCCTTGTTGATGAGCTTCGAGGCCTCTTCTGCGGTGACGCAGGGCTTTTGCGCGGCCGCAAAGGCCGGCAAGGGCGGGGCCAGGGCCAACAGAACGAGCCAGCGCAACCGGCGCAG
>Ga0182014_10002594_pt1 | contig 22592 bp, 20 predicted proteins | sample 612S2DmetaG_FD_120489 | JGI IMG/M metagenome (GOLD analysis project Ga0182014, IMG submission 120489) | Permafrost microbial communities from Stordalen Mire, Sweden - 612S2D metaG | ecosystem: Environmental > Terrestrial > Soil > Wetlands > Permafrost | place: Sweden: Stordalen | collected...
CGTAGCCAATACCATGACGCTCAGGGCCGTTGCCGCCATGCCGAACGGCCCGGTCAGCGCGACCATGACTGCCGTCTACAGCATCCCACCCGCCGCGACTCCCACGTTCAGCGTGCCGGCGGGAACCTACCAGACTACCCAGACAGTGACGATCAGCGACGCGACCGCGGGTGAAGTGATCTACTACACGACTAATGGAGTAGCGCCGACGACTTCGTCTGCGATTTACAGCGGGCCCGTCTCCGTTCCAAACACCATGACGCTCAGGGCAGTCGCGGAATACCCCAACGGCCCGGTCAGCGGAACCATGACTGCCGTCTACAGCATCCCACCCGCCGCGACTCCCACGTTCAGCGTACCGGCGGGAACCTACCAGGCCACGCAGACCGTAACCATCAGCGAAGCTACAGCAGGTGCAGTCATTTATTACACGACCAACGGTGTCGCGCCGACGACTTCTTCCGCTATCTATGGTGGCCCCGTCTCTGTCCCCAACACCATGACGCTCAGGGCTGTCGCGGCATACCCCAGCGGCCCGGTCAGCGGAACCATAACGGTTGTCTACACCATTTCCGCAGCCGCCATGCCGACGTTCAGTCCCTCGGCAGGAGCCTATACCGGCACTCAGACAGTCACGATCGGCGACGCGACTCCTGGCGCCGCAATCTACTACACAACCAACGGAGTGGCGCCGACGACCTCCTCAGCCCACTATGTGGCGCCAGTCTCGGTTGGGAGCAGCATGAAGGTGAGAGCCATCGCCGTCTACCCAAACGGGCCTGTCAGCGCGACGGCAACCGCCATTTACACCATCGCTCAGTCTCCAACGCCGATCCAAACGCCCAACTCCTCGGCGACCTTCTTTGGCATGGATATCAACCACCTTCAAAGTGGCACCTCGTGGCCGAGCGTGCCTTTGGGCGCGATAAGGCTCTGGAACTCCGGAACAAATTGGGGACAACTTAACCCGGCATCCGGCACCTATAACTGGCAGGGCCTCGATCAGCAAATCAACCTCGCGCACGCCAACGCGTCGCAGGTTCTTTACAGCTTTGGCGGCGTGCCGCCCTGGGCACTGCCCTCCAATGTTCCAATCGGATCCATTCAAAGGACTGGCGGCATCGTTACAATTACCACGACCGTGCCCCACGGCCTTTACTACAGCCCCTTGCAAAACGCGACTTCGCAAGAACAGATCTCTGTGGCCGGTGTTTCCGACGGTACCCTCAATGGCAAGTTCTATCTGACCGGGACGCCTAACAGCGAGACCCTTACCTTCGCTCAAGCCGGCCCCAATTCTACGTCGGCCCTGGGCACGGTCAGCGCTATTTGCAGTGGCACCTACGCGCCAGTCTCCTGCGCGGAGCAACCTGCGAACATAAGCACTTGGGATGCATACCTCACCGAGTTGATCGCGCACATCGGACCCGGTGCAATCCAATATTGGGAGATCTGGAACGAACCCAACATTAGTGCCTTCTGGGATGGAGATCCGAAGATGCTGGTAACCATGGCGGCAGACGCGAAAAGTATTATCAAGTCCGTTGATCCGAAAGCCATCATTTTGAGCCCCGGCTACACGGGTAACTACGAAACCCAGGTCGAATGCTCCGGAGATACCAGCTTCTGCGGAAGCGCCTGGCTCGGGACATGGTTGGCTCTGGGTGGCAAGAGCTCTATCGATGCGGTGTCTTTCCATGGCTATCCTCAAATCGCCGAGGCTCCTGAAGAGATTCAAGGCGCCGTGGACTTGATCCATGCCACCATGCAGCAGAACGGCGTCGGGGCTTTGCCTCTGATCGATGCCGAGTCGTCCTGGGGAACGAACGACCGCCTTCCCGCGCAGGCTGACCAGACCGCATGGCTTGCGAGGCATCTGCTCCTGGAGCAATCGATGGGAGTGCAGAGCTCGTTCTGGTATGCGTACGACAGCCCAACGTGGGGAACCCTTTGGAGCAGCACCAGCGGTCTTAACCAGGTTGGGGACGCGTACGAACAGGTCGCGAAGTGGCTTACAGGAACGACGTTGAGTCAGCCATGCGCCGCTCTGTCAACTGATTCCACCACTTTTGTTTGCACGTATACCCGCCCGAATGGTTACGTTGCGCAGGCCATTTGGAACACGGCAGGAGCGAAGTCATTCGCAGTCTCGAGCCAATTTGTTCAATACCACGATCTCACCGGAGCCGTGCAGCCCATCGCCGGCGGAATGGTCGAGATCTCAACCACTCCAATCCTCCTGGAGAGCAAGAGCGCATTCTAGTAAACGGAAGTCAAGACCCGGCTCCACGCTGCTGCTGCCTCAGGGGCCCGCTCTTGGGCCCTGGCAGAGCGTGTCCTCAATTGCGAGCAGCGAGTCGCGCGAATAAACCTGCTGACTGGGCTCTGAAATATGGGATGAGGCTCTACCGCGCCTGTCCACCGGTGATCAACTGAGGGATCTCATTGATTTGGAGTGTTGTCGAATTCAGCCTGGCAGGCGTGCCGTTGAGCGACGTAATTGTTGTAGCGCGCCACGAGGGCGGCACCTTCATCTCTGTCCCATGATCGGGATTCCAGTCGACCCACTCGTCTGCGTCTCCGCGATGCAGAGCGCAAATCCAAGTATGGTCCGCAGCCATGTCGCACGACCTTATCTGCGCACCGAGAAGCCACGACTGTATCGTTTCGAAGGCCCGGCCGGCAGGCGTCGGCGTCTGGTTGTCTGCCCTGGTCGTTTCAATGCTCACGAAACTATGGTTGTCCCAGGCATACCAGAAGAAGCGCTGTACGCCGGCTGCCCAATCCAGAAGATAAGCCCGCGCCAGATAGGCGGCTCCGAGTTCTTCGGAGGGAAACGGTTTCGGCTTTGCCCATCCTGTCTCGGTGTTCCACAACGGCAACGAGCCCGCATGGTTTTTCGCCATGATCTGCCGGGCCTGCGTAATGAGCGGCACCATGGACTCGGGCGTTGCTGTATAGAAGTGGTATCCGATGACGTCCACGTATTTCCCGCCGCCTTTTTCCAGAAACTCATTGAGCCAGACGTCGCCGTGGTTGCTGGCTGTCGCCGAAGGGGAAATCACCAAGGCGTTCGGGTCAATCGATTTGATGATGTCGTGCGCTTCTCGTGTCATGGCGATCATTTGTTCTGTGTGCCCGGTCCAGAAAGAACTCAAATTCGGCTCGTTCCATATCTCGTACCCTTGCACTCTCCCCTTGCAATGCCCCACCACAGCGCGGACATAGTCATCCCAATCGCCCATCTTAGTCGGCTCTGCAGCGAACCCCGGTTGATAGGCAGATTTCTCATCGGGGCGAGAAGACGCCCATTTGGGCGACATTCCCAGCGGCAAGAGCACCAGCGTGTGATGTTCCTGCGCAAGTCTCAGGTACGTGTCGAGCTTATCGAAATTCCACTTTCCCTTCTGTGGCTCAATGTCCGGCCAGGCCGCATGAGAGTCCCACAATCTCCAGCTGGCGATAGGGACCGCTGGCCAGGGAGTTGAAGTTGCAGAATTGTGAATGTGCATGCCGAAGTATGAGGCCGGCACCGGGCCTGTATCCGGCACGAGATGCAAGATGCCTCCATTCCGATCGTCGTCGTGGTCCCTGTGCTGGTCGTCGCGGTCCTGGAAACTCGAAGCAGCGCAGACCGCTACGAGGCATAGCAGCCCGGAAAGAGCAAAGCCGGCCGCCCATGTTGGTGAGTTGAGTTTAGATTTCATTGCAAGACCACCTCCGGAGATTGAACGGCAAATCTAACTGATCGAAATCCCTGTCGCGGTGACTCGACAGAAAGTGTGTTGCGAATGTAATCCAGAACTGCTTCTAGAATGTCTGGCGTTGGTCATTGACGCAAAAGGCTCTGATTAGCGCTCATTGGCCTGTGTTGCCCACTTGGACACATCGGGAGAGAGACACCCGGAGGCTGAAAGGCAAGATATGATTCCATTGCTGAAGTTTTCCACCATCGTCTCCATCGTGTAACGTCCTCCTGATTCCCACGCTCCCGCTCGCAACTTGCTCAGTGTTGCTGGATTGGAAATCGTCTCGACGATGGCCTCGGAAAACTCCGCCGAGTCGTGGGGAACCAGGCGCCCGTTCCATCCGTCGCGCACGTAGCTTATCTCCGGCGGGTGCGTCGGAAGTTGAGTTGCCAGGAGAGGTAACCCGGCAGCAAAGCTATCCACGATCGCGAGGCCGACCGTCCCGCCCAGCAAAGAGATGTCCGCAATCTTGTAGCAGAGTGCCTTCTTGCGGTCGAACGCCGCTCCCAGGTAGTGGATCCAAGGTTCGTCCGCGATCTCCCGTTCGAGCCAGGCACGCTCGGGGCCGTCACCCACGACAAGAAGGTGAAAGGAGGAACACCGCTGCCTGACCCTCCTGGCCGTCTCAATGAGGAATGGAAGGGCTTTGATCTCCTGGAGCATTCCGCAGTAGATGCCTACTCGGCTCTCTGTGCTTCCGGTCAACGCCAGCTTTTGAGAAGCGGAGTCCTCGTCTGGGATATCCTCGATGAGCCGCCGCAGTCCACTTGTATCCGTTGCATTCTGCACCGTCGTGATCTGTGCAGCGGGCATGCCTCTCTTCTTCAGATAATCGGCAATAGTATCGGTATAGGCGAACCACCAATTGACCTTCGTGAAGAATTTGACCTTGATCCACTCAGCAACATTGGACCGACCCGGAAACCGATTTGGACCCAGGCCCCAGAATGCCACTGTCTTCAAACCGAGTGCCGACATCAGGAGGAGTAGTGGGTTGATCACGTACTTGATCTCGGGTCCGATAACGACCAGGTCCGCGGCTGCAATGTGCTTCCATAGCGGCTGATACACGAGGCGGTTGAAAAACCAATACGCCTTGACTTTCAAACCGACGTGGGCCGGCAACTCAACGTTGTCCTTGCGAGCTGCATGCGCCTTGCTCGGTTCGCTGTAAGCTACAGTCAGATCGATGCCGCGCATTGCCAGAGTATCGTGCAGCCGCAAAAAGAACGGCAGTCGATACTGCTTCATCACTTGCTGGATAATGATCACCTTGACCATAGTGAGGCACCGTTTGGAATACTCTCCCTGCGCTTGCAACCTGCAAAGAACCTGCTCGTAACTTCTCCGTAAATCGCTTCAAGCTTAGCTGTCTGCTTTTCCAGGTCAAAGAGTTGCAGAGTTCGGATTCTTCCGGCAACACCAGCTCTTAACCGCAAATAGGGATCGCGCGCCAAAAGTGCAATGTTGTGCGCGAGCACTTGCACGTCCCGCTCGGGCCCGAGAAAGCCGGTTACGCCGTGCTCAACCGCCTCGCCAATTCCACCGGAATTGAAAGAGACCACCGGCTTCTCCATCGCCTGCGCCTCGATAAGTACGATGCCGAATCCTTCTTCCTCGCCGGATTCGACTCGTATGCTAGGGGCTGCGAAGATCGCACAACGCGCCATCCAGTCTCGGACCGCCTCGGGAGGTTGCTTCCCGACGAATCTGACTTTACGGAGCATCGTTTTCCCGAGAGCTTCGAGCTCTTGACGCTTCGGCCCTTCCCCAATGACAACAAGCCCCAGAGAAGGCATATCGGCCTGCACTTCGGCCATTGCCCGGATGAGATAGCCCACGCCTTTGCGGTCGACAAGTCTTCCTGCGAAGAGAACAAACGGCTCCGCCTCCGCGCTACTCGGCGAGAACAACTTTGTGTCAACGCCGATGTAATGGACCCTGACCTGTTCATCGCGATAGCCTTGCTCAAGCAGCTTCGCTTTCACAAATTCCGACACCGCGATGATCTGAGAAGCCCCCGCTTGCAATCTGACCTTGTTCTTGAGATAGTGGCGATGACCGAATGGAGTCTTCGCACTTCCAACTTTCGTCACGGTTGCGTCGGAACCATGAAATGAAACGATCAGGGGTACGTTCAGCTCTTTCGCCAGAGGCATGGCGCGAAGACCGTCTGCGCCATAATGCGCGTGTATCAACCTCGGCTGCAGAGATCGCAGCTCTTTGACAAACCCGGGCGCAACTCCCCACAGCTTGAAGGCGACTTCCCGGATTCTGCTTACTCCATGCCCGCTGCCGATCACGCGGGTCTGTTCCTCGGGAAGTTCAAGCCCAGGTACGCGACGGAGCCCGGCAAATACCGGGAAATGGCGCTTGAGAGCGTTTGCCTGCGCTCTGACAAATGTCTCGGATGGATACAAGAGGTGGTCGCGATAGATGATGATGACTTCTTGATCTGCGCTCACGCATACTCCTCGGGGATAGCCAACTCGCTTTCAGATTCATCGAAGGCAATGGCTTCCCACTTCTCCAAACGCTCTGGCAGTACTGCAAGCACGGTCGCGACACAAAGCGCCCATTCGAGACTATTCAGGTAGACAATCGTGCATTCCACAATGTTGTGGATGAGGAAGTAGACAAGGAACGCAAACGGAAAAAGATCTTCACGAAGATCGCTCGTTTCCGCCAAGAGGGTCGCATGGATCGTCCCTCGCGCGAGGAACCAGAAGGCCCCGGCGCCTCCGGCCAGTCCAAGGCTCACGAGCACCTCGAGGTATCCGTTGTGCGCATACATCGGTACCCAGCTGAGGTTTCTCTGCAATGCAAAGTAATCTGCCGACGCTCCTGCCCAAAAGGACCCATAGCCATATCCCAGCAGAGGATGATGTAGGAGCGTCGGAATGAGCTCTTGCCAGAGTTCCGTGCGTCCAGTCAGGTCCGCAGAACGTCCGAGGACGGCCTGCAGAACTCCTGTGCCGAGACCCGCCCCAACGCAAATGCCGATGGCGCTGCCAATTGCCAGGCCAATTGCTCGTAGCGACAAGCGATGCCTTGTCCGCATAGTGTGAATGAGTTTGATCATCACCCAGGTGGCAAGCAGTGCTGCGAGCGGAGAGGCTGATCTGGATTCCACAAGCAGAAGGATGTAAAGACCACACCACAGTAATCTGGACCGCGCACCGATGGGGCGATACCAATCAACGAGAAACGCCAAGGCGACATAAGCGCCAAGTCTGTTCTTGTTTCCGAACACTCCAGTCCAGTCGCCAAGATGCAGAAGGCGATCCGTCGTGATTCCATATTGCGGCAGGACAATTGCAAATAATATGCAGCTCACCGCGAGCACACGAAAAATGACGCTGAGCAGATTGAGTCTCTCGGAAGAATGGAATCGCGACGCCAATAAGGCCCCTATCAGCGTTGTGCCAAGCAGCGCGAACGAGCGCCGGATTGCCAGGTTCGGATTCTCAGCCCAAAGTGGCGAGAGGAGAGCCACTGCGGTGACGAAAACGAGGGGCTTCGAGCGCGAAAGTACGGCGGCGATTTGCCTGAAGTGGATCACCGAATATGCGGCCGTCACGACATAGATTGCTCCAAGCGTCATCTCATAGCCTGGAGACCCCTCGATATAATTGAACTTGCGATCCGCAAAGATGATGGGCAAGAATGCGCCCGATAGAATCAAGACTCCTGCTCCGACAATGATGCGGTCCATTTTCGAATTTGAATCCATGCTGGCTCTCCACCCCATCTTTTTGAAATCTGCCGTGCCGATTTCTCCTCGTCTTCACGCGTCGTTGAGACGTATTGATCGGCCAGATCCAATGAACTTCATCCGGCGGATGCCGGCAAAGCCTCATTCGATGTCTTCTCCTGCTTGGTCACCGATAGAACCGCGATGAAGATCGTCGCTGCGAGCAGCCCGTCCGACAGAACACTTGACCACGCGGCGCCGCGCCAGGAGTACATTGGTATGAGCCACAGGTTGATTAGCACGTTGAACGCAGCCACGCCGATCTGAATGCTGCAGCGCAGCCATTGATAGCCCGCGCTGCTTAGGCTGTCTGACAGAAAATAGTGAATGGCTTTTAGAAGTGGCAAAGGAGCCAGCCACCTCAACGCTTCTGTGGTCTCGGCGTAGTCAGAGCCAAGTATGTGCGGGACAGCGCCGGCAAACAGAAGTATCGCGCCGCAGACAAGAATCGCGTATCCCGCGGCGCGCCTGAGATGCGGCTTTGCGTAGGACCAGCTTGCTCCAATTCCCAGCACGCCCCTTCGAAAGAAATGTGGATACGCCGCCGCCAGTAGAGCCGATATCGGTGTAAAGCTGACATCGATGAGGCGATAAGCTGCGCCGTATAAACCAGTTGCTTCAAATGTGCTGAGTCGCGCCAGCATTGTCTTGTCGATGTCGTTGTAGATCGTCTGCGCACTCAATCCGATTGAGAAATACAGCCCCTCCCGAATCTCAATCCACGATTTGGGAAGATTGAATCTCGGCGCACCCAGCTTCTTCGTGACGAGCCAGCATGCCGTTGCACACACCATGGCTGTGCTCCCAGAATAGACATAGCCCCATTGAAGCGGAGTCGGGGAACGGTGGACCAGGCAGAGCATCAAAGCGCCTAGAAGGCGGCTCGTGCTGATCGCCACATTGATTGCTGCGGTCCAGTGCAATCGTTCCAATGCCTGAAAAGCCTGTCCAGAAATGGTGATGATGTTAAGCCCAACGATGTCCGACACAGCGACCAGCAGGACAAGTTTGCCGGGTATCGACGCTGGTAATGCGAGATGATAAAGCAGCAATATGAGCCCAACGAGGAAGGCTCCGAAAAGGGTCGATACCGAGAGCGCTGCTCCCCACATCTCGGGAAACGCACGGCGGTCGCGGGCAACGCTCCTGACCAGCAGGTTGCCTCGCCCTGCCGACGCAAAGGGACCGAGAATTCCGACCAGTGCAGCTACCCCTACAAACGCGCCATAATTGGCGACACCCAGGCTCCGCGCAATCACCGTGAAGTACAAAGCCTGCACGACTAATCTCGCACCCTGTCCGATAGACATCCAAAGCGCATTGCGCGCCAGCGGATTCGTCGACTTAGGATTCAGCATATTGGTCCCCATGCCGATACGGCTCTTGTTATCCAAATAGTTGCTCTTGATCGGGCGAAGACCCGCTCGTCGAAAACTGCAGCAGTCTGGACGCCTGCATCGCGACGAGAAACACATATGCGGGATTTAAAAAGAGATATCGACGCCAAAGCCTTAAGGGCTCGCTGCAAAATCGGAATAGCCATTCCAGGCCTCGCCGTTGCATCCAGGATGGTGCCTGGGGAAGACGCCCGGCGATAAATGGAAAGGCCGCACCGACCGCCAGGATAGGCATGGACAGGACTTCTCGTAGCTCATATGCGAAGGATTCCTGGCGGGGGCACCCCAATCCGACCAACGTGATTGCCGCCCCCGATCGGCGAATTCTCTCCACCAGCAATACTTTCTCCTCAATACTCAGCCGCCGAAACTTCGACGGTTCGGCGCCGGCGATTTGAATCCTCGGAAACCTCTCGAGCAACGAAGTGGTCAATTCCGTCAGGACTTCTGAAGTGCTGCCGTACAGATAAATAGGCACACCCTCCGCCGCCGCTCGCGAACAGACCCTAAGCGTAAGCTTTGGGCCGTAAACACGATCCAGCAGCCTAGCGCCGTAGAGCAGGTTAAGCACCCACCGCACCGGCTGGCCATCCGGAACCAATAGGTCAAAACTATTCAGCCTGAACTTGTGCTCAGCGCTCAATACCCCGGTCATGACTCCATGGACGGCCAGTGCAGAGACAGTTGCTCCGCGCTTATCGCCTGCTGCCTTGAAGATCAGGTCTTCTGCAGCTTCATAATCAACGGCGTCAACCTTGATTCCGATAACATTCTTCTTACCTGCATTGAGCACTCTCTGTCCACCTTTCTACGTTGCATTCGTGAATCTCCCGGAGTATCTGTGGCACGTTGTACCCCGGCTTCCATGCAGGATAGTGCTCCCTGAAGTGCGATAGATCGCTTATCCACCAGATATGATCTCCGCGGCGATTCTCGTCAACGTATTTCGTTTTGAAAGCCGTACCTGTGATCCCCTCGCAGAGATCGATTGCTTCCAGCATCGAGCAGTTGCTATACATTCCCCCTCCCATGTTGTAAACCTCGCCGGAGCGGGGATTCTTGTAGAACTCGTGAAAGGCTCGAATCAGATCGTTGCTATGAATGTTGTCTCGGACCTGCTTCTTCTTGTATCCGAATATTGTGTAAGGCGACTCGGTGACAGCACACTTCATCAGGTATGCAAGAAACCCATGCAGCTGAGTTCCCGAATGATTTGGCCCTGTCAGACAGCCTCCGCGGAAACATGCTGTTTTCATTCCGAAGTATCTTCCGTACTCCTGAACAAGCAGATCCGCGGCCGTCTTCGATGCGCCAAAGAGACTATGCATCGTCTGATCCACCGACATACTCTCTGGGATTCCCGCTGCACAATACGGATGAGACTCGGATATCTCCCAACGCGTCTCCGCCTCCACCAGAGGCAGGCTATTCGGCGAATCGCCGTAGACCTTGTTTGTGGAGGTGAAGATAAACACCGCGTCAGGCGCATACTTCCTGGTAGACTCCAGCATTACTGAGGTGCCGTTTGCGTTGACGCTAAAGTCCACAAAGGGACTTGAAGCCGCCCAGTCATGAGATGGTTGCGCCGCGGCATGAATGACCAATTCTACCTTTCCCTGGTACTTCATGAAGATCTGAGACACCGTCGCATAATCCCGAATGTCCACGGAGTAGTGAGTGTATCTTTTAACTTCCTGTTCAAGTCGATCTCGCACCCATCGCGTCGAAGCTTCTTCGCCAAAGAACTCGGCGCGCATCCCATTATCAATACCCACAACGTCCATCCCGAGCGACGCAAAGAACTTCACCGCCTCGGATCCGACAAGACCGGCAGAGCCTGTAATGATGGCAACACACATGTTCGTCCTCCTGTAAATCGTTTGGGTAACAGGGGAAGTGCAACGAACTCACTCTGCAAGACATGCTCCGCTAACTTGGCGGGATGCCTCCCATACAGGTGATCGGCGGCTAGCCTTGCTTGCGGCCTTTTCGTAAATCTCCATCAGCAGCGAGTAGTTTCTCTCAGGCCGATAACTCTCTTCGTACTTGAAACGGGCATTGCGTCCCATTTCGGCCATCTTTTCTGGATGCTCCCACGCCCATGCGGCCTTGCTAGCCAGGTCTTCCGAGGAGCCCGTAACAAAGTGCAGACCGTCCATGCCGTCGTCAATTACTTCCTGCATGGCGCCCAATCTTGACCCAACTACCGGTAAGCCACACGCGAAGGCTTCTGCGATCACCATTGGGAAGCCCTCGTACCAGAGACTCGGCACAATCAGGAACCGTGATCTCTTCATCTCTTCACGTGTTCGCTCGCCACTCAAGCGACCAAGAAACTCTACGTTCTTCAGGTTTCCTCCAATCGCTTGGGATTCGAGATCGTTTCGTTCGGGCCCGTCTCCGATGATCTTGAGCGGAAGTGGACGCTTCAGCAGTCTCCATGCATCCAGAAGCGCGCCAACCCCTTTTTCCGGAGAAAGTCGGCCTACGAAAAGGACAGAGTCTCCCAGCCCTGTTCGCTCCCCTGGATCATGCTCCACAAAGTTAGGCTTGACGAAGACTCTCTCCGAAGGAAAGCCACACGCTGTCAATTTGATTCTGGCAAACTCAGTCAGTGCGATGAACGCTTCGACCCCGGAGCCCCAAGTGTCGCGCTCTCGATGTATCTTGAGCATGACAGCGACCGCGGCAGTGCTCAGGCGAGAATTGCGATAGCACCCGTGCAACACACCCCGCATCAATCCATGATCGATACATTCTTCACAGACTCTTCCGTCTCGAAACAGATAGGTCGCCGGGCATAACAACCGATAGTTATGGACGGTTTGCACCGTTGGAATCCCGGCTTCGGCGCAAGCTCCGTAAATGCTAGGAGACACCATCATGAAAGTGTTATGTATGTGAGCAACATCTGGCTTTTCGATTCGCAGTAGTTGGTCAACGTCCTTCCTGCTATCGTTTGCCGACACGATGGTCTTCAACAAGTGCACTTTGTCTATCAAAGTGGTTGTAGTAGCCTCGACATTTGAACGCGTATACGTGACAACGGTATGCCCATTCCGCTCCAGAAGCCGCTGCTCTTGTGCAACGACCATATCTTCCCCACCCGGCTCTCGGTAATAGTTGTGAACAAGCAGAATCTTCATAAAGGCCTCATGCTGCGATTGCGAGTTATTCAACTCTGGAAGAAATTAGTTCTTATTCGGCGCGAAAGACTCTCCTGGCTTGTGAAGTCGGGCGATGTCCGGTTATGCTCACGCAATGGACAACCAGCCACTCAGACGGCTCCCGCCCCACGCAATACTGCGGGAACTGTCTTAGCCAGAATCTTGACATCCAGCCACAGGGACCATTCGTCCAAGTACTTCAAGTCGAGAAGCATCCACTGATCGAATGAAATGCTGCTCCGGCCGTTTATCTGCCAAAGGCAAGTGATCCCGGGTTTTACACTGAAGCGCCGGCGTTGCCAATCACAGTTAAAGCCTTCATAGTCTCGAACCGGAAGCGGCCGCGGCCCAACCAGGCTCATGTCTCCAATGAGCACGTTTAGCAACTGGGGCAACTCGTCGATGCTGGTCTTCCTGAGCACCTTCCCAATCCGGGTGATCCTCGGGTCGTCTTTCATCTTGAACACTGGGCCTGTCGCTTCATTGTGCTGATCCAAAGCTGCCATCTGTCCCTCGGCATTTGCAGTCATCGTTCGGAACTTGAATATTCTGAAGCGGCGTTTGTTCAACCCGATGCGCTCTTGCAAGAAGAAGATTGGGCCTGGAGAGGAGAGCCTTACGCAAGATGCCGCAACTACCATGAGTGGAAGGAGTAACAGTAGGACAACTCCTGCCACAGACACGTCGAGTGCGCGCTTTAATGTGCTGGGCCAGAAGCCATTTACGTCCGTGAAACTCGCAATGTACTGCTCGTTGCCGAACACGTCGATACGCCAACGCGTTGACTTTAGTCCGAAGATATCCGAATTCAGGTGCATCTTGATGCCGTGGAGTTGGCACAGGCTGGCCACTTCGGCAGCGTGCTTGTAGAAGGAACCGAGGGGCGAATAAATCGCCACCTCATCAACCACATTCAAGCGGAGATACGCAGCTAATGACACGTAGTCGCAGACAACATGAAATCCTGTCTCGCTGAAATCCGACAGGCCTGGCCATTCGTTGTCGACAAATCCTAGCAAGCGGTAACCTAGCTGCGGATTCCGTTCGATTGTTCGCGCAAACTCGCGAGCACGCGAATTGGTCCCGAGAATGAGCATGTAGCGAAGATCTCTGCCACGCATCCGGAAACTCGCTGCGATAACCCGAAGCATGAGCCGGCCTGTCGTGAGGGCTAGCGTGCTCATGATCCAAAACAACGTGAGAAAGTGAATTGATATCATTTGGATTCTGAAGAGTGCCCCAAAGACAACAAAACACGATGTGGTGAGTGTGGTTGCCTTCACGACGTCAACCGTCTCGTTGAATCGTTTCGAGAGCCTTCTCGACCTGTAGAGTCCGCACACTTGGAATAGAACATGACAAAGAAGAAGCCCCAGTAGGGCGATTCCCAGATTGATGAGTCTGGTCCTCATCAAGAGGAACTCCGGAAAGGACAGCCGATGCTCTGCCTCGACGATGACTGCCTCCGCAATGGCGAACGCGAGCACCACTACACAAAGATCGAACACCTTTAGGAGGGTGATTGTTAGGCGGTGTTTTTCGCTCATGGCGTTTCTCCATTTCGCTGTTTGTCGAGCTCCAAGGCGCCAACTATTATGAGATTTCGATCTTCGCGTTAATCCGGAGGACCACAGACACAACGTGCAGGAGAGTTGTTTAAAGCCGAATAAACGTCGGGAAACATCGGCGCTCGGGCGCGGAGGCGAGAATTCCACCAAGTCCCAAGACTCGACTTGGTAGGGGATATAGGTGGTATGATGGGCACCCTATACCATGCGGTAAACGCTTTTGGGGATCGGAAATGTACGTTTGTTCAACACTGCCGTTAGAATCGGAATGTTCGCGGACCTCAGTGTCTTGGCTGCTGCAAAGGCCGCCTCGCGACGGGTGGTTCCCGCTTCAAGTACCAGCACAAGGCCATCGGATAACTGGCCAAGAACGACTGCATCCGAATAGCGAGTCAGCGGCGGAGCATCGATAATCACAGAATCGAAGTCCTTGCGCATTTCCTTTACACGCTCGCGGAGGTTATCCGAAGTCAGCAGATTTGGAGAGTCCTCTGTACACGCACCGGCTGAGAGCAGCCAGAGGTTATCCTGAACGACCGGCTTGGCAAAGCAACAGATGGGCCCTGCTCCAAGTAGAGCATTGGTGAGTCCGAAGTGGTTCGTTGTTCCAAAGATCGCTGGAAGGGCGGGGGAGCGAAAGTTTGCCTCCACCAGGCAAACCCGCGTTGTTCTATGCCTTGCAAGGCTTTCAGCAACTGTTGCGCATATCTGGCTGCAGCCGCTCCCGTGGTCTACCCCGGCGAAGACAACCACGCGAGGCTGTTCTTGTGATTGCCGCTGAAAGACTGTCTGAACGATGCTAAGGGCCTCCTCGGCGGCCCACTGCTGTCTGCCCGCGCGGAATTCTGTCGCAGCCGCAGAGGCCGCCATTGGCTCGGAATCGAGCAAGGGGTCTTTTTCCATTTGCTCAATTGTTTCGAAGTATTTGCTCATTGCTGACTGTCCTCCTGAGTAACTGAGAGCACAAGTATTGCGCGCCGGCCAGATGTTTACCGGTTTAGTTTGGACAAGGAACGATACGAGTCAAAAGCGGACTTAGCACTACCCAATGTGCTGAACCGTCCTGCTGCATCCTCCTCTTGGATCACACTGGCGCAGGCCGATGGCGTACCTAAGCTCTCTTCTTCGCGACGGCGACGACAACTGGAATGCCGAGCATATCGACCACCTGAGCGGGAGTGTGGAAAGATGGGTCAAAATAATCGATTGTGTAAGCGGCTCCGATGCTGAGTACAAACGCAGCACAGAACGCGATCACGACAATTTGAGGCCAGCTGAACACGGGCAATACGGGAATCGCGGGCGGAACTGCGATCGCTACATTGGCGATTCTTTTGAGGTCCAGGGCATCGGAAGTTCTTTCCTGCTCACGCTTTGAAAGGTAGAGCAGATAATTCTCCTCGTCAGCCTTGGCATCCCGCTGCAGATCATGTTGTGCAAGCGCCTGCTTGTCAAGAGTCACCATCTCTGCCTTCATGCTCGCAATGCTGCTGGCTGCTGCTGTCGCAGTCGCTCGCTGTGCTGCGGCATCGGATTGCGCCCTCGCCTGGTCTTCTCGGAGCAACTCATAGGTGGGATCGCGGTCACTTGTCTCTGTCACATAACGGGTTGCCTCCGCCGCTGAGATGGCTTCCCTGGCTTGGTCGACTTCCCGTTCTGCTTCCTGCACCAGTGGATAGCCGGGCTCATATTTCATCGCAAGTTGCGTACGCTTCGCTTGAGCGGCGAGTAGCGCAGTGTTCAGATTCTGGAGAAGCAGGTCGGCCGCGGAAGTTGAACGCGTGGTGGAGGAACGGTCAGGCATGGTGCCCATTTGCTGTCGATCGCTGCTAACTCGCTGCGCGTCCGCGGCCTGCACCTGTTGAGCCAGATACAGAATCCCGGTGGATGCTGCAACCTGTTGAGCCAGATCCGTTCTTTGAACTTCCGGCGCAGCTCCGTTGTGGTCCGCAAACTCCCCCAGCTTCGATTCCGCATCTCGCAATTGGTCCTGGTACCTTTGGGTCTCGCTTGCGAAGAAGTCATACGAACCGGTGGGACGATGAACTGCGATGTGTTTCTTCATGTAGACCTCGGCAAGCGAACTTAACACGGAATATGAGCGTTGAGGGCTCGACGAGTTATATCGCACATCAATCAGATCCGCTTTTGCGACAGGCTTGATCTTGATCTTCTTCGCAAGTCTTCTAACTGCTCGGGCAACGCGCTCATCCCTGGTCTGATTTGGGTGCAGCCAGTCAGTGAGGGAGAAGCCATTCTGTTGGTCAAGCCCGTTGGCCAGAACTACCTCTTGCAGAACATCGCTGCTTAGCAGCAGTTCCGCTTCCGAATTGATTTCATCTTCGGTGACCGGCATGCTGCTAGGAAGCATCTGAGTCGTTGCTTCGGTTGTGACCAGAGGATCCTGGCGCTCGCGATTTACGAGTATCTCCATGTGAGAATTGAAGAGTGGCCCCATGAGTGCTGCGAGTGCGATCAAGACCGCAAAGACCGCGAAAAAGGCAATGGCGATCATTCGCCTTCTGCGAAAGAAGGGCGTGACGATGTCGCGTAGCGAGAGTTCCCTAAATGGGGAATGCGTTGCAACTCGCGGAGGATTCATCTGCTTCATACTCAATTCGCTCCTTCATCGAGCCTGGGATGTCGTACCGGCACTGGCGCGTTCTGCTAAAACGGAACCGAGTTGGCATAGGTTCCGCTGGTGATCGCGTAGGGCGCGTATTTGCGGAAGTTTGCAATGAACTTCTCGGGGACATAAACTATGTCCCCGGGTCTGAGAGCTGGAATCTCATTAGCCTTCTTCCCAACAAACATGGCGCCAACGTTGATTCGTCTGACTTCATATCCGCTCGCCGGTCCTCTCCGCAAGAGGAACACCTGCCCCTTTGCCGTCGGCGCCATTCCGCCGGCGATCGCGAGACCCTCTGTGATGGTAGTGTCCGCGCGAAGCTCGTATTGACCTGGCTTGCCTACTTGGCCAGAGACCGTGAAGAAGGGTTTTTGGAAATCCACGATATCGATGTTGATGATCGGATCGTGCAGGACGCCCACATAGGCCTTCCTGACCGCAAGAACCAACTCGGCAGAGGTCAGCCCCTGCGCGAATACACTCCCCGCATTCTGCAGGTTGACATACCCATCGGGTTCGACGGTTAAGGTCTGGTTGAGTTCTGGTGAAAGCGGAAACGTCATTTTAAGTACGTCCTCACGCTGAATTACGTAGCGTGGATTGCGATCCTGTACTTGCGGCGTCGGGTTCCCTTGCATTCGTCCAGAAGGTGACTCCGCCAACTGGGCGCCGCTGGAAGTTCCGCATGCGACGGTTGCAAGGATCAATGCGAGAGTGTTGATTCCGGTCATGCATGTTTCCTTTCGCTATTTGCTCTGAGCCTCAATGCCTTCAGCGTGGTCTAAAGAATAAGGCCAAGGTATTTCCGGCGGCCGCTCCGCATTTCTGCTTACTATCTCAATATCCCGCGTTGAGACATTTACTGCGAGCGCCTGGTGAATTATTTCGATAGCGATCAACATTCGTATCGTTGAACTGGTGCGAACGAGCGTCCCCTCAATGCCGGAGAGTGGTCCGCGAACTATGCAGACGCGATCGCCTTCTCCGTGTTGCGGCTCGACCGGGCATTCGATGCCGCAGTTGATTACTTGTCGAATACGATCAATTTGCGCGTCGGGGATCGGCAACGGCCCGGAGTTGTTCCCTACAAAACGGGCAGCACCCGGAGCCCTGAGGATCTCTAGCGTGCGATCTCTTGCAAGATTGGAATGCACAAACAAGTAGCCTTGGAATAGCGGAACTCTCACACGCTGCCTCCTTTCGCTCCACTGCCGGACTTCTGAACTCCACGGAAGGAAATACTGCACCCTCAGAGCTTCGAGCATTGATGCGACCGTCTTTTCCTGCCGCGATCGCGTGGAGAGTGCATACCAGCGAAAGCCAGGCAATTCCCTCTCGATTTCATATCCCATAGCTATTGCTCCAGGCTCCGACACTGATCGCTCATCGCCAATCGGGAGGGGTATATTGGTTCAAGATGAACGAGTCCGCCTGTCCTGACATGGCTTCGCCATTCGAGTCCCATCCGACCTCAATTAAGTGTTCATGAGCGGTGAGTTGCACGGTCAACGCCCTTCACCCGAATCACTTATGTTGACCACAGCAGCATTCCAGCAGGGGAGGCTTGGCACCTTCCTCTGCATACGGTCTTTCCGCGAAGTATTCCGAGTACTAATTCCCGTGGCAATGTCGGCCGTTCCAAAACATTGCCGTGAGGTGATCGTCGTCAAAAGTGCCGTCAACGCAAAAACCCGCGAGGCCCCACTCATCCAACAGTCGAGCTACCTTCGCAGTGCACTGAATCCTCACTCCTTCGCCACTCTGATCTGGCGATGGAAGTAGAATGTCGATCCGAACATCCGTCCCGATAGGTGGGCAGATTGTGCTTATGATCGAGGCCCCGTCTAACGACACATCGCTCGTCAAGCCCGCACCGATATATTCCGCGCCGTCATTCCAACTGAACACGGCGGGCAGCTGCAGCTTGTATCGAACTGCTTCTCTGTGCCACTGCCGGTATACAAGAACCGGACTTCGATTCATAATGAACCCAGCCTATTGCTACTCTGGATCCGTTTCAAGAAGGCGAAAGTTTGAAAATGTTGTGAGACATTTGACTATCTGCTCCGCCTCCACTTCTCTACCTCATCTCCTCAACCGCAGGGCCGGTGCCTTGCGAGGTAGGTAGTTTGCCTCACCCGGATAGGAGTAGATAATCGCATTCCGTGAATGCTAGACATTCCGCGGATGGATTGACGCAGTTTCGCAGCTGGTTGAAATGAAATAGCTACCTGGTCTGTGACAGTGCTAGAAAATCGCGATTCAGCACGGCAGTCGTTACATCGCGATCGACATTCCACCGGGAATCTCCGCTCCGTGTGCAATTTCGCTCAGATTTGAGATGTTGTTGTGTGCATGCGCCACTCAGCCGTGTCGACCTTGCTCCCCAAGTTGGATGTTGCGCCAGAAACTGAGGTGGACACCCTTTTGAAACCATTCGTGTTACTGCATGGGGTCTATGCAGGGTCCGAGAAATTGAGCAATTGTGAACAGATTTAGATTCTCTTTTCATGGATATATGTTATTGGAACCGTTTGGTACCGTTCTTGAAACTTGGCTACGGATCGGATTCATCGTAGTGTATGGTTATTGTTTTCGGTACCATGAGATCACCGTGGTGCCGAAAGACCACGTTTCCCTGTAGACTTGATAGGTCCCTTGGCGGAAGACGAAGAAGAATTGATAAATGTGAATGCGACTTGTGGATGCCGCGGCCTGTTTTGAGAGGCTGAGCTTTCTACATCCCAAACAATAGCTGACAAGAGGCTCTTCTTGGCTCCATGCAGGGTGGGGTTCAATTGTCCCTACGCATAAATCGCTGAACGATGCCCGGAAAACGCTCTAAGGGTCGCGATAGGAGATTGATCGCGTGCAGAACATCTCTCCAAATCCGAGGAAAGCAATATTAAGCGACCAGGCGGACGCTCATTGGAGTGCCTCGAAACTGGGTGTGCTAAATAGCAGCAGGAAGAGCACTGTGGGAACGAAGATATCACTGAAGGTCTTGATTGTGGAACGTGACTCCATGAGCAGCGATCTTCTTGCGGGTGCACTTGCACAGGATGGTAGATGCAAGGCTGTCGCAATCCAGGGAGCGAATCTATTGCAAGCTTTGGAAACGCGCGGAGTCGACCTCGTGGTGATTGGGGCTGAATTCAATTGGCACGGCAGAAGTGGTTTTGATCTCGCGCGCAGCGTTTCTGTAGCTCACAGCGAAACCTCCATTGCCATATTGCTCGATCAGCCCACTCGGGAGTCGGTTATCGCTGCATTTCGATCCGGTGCCCGCGGCGTATTCTCTCGGCAACAGCCAATGACTGAACTCCTTGATTGCGTGGAACAAGTGGGAAAAGGATGCATCTGGGCCGGAAAGCAGGAGACCGCGTTGCTTCTTGAAGCTTTCAGAAGCATCCCTGCCCCTGCCCTCGTCACTTCCATCGATTCGCCTGCGCTGACAACACGCGAGCTTGAGGTGGCGCGTTGCGCGGCAAAAGGAAAAACGAACAAAGCCATTGCCATGGAGTTGGGCCTGAGCGAACATACGGTCAAGAACTATCTCTTTAGGGCTTTCGAAAAGCTGGGCGTTTCAAGCCGCGTTGAATTACTCTTCTATTTGACTACGCGCGGGCACACTTTCAGCGGAAGCAGGTCCAACGGTTCTGACAATGTGTGAGGGGGGCGTAATCCCGACTGAACATCGCGGGCTCTGGTGCAAATAGCCGCTACAGCCCGGGTGCCGGCGATAATGCAGTAAAGTGCTGTTCTGGCATTTACGCGGCGAGTGCGGCATTCCAGATCGCGGGCGCAGCTTGGCCTCTGATCCTCAGCCGACTTTAGGCTGCGCTTCGCCAAAATGCCATCCGACGACAAAAATGGGCCTGGTTTACCGGCTTGGGGGTGACTTTGGCATTAGCTTTCAACCAGGGATCTGCAGTTCGATGACCGCCGATGAGAATTGAATGACGGCGAAGAGCAGAGTGTCGAGATATCGGACGCACTTCTCCCGCCGATCAACGTCAGTTCTGACCAGCGATGTTGGAAGCAGCAGTTCAGACAGCATGAGCGTAGCGATGATGCAACCCACCCAGCCTTGGCATCGAAATGACCCTGTGACCACCGCCGGGATCCTCCCTAGCTTCACGACCGGCAGGCGTTCCCTTTTCTAGGGACTCGTTGAAATTCGCCTGATTGCGGCGTGTTTCTTGGCGATTTTCGGTCCTTCCCGTTCGAAATCTGTTTGAAACGCGGCTCTGGCCGGTGTTTATAGGGGTGTGCGAGCCTCAGAGAATCAATCCCGAGGCTCGCGCACCGATGCTCAGGCACACTACCCCCCGAGAGTTGCCGGCGGTTGAGCCATCAGTCGCGGCAGCCGGATCAGGTTGTGTGCCGCGCAACTGAAGACGAACAGCCAGTCCACTTTCTCCAGGCCGCGCAGCTTGACCTGGCGGAGCGGGCCGGTTTGTTTCAGCCATCCAAAGCCCTTTTCGACCAGCCATCGGCGGCTCAGGCTGATGGCATAGCCGGGGTGGCGCGTGGTTCTGCGGTCCAGGTTGCTGGCACGGCCCTTGTCGTTCTTCGTAACATGCGGCGTTACGTTCAACTCCCGCACCGTGCCGACGAAATCCTTCGTGTCGTAAGCCTTGTCCGCACCCACGGTGATGCGGCGTGAGCGGCCCTCTTGCTTTGCAGCAAGCATCAATAGCGCTGCGTCGCGCTCGGCGTATCCATCGGCGCGCGTCACCATCGCCGCGGCGATCAGACCGTTGCGATTCTCCACCAGCGCATGGCCCAGATAACTCAGCTTCGACTCCTTGCCATAACTCTTCTTGTACAGCCGCGCATCGGCATCGGTCGTCGACTCATGCGTCTTGTTCGTGCGCTTCTGGCCGTGGGAGTTCGCTCCATCGCCGTCGTCGGAACCGTCTTTTGCGCGAAAACTCTTCTGCGATGCCCACGCCTGAATCAGCGTGCCATCGACAGTGAAGTGCTCGTCGCTTGTGAATCGCCTGGCCTGCTTGTTCACCTGGGCGAAGAACTGCTGCGCCACATCCGATGTCAGCAACCGGTCGCGGTTCTTCGAGAACACCGCATGGTTCCATACCGCGTCGTCCATGCCAAGGCCCACAAACCAGCGGAACAAGAGGTTGTAGTCGATCTGCTCGACCAGCAACCGCTCCGAGCGAACCGAGTAAAACACCTGCAGCAAAAGAGCTCGAAGAATGTACTCCGGCGCAATCGACGGACGGCCCGAGTCGGCATACAGCTCATCGAACTCCGGGCTCAGCGAGCGCAACACCGTCTCCGTAAGCTTGCGAACCGCCCGCAATGGATGGTCCTGAGGCACCCGCTGCTCCAACGAAACATAGCTGAACATCCCGTCCTGTACTCGCTCATCTCCGCGCATGCTTGTTAGACGAATGGCAATCAACGTCCGACGCAAAACGGGGGCCTATTTCAACAAGTTCCTAGGCCTCTCCTCAGCTCCTCTGAGTTGAGCAAATTGAAACATCCAAGAGTGCCGCCTCAGCGAAATCATGAGCAAGGCAATAGCGCAGCTACGCACAAGTATGGGAATGCTAATACTTCGCGAATGGCATTTGTGATTCGCAACGCGTCTCACTCGCGCTGCGATAGACCCCTTTGCCCTGTTTCCTGAAATCCTACCGAACGAAAGGACCTCATAATGCCTCCTCCCAAGAAGGCTGCTAAGAAAGCAGCAAAGAAGACCGCAAAGCATCATCCGGGCCATCGCCAGGCGAGCGATTTGCGGCGAGCCTACGAACATATGAGTCGAGTCGAGATTCTTCAGCGGTCTTTGAAGCCCTCAGACGCCAAGGTGGTAACAACCCTGGCGACGCTGGCGCGTGAGCAACTAGAGGCCGGCAACAACCAACAAGCCGCCGATCTGTTGAGAGCCGCGGAGCACCTGAGCATTGCCGCGCTTACCGACCAAGTTTCCAAGAAGGTTCGGCTCTCGGACGAACTTGTGCAGTCGATCGCCGAGCACTTCAATGAATTGACTGGAAGAGCGCAGGAGCACTGGTTGAAGCACGAAGAACAACCAGGCGTATTCACAGCGATCTACAAGGGCTCCCGCAAGAACGCAACTGTGGCATTCAAGCATGGTGCATACCATCAGGCGCTGGAGCTTGCACGTGCGACTGAGGCTTTGGCTCATGTAAGTCCACACGGAGCGCACAAAATGAAGCGAGGCGAGAAGGTTCTAAGGCTCACCGCTGTCTAGTTGCCGGAATACTGTCAGTCCGATTACTGTCTTTTCGTCACCGCTCGCTCGATCTCTCGGTCGTCCGGCCCGCGTCCCCGCGGC
>Ga0182014_10002595_pt1 | contig 22587 bp, 13 predicted proteins | sample 612S2DmetaG_FD_120489 | JGI IMG/M metagenome (GOLD analysis project Ga0182014, IMG submission 120489) | Permafrost microbial communities from Stordalen Mire, Sweden - 612S2D metaG | ecosystem: Environmental > Terrestrial > Soil > Wetlands > Permafrost | place: Sweden: Stordalen | collected...
TACCACGCAGCCGGCCTGGGCGTGGCCAACACCTTGAGCGCATCGTTGAACCTGGCGCTGCTGGTATATGCCCTGCGCCGGAAGTTGTCGCGCCTGGGCCTGGCCGGAGTGGTCAACACGCTGTTGGTACTGGTGCCGGATGCGATCCTGGCGGGAGTGGTTGCCGCGGCGCTGGGCTGGTTCTGGGAGAAGCACCTTGGCCACGCCACGTTGATGCTCAAGCTCGGGATGGTGTTCGTGCCCGGAGGCGTCGCTGTCCTGGTGTATTGGCTAGTGGCGCTTTGGTTTGGAGTCGCCGCGGCGCGGGAGATGACGGATTTGGCCCTGAAACGGTTCCGGAAGGTGACAAAGAGCTAACCGGAATCCGTGACATCTCCGCAGGATCGGTAGCTGGGACTGTGCCGCCTCACAACGCAGATTGCCAAACTGTCCCCCTCCCTCACCGTCATACTGCTTGCAAGAATAATTCAGAAAGTGCTTGACGGGAAGCGCAGTTTTTGCATATAGAACTGGTTAACAGGAAAAAGAGCAGCCGAGTGCAATCTCTGCCAGCCCGAGTGGCTGGTAGCTTGGCTCGCGGCCTTGGTGATTAGACCGCCCGCCTTGTGTAGTCCGATTGGGCACGCTGTGAGTAACAAGACGCAACTATAGGTTCGCTTATGAATCCTGCGGGTAATACCCACTGCCGCACTCATTTCACGCCGAACACGACCAACCCCCTGGGTGCCAACCCGATCTGGAGCGGCATCAGGATTCTCGGCCCCGGAGGCCCGATCTGGCTCGCCGTCTGCAACGCGCTTACATGGATGGGGGAAAGCGGCGTTGGCATTGACCCGGGCAGCGTCTGGCTGGAGCTCACTGCGGGCGGGGTGGTGAGGGTCAAAACCAAAGGCACTATGGTTGGCAGTGCCACGATCTGTTGCTGACCACCGGCATGGCTGGAAGTCAATCCGACTGTAGCGCGCCTTTGCCCGGAGGAGAGAGGTTCGCAACGACGCACTGGAGCGTGGTGTTGCAGGCGTCCGACACCCCCTCGCCCCAGTCCCAAGCAGCGCTGGACAGACTCTGCCGGGCCTACTGGTATCCGCTTTACGCCTTCATTCGTCGGCAGGGTCGCGGCCCGGAGGAGGCGCAGGACCTCACCCAGGAGTTCTTTGCCCACCTTCTCGAAAGCGGATCATTTAGCCGGGCGGACCCGCGCAAAGGGCGGTTCCGCTCCTTCCTGCTGGGGGCGTTGAAACACTTCCTGGTCAATGAGTGGCAGCATGAGCACCGCCTTAAGCGCGGCGGTGGTTGCGCAGTCTTTTCGATAGAGGAGATCAATCCCGAAGCTCGGCTGGCCACCGAACTGGCTGACGAGCTGACGCCGGAGATGGTCTATGAACGCCGGTGGGCCGAGGCGGTGCTGGCGCAAGTGCTTGTTCGGCTGGGCGCCGAATTCGCTGCCGGCGGCCAGGCTGCACGGTTCGAGGCGCTGAAGGTTTTCCTGCTGGCCGGACAAGAGCCGGCTTCGTACGCCGAGGTGGCTGCGCAATTGGGCTTGAGCGAAGCCGCGTTGAAATCGGCCATCTACCGACTAAGGCAGCGCTATGGCGAGTTGATTCGCGCCGAGATCGCCAACACCGTCGCCAGCCCGGCCGAAGTCGAGGACGAGTTGCGGCATTTGTTCGCGGTGTTGTGCGGGTGAGGCCTTGAGCCTTTGAACTGCGGAGACAGTGGATCTGCAGTCAATAGCTGCAACGCCAGTCTGGACCCGAGGATGCCGGTGACTAGCCACGAAACTCGCGGCCTGTTTAATTGAAGGAACGATTGTAATGTCCGACTTAGACCAGCTCTGCCCGACCTGCGGCGCTAGAGTCACCAGCAGTGCCACGGCGGGGTTGTGTCCCCGGTGCCTGTTCGAGCGGGCCGTCCAAACCAACGCGCCGCCCGGGACGCACACACCCGGCACTCCCGCAATCGGGACGTGCGTCGGTGATTACGAGTTGCATGCGGAAATCGCTCGCGGCGGCATGGGTGTGGTGTTCAAAGCCCGGCAGCTCAGCCTTAACCGCTTCGTCGCGCTTAAGATGATCCGCACCGCCGAGTTTGCCAGTGAGGCCGAGTTGCGGCGCTTCCACCTTGAAGCCGAAGCCATAGCCCAGCTCGACCATCCGAACATCGTACCTATCTACGAGGTCGGCGAGCACGAGAGCCAACCCTATTTCACGATGAAACTCATCGAGGGCGGGAGCCTGGCGGAGCGGATCGCGGGCCGGAGAGTGAGGAAGAAGGAAGACGGGGAGGCGCCGTGCGGTTCCCGGGAACCTCACCCCCCCACTCCTCCAAGCGCCCGGTTGGCGGAAGGCATGTCAAAACCTCTCCGTCCCGGCGGCTACGACGCGCTGGGTATCGCCCGGCTCATGGGCAAAGTCGCCCGCGCTGTCGAGTACGCCCACCAGCGCGGTATCTTGCACCGCGACCTCAAGCCCGGGAATATCCTGCTTGATGAACAGGGGGAGCCGCAGGTGACGGACTTTGGGCTGGCGCGGCGTCTCGCCGCCGACAGCAGCCTGACACTCAGCGGCGCGATTGTCGGGACGCCCAGTTACATGGCGCCGGAGCTGGCCACGGGCCACGGCCACGAAGCCACCATTGCAGCCGACGTGCACAGTCTCGGCGCGGTGCTTTACGAGTTACTGACCGGGCGACCTCCTTTCGAAGCCCAGACACCCTTGGAAACCATGCGGAAGGTCGTTGAGGAGGAGGCCGTGCCGCCGAGCCGCTTGGCAATTGAGGGCTTGCGACTCGCGCGCTCTCGGCGCTGGCCGTTACTGAATCGCAAGAGCGAGAGCTTAAATCCAGTGGATCGTGACCTCGAAACCATCTGCCTTAAGTGCCTGGAAAAGGACCCCCGGCGCCGTTATGCCTCGGCGGGCGCCCTCGCCGAAGACCTCGAACACTGGCTGCGCCACGAGCCGATTCGCGCCCGGTCGAGCACCGCATGGGAACACGCCATCAAATGGACCAAACGACGCCCGACCCAAGCCGCCCTGGCAGGCGCCAGTGTCGGCGCGGTGCTGGTCCTGGGCGCAGTGCTCCTGGTGGCGGGCGCGCAGGTGGCGGTCCAGCGCAATCGCGCCATGGAGCAAGAGCGGATCACCCGCACGAACCTTTATGCGGCGGACATCTCCGTGGCGCTGCGCCTCCTTGACGAAGGTGATCTCACCGGAGCCCGGCGCGTCCTAGCCGAGCACTGGCCGAAGCCCTCAACCCCAGACTCTCAATTATCCAGCGACCTGCGGGGATTCGAGTGGCGCCATTTCTGGAAGCGTTGCGAAGGGAGTGCAGTAACCACGTTGCGCGGCCACACTGGCGCCGTCACCTGCCTGGTCTTTTCGCCGGACGGCGCCACGCTCTTCTCCGGCAGCCGCGATGGCAGCGTCAAACGCTGGGATCTTCGCGCGCAGCAATGTGTCGAGACTCTCGCATTGCCCGAACCGTTCACCGTCCAGGGTGTGCAAAAAGAGATCTTCTCGGTCGCACTCTCACCGGATGGCCGCACGCTCGCGGCCGGCTCCGACACTGACGTGGGCTTTTGGGACATGGACTTGCGACGCTGGAAGCTCAGCATTCCTTCCAGTAGAGCTTCGGTCGTATTCCTGCCCGGCGGAACCCGTGTTGCCATCGGCAGTCGTGCGAGCGATGGCTCGGCCTTGCTGGGCACCGTGCGGCTCTACGACCTGCCGGCGCGCGATGACGTCGGAACTGTGCTGGAGCCGGTGGCCGCGCTTCGTCAGTCCGGGGGATTGGTGGCGATTTGTCCAGACGGCAGGACGCTGGCGACGGGTGCCTACGCGGAATCGCGGCCCGACGGCCCGGATGTGCATTTCCTCAAACTCTGGGATGCCACCAGCGGCCAATTGCTGGCTAAGCACGTCGCGGGCGGGTTGGTGAATGCGTTGGCGGTTTCGTCGGATGGTCAACTGCTGGCCGCCTCTCATGCCCGGACGGCCTCCGTCCGGTTTTGGGATTGGGCCAGCGGCACGCTGGTTGGCAAGCTCGGCCCCCTCGAGGGCTCGATCGAAGTCGTACGGCATTTGGCCTTCTCGCCTGACGGGCGGACGCTCGCCACTGCCGGCGAGGATCATTTCGTGCGGCTCTGGGACGTGGCCTCGCGCGAAGAGCGCGCGCGATTCGACGGCCACACCGCCCCGGTCAACGCCGTGGCTTTCACGCCGACGGGCGACTTGATCGCCAGCGCTGGCGACGACTGCACCATCAGGCTTTGGCACACCAACCGCGAATCCCCGGTGGAAGCGGTGATCCATACCGATAGTCTCCGCAGCTCGTACGTGGTATCGCCAGAGGGCGCGCGGGTCGCCGCGTTGCTCCGCGACGAAGGCATTGTCATGTGGAATCTTGAAACGCTGCAGCGCGTAGTCCTGTCGAATAGTCTCGCGATGTACCCCTTGGCTTTTACGGCCAATGGCCGCACACTGGTTGCCCAGCAGCGCGCCCCTAATGGCGGGATTCAACTGAACTATCTCGACCTTTCGACCCACAGCAACCGGCTCACGGTCGCGTTGCCGCAACCCCTCGACGTCTTCGACGCCGTTTCGATGTCCCCGGATTGTCGACGGCTGGCTGTCCTGCACGAAGATGTCCTGACGCTTTGGGACACAGCCATCGCGCAGAAATTGGCTGTTCTCGGCACGCCGGATCCACTGGCGTCGGGGGGCTTGGTGTGTTTTTCACCGGACGGATGGACGCTGGTGGCAGCTAGTTCCTACGGGTGCGCGCGGCTCTATGACGTGCGGTCGCACCAACTTCGGACCCGCCTCCCGCAAACTGCGCCACTACTCTTCAGCGTGTCCTTTTCGCCGGACAGCAAGCTCCTCTTCGCCGGCACCAGCGATCACGCCATCCGGATTTGGGAAGTCGCCACTGGCCGCGAAATTGGCGCGTTCACGGGTCACAAGCAGGACGTCGGCAGTGTGGCGATTTCGTCCGATGGTCGCACGCTGGCTTCGGCGAGCCTGGACGGCACATTGCGCCTGTGGAACGTGGCCTCGCGACGCGCTATGGCCACCCTGCGAAGCGACATACCTTCGCGCTGGGTGGCCTTCACGCCCGACGGCCGGACGCTGCTGTCGCGCGAAGCCCGCGGCACCCTCAATAGCCCGAACCTGCGAATCTACCGCGCCCCTGAGCCCGCAACGACAGATGTCTCGCTCAGCGCAACGAGCCCGCAGAATGAGACCAACGCCACGGCTACGCAACCGGGCTTAGGCAGCGGGATCCCCGCCGCCACGTCGGGTCGCACGTCTCCTGCTACGCTCTTGGGTTGGTGGCCCGGCGATGGTCACGCCCAGGACGTATCGGGTCATGAGCATCACGGCGTCTTGGAGGGCCGGAGCACATACGCGCCCGGTGCGCAAGGCCAGGCCTTCTGCTTCCGTGGCGACGGCGGCTGCGTGCGAATCCCCGGCCCACTGGACGGCTCGCTCGACTTCGGCTTGGACTCCTTCACCGTCGCGGCGTGGGTTCGCACCACCTGCACGAACATTGGCACCCTGGTGGAAAAACGGGAGAAAGGCGCGGTGGACGACGAAATCCACGTCCTTGGGTTCCACCTGTTTGTTCTGGGCGGATGGCTGGGCTTTCAATGGAGCGACGGTTCCTTGGGGGAGCCAAACTGGACCCCGCCCAAGTCGGCCCGCCGGATCAATGATGGCGGGTGGCATCATGTGGCGGTCACGCTCGACCGCGCCGCCACGGTCGCCCGTGGCCGACTCTATGTGGACGGCGAACCGTATTATGCGTTCACCTCGCATCTGCGGGGCCGCCTGAATCCCGCTGCCGACCTGTATATCGGTGATCACGAACGCCCCTTTGTCGCCTGTTTGGACGAGGTGAAGCTGTTCCGCGGCACGGTCAGCCCGGGTGAAATCCAACTTCTGTACCGCGGCGGGGGTGCCAGCCCACACGAGCCCTGACGGTGCGGGCTGCAGCGCGAAGTGATTGTAAGGAGCAGCCCTCAGCCACCGCTTCGCCTTACCGGAGGTCCGTCTGCCAGCGACCCCCAAATAACGCACCTTCCCGCGAAACTTCGGGCCTAAAACCCTGAAGGAAACTATGGAATGAACGAGCAGCGCACTTTTTGCATAAGCAGTTCTCCAACAGGATAGAGATTAACCGAGTGCAATCTCTGCCAGCCCGAGTGGCTGGGAGCCTGGCTCGCGGCCTTGGTGTTTAGACCGCCCGCCTCGTTAGGCCCGACTAGCAGACAAGTCCGTAAACAGACAACGAATGGGATAATGCATTATGAAGCCAATTCACACCCCAGAAACCGAAGATCGTGATCCTAACGCAGTCTCCCTGGCAAGCAGCGACCCGCACAACACGGGACCCTCCACAAAGCTGAAACGAGATAAAACTATGAACACAAAGAACACCATCACTCTGTTGTTGGGATTAGCTTCCATCGCCAGCATGACTCTTCGCGCCGACCCCATGCCCACGGGATTCACCTACCAAGGCATGCTCACCGTCGGCACCAATGCCGCGAACGGACACTACGATTTCCGCTGCGCCATCTACGATGCCGTTACCGACGGCAACCTGGTCGGCCCCGTCGTGACGAACACTGCCACGGCTGTGGCCAATAGCTTCTTCGATATTTTTTTGCTCATGTCTGACGATTCGGCATTCCAAGGCGAGGCCCGTTGGCTGGAAATCGCGGTGCGCACAAACGGGGGCGGGGGCTTCCTGACCCTGACGCCCCGCCAGCAAATCACGCCCACCCCATACGCCCTCTACGCGCCGAGCGCGGGCACGGCTGCCATCGCCACGTCGGCAAGTAGCTTTTCAGGCACAGTTTCCGGTGACGTCGCGGGCACGCAAGGCGCGACGGTGGTTGCAGCCGTCGGCGGGCAATCCGCGGCGAGTGTGGCCAGTGGTGTCATTGCGGCAAACGCCGCCACCAGCGCCAACACACCTAACACCATCGTCGCGCGCGACGGCAGCGGAAGTTTCTCCGCCCAGACGGTTAGCCTGAATGGCGTGCTGAACCTGCCTTCTCCAGCCATCATTTACTCCGGCAGCAATACCATCTTGATCGCGAATGGAAGTTATTATGCCGGCGCTGGAGCGGGTAACGCTGACCCTCTAACGCCAGATCTACATAACGTGGGGGTGGGAGATCGGGCGTTGTACTCAGACAACGCGGGCACGTGCAACACGGGTATCGGCGAGAGCAATCTTTTCTTCAACACGACGGGATCTTTCAACACTGCTGGAGGCTCCATGGCGCTTTACCACAACACCACCGGCTCCCGCAACAAGGCCGATGGCTATCAGGCCCTTTATTCCAACACCACCGGCTCGAACAATACGGCCATCGGGTATCAGTCACTTTTCTCTAACACCTTGGGCTCCTGGAATACAGCAGTCGGCGAGGTGGCACTCGAATCCAACACTACCGGCAACCGGAACACGGCCATCGGCGAGCAGGCCCTTTACTTCAACACCATCGGCACGTATAATGTGGCCAACGGCCATCAGACGCTGGGCAATAACGCGAGTGGCTCCTTCAATTCTGCCAACGGCGCGCTTGCGCTGATCCATAATACGACCGGCAACAACAACACCGCCGAAGGCTATATGGCGCTTCCAAACAATACGAGCGGCATCAACAATATTGGTGTGGGCTATCAGGCTGGTGAATACCTCACCACGGGCGATAACAATATTGACATCGGCAATCCCGGATTCGATGGCGAGGGCAACACTATTCGGGTCGGTGTGCAGGGAACCCAAACCAGCACCTACGTCGCTGGAATATGGGAAACATCTTTGAGCACACCAGCTAAGACGGTCGTCGTGGACAACTTGGGTCACCTCGGCACCGGTGCGCCCATAGTTCCTGGCGTGACTACTGTCACGGGCAGCGGGGACATCACAGTGTCGCCGACGAGCGGGAATGTCATTGTGGGTAGCGATGCCACGAGCCTGGACACATTCAGCACCATCGTGAGGCGAGACGGCAATGGGAGCTTCGGCGCGAACAACATCTGGCTAGGAAGCGCCGGGCCTTGCGAAAACCAAGAGGGTGTTTTAAATCTACCCCCGACCACGCCGACTGCTGGCATGATAACTTTGGGAGGCTGTGATATTCGATTCCTGCATGGCTATGGCGCTGAAAACTTTTTCGGTGGCGCATACTCGGGCAATTTTACAATGAGCGGAGGCTACAATACCGGACTGGGCTATCAGGCACTTGGCTCAGATACCACGGGCTACCAAAATACGGGTGTTGGTGCGCAAGCCCTCTACACCAACACGACTGGTATTGCCAACACCGCCAACGGCTATCAGGCGCTGACCGCAAACACCTCCGGCTCCTACAATACAGCAGTCGGCGAGGTGGCGCTCAAATCCAACACGACCGGCGACCGCAACACGGCCATCGGCGAGCAGGCCCTTTCCGGCAACACCATCGGCACGTTGAACGTAGCCAATGGCCATCAGACGCTGGGCAACAACACGAGCGGCTCCTTCAATTCTGCCAACGGCGCCCTTGCGCTTTTTTGGAATGGGAGCGGCTCGAACAACACGGCCAACGGCTACGCGGCGCTGTACGGCTCGTCTGGGAATAAGGGCAACAACAACACGGCAGACGGGGTTCAGGCGTTGTGGCTCACTACAGGCAACAACAACACGGCGGCGGGCGTTGACGCGTTGAAACAAGTTGCCAGTGGAAACAACAATATCGCGCTCGGTTACCAGGCAGGCAGTAGTTTCGCCAGTTCGGAAAGCACCAACATTGACATCGGTAACCCGGGTTTTGCGGGGGATGACAACACCATTCGCATCGGCGTGCAGGGGACGCACACCAACACCTACATCGCTGGGATTCACGACTTCCCCGCGCCCACAAACTGGTATGGTGTTTATGTTGGCAGCGACGGTCACCTCGGCGCCCGCGCGACCGGGGTGGGGGTGGGCGGCGTGTCTTCGGTCACCGGTTCGCAACACATCACCGCCAATCCTACGACCGGAGACGTGGTGGTGGGCAGCGATGCCACAGACCTGGCTGCGCCCAGCACACTCGTCAGCCGTGACAGCAATGGGAGCTTCGGCGCGAATAACATCTGGCTAGGGAACGTCGGGCCATGCCCAGGCCAAGAGGGTGTCTTAAACCTGCCCACCACCACGGCCAATGCCGGCATGATAACCTTGGGAGGCTGTGATATTCGGTTCTTGCATGGCTACGGCAGCTATAATTTCTTTGGTGGCACATACGCCGGCAATTTTACAATGAACGGAGGTTACAATACCGGACTGGGCTATCTGGCACTTGTCTCAGATACCTCGGGCCAATTCAACACAGGTGTTGGTGCAGTGGCGCTCTCCGCCAACACGACCGGCGAGGGCAACACGGCTATTGGCTTCGGCGCGCTTACCCTCAACGTGAGCGGCAACTACAACACAGCCAACGGCCAGTCGGCGCTTGGCAACAACACGAGTGGCTCCGGGAACACGGCCAATGGCCGTGAGGCGCTTTTCTCCAATTCGAGCGGTTCCGACAACACCGCTAATGGCTATTGGGCGCTGTTCTCCAACGCGGATGGCTCCGGCAACACCGCCGATGGCAAGGAGGCACTTTGGGCTAACACGGGCGGCTCCGAGAACACCGCCATTGGCCACCGTGCGCTTTACGTAAACACGACTGGCAACAACAATACGGCCCACGGCGCCTCGGCGCTTTACGCCAACGCAAGTGGCTCCGGGAATACGGCCGACGGCGGCCAGGCGCTTTACTACAACGCGCGCGGCTCCTACAACACAGCCAATGGCTACCAAGCGCTTGCGAACGCAATAAATACGAACGGCAACTACAACATCGCGTTGGGTTATCAGGCGGGCTATAACATCACCGCCGGCGATAACAACATTGACATCGGCAACCAAGGCGTTGCGGGCGAGGGCAACACGATTCGCATCGGCGTGCAAGGCACCCAGACTGCCACGTTCGTGGCCGGCATCTACGGGACGACTATAACCGAGGCCCCGGTTTTCGTGAACTCCGTCGGCCAACTGGGTGTCGGCAATTCTTCTTCCCGGAAATTCAAGCAGGACATCCAGAGCATGGCCGACACGAGCGATGAGTTGCTCGCGCTGCGGCCGGTCACGTTTAAATACAAACCGGGAATTGATCCCCAAGGCATTCAGCGCTTCGGGCTCGTGGCCGAGGAAGTGGAACAGGTGGACCCGAATCTGGTGGTTCACGACCAGGAGCACGGGGTTTACAGCGTTCGCTACGAAGCCGTCAACGCGATGCTGCTGAATGAATTTCTCAAGCAACATCGTAGGCTGGAGGAACAGACCGGGGAAATCGCCATGCAGAATGCGGAGATTGGAGCGTTAAAAGAAAAGGCCGCCAAGGTGGACTTGCTTGAAAAACGGTTGGGTGAGCTGGAGCAACTGATGGAATCGCTCAAAGCAACGAAGTGAGGCGATTATGAAGAGATTTGTCCTTTTCCTCAGCTTGGCAGTTCCGGCTTTGGTCTTCGCGCAGTCATACCAGATTGACTGGTATAAGATCTCCGGCGGCGGCGGCACGAGCACGGCTGGCGTCTATGCCGTCATCGGTACCATCGGCCAGCACGATGCCGGCGGCGCGATGACCGGCGGGCAGTATTCCGTCACGGGCGGTTTCTGGGCGTTGCCCATCGCGGTCCAGATGCCCGGCGCACCCACGCTCCACATCACCAACGCCGCGCCCGGCTTCGCCACAGTCTGGTGGACGCCACCCACGCCCGGCTTCACACTGCAATCCACAGACGTTCTTGTGCCCGCGAACTGGGGCACCGCCGCGAGCGGCACCAACAACCCCGCCACGGTGCCGGCCACCGTGCCGGCCCGGTTTTACCGCCTGCTGAAAACCGGGTCGTAGCGGCTTTCAACAGCAAACCGACATTTCCACCGCCTCGGAGGATTTGATTATCAACTGCGCATTGGCGCTGGCTTCCGGTCAGACTTGGAATGTTCAATCCAACCGGACGCTGACCGTCGGCGGCGCGCTCATCGGGCCAGCCGGCATGAACCTAAGCGGCGGCCGTACACTGGTCTTGAACGGCAACAACACCTATACCGACTCCACCACCGTCAGCAACGGCACGCTGCTGGTGAACGGCTTGCTCTCCTCGACCAGCGCGGTGACGGTGGTCGGGGGAACGCTGGGCGGCAACGGCACCATCATGGGGCCGGTGACGGTCCAGTCTGCCGCGACCCTTGCGCCAGCCATATGGGAACTCATGCTCGGTCGTGTTGGGACCATGAGCATCAGCAAGACGTTGTCGCTGGCGGGCACGACGGTCATGGATGTGGATAAGGCCGTCGCCACCAACGACCAGGTGCGCGGCATTACGACCCTGACTTACGGCGGCACACTGGCGGTGACCAATCTCGCCGGCACGCTGGCTGCGGGTGACAGCTTCAGGCTCTTCGACGCCACGAGCTACACCGGCGCCCTTGCCACCATCAGTCCCGCCTCGCCGGGCATCGGCATCGTGTGGGACAGCAGCTACTTGCCCGTGGACGGAACCTTGCGGGTCGCCGCAGTGCCGCCGGAGCGGCCCCCGATACGGGTCACCTTCACCGGCGGCCTGCCCGTGTTGGCCTGGCCGAGCGGCTGCACGCTGCAAAGCGCCAATAGCTTGCTGGGGCCCTGGTCTGCCGTGCCCGGCGCGGTCAGTCCCTTTACCGTGGTGCCCATAGACCCCTCCAAGTTCTATCGCCTGATTTTAGGGCCGTAGGCTCCGTCGCCTTGGTTCGCCGCGCGTCGAACGGGCTGCGAACGAGAATAGACCATCGAGGGCCGGGGATTATTTCCCCAGCCTTCTTTTTTGTCCTTGCCCACAAGCAGGACTTGCCGCTTTGGCCGCAATCCGTGCTACTTTGCCGGGTTTCTCACGGTTGGCCCCCTTGGGTTGATCCGGGGAGTTTGGGTCCGGGATGTCGCCTGATGACCTGTGCAGAACGCGGAAGTCGGCCTCCGACCCTGGCCGGAACACTCGGACTTGCCAGCGTGGTGCCAGGCATGAGCCCGCGGGAAGCTCTCTATTGGTCCTCTATTGGTGCTCGATTGGTCCTCGATTGGTCCTCTACTGATGAGCTTCAATAGCGACGGCGGGAGAACAGGCGCTCGCGGGCGCCGCGGAGCTTCGCACGGAAGAGCACCATGAGCCGGCCGAGGGGTGAAGCCGAATACTCGAGGTTGGCGCTTTGGACGGTGCGACGGTTCATGCTCAGGACCTTGTCGATGTTATAGACTTTGGTCAGGGCGCCGATCTGCTCCATGAAGATGCCGTCGGCATGGTGAGCGTCGCGCTTGTCCTCCGAGTGATACTCGGTGGTCTTATAGGCTTCACGGAATTTATCCAGGATCTTGGCGGTGTGGCAGAACTGGAGGTAATCGACGCGGCAATCGAGCCTGCGGCCCCTGCCAAACCGGCCGCCCGGGCGGTCGGCAACGCGGTGGCCAATGATCTGGGTTTTTCCGTCAGGGCCCACCAGGCCGACGTCCTGGGACGCATACATGGCCTGGGGGGCGCGGTCGTGCTGCTGATAGAAGTTCCAATAGGTTTCGAAGGCATCGGGGTAAAGGAGGTCATCATCATTGAGGTACATGATGAGTTCGCCGGCGACCTGGCCCGAGTTGAGCAGGCGATTGAAGCACCAGGAGGCCATGTTGCTGGTCCGGGCCTGCTCCGGAGTCTCTCCGGAAGGGATGATCTTGAGGCGCGGGTCCTTGAGGTAATCGAAGAAGCCCTGGTTCAGAAGGACGCCGCTGTCCATCAGGATGCCCTGCCAATCAGGGTGGGTTTGGTCCAACACGGTCTGCACGGCCGCTTTGGCGAAGCGCGGCTTGTTGTGCGAGACGATGAGGATGCTCAGGTCGGCCATTACCCAGATTAGACCGCCAGGGCGCGGGGGCCGTTGTTCGGCGGGGCATCGCCCAGGAGTTTGCGGCGCAGTTTGATGCTGGCCATGTCCTGGACATTCCGGCGCTGTTCGGCGCCGAACTTACGCTCGACCAGGTTCAGGTAATCGGGATTGGAGAAATACTTCTGCCACGCTTCGTCGCGAAAGCGCAGGACCTCAGCGGCGGAGCAATGGCGGGTGGGCATGGGCTGGCTCTCGTAGGAGAGGAAGCCATAGCCGGCAGGGGAGTCGGGCAGGGCCCAGCCGTTGCTGCGGGCCGTGTAGTAAAGCGTGCTCCCGGGCAGGGCCTGGCAGGGATACATATTGGCCATCTCGCTATTGAGTTCGAGGGCCAAATCCAAGGTTTGCTGCATGGTCTCGCGCGTATCCTCGGGGAAGCCGAAGATGTAGTTGGCGATAACGTTCAAGTCGTGCTCGCGAATGGTGCGGGCTACCTGGCGGATATTGACGTCCTTAAAGGAGCCCTTCGACACTTCGTGGCGGATGGTCTGGTTGGCCGCCTCAACCCCCAGCGCGAGCCAGCCGATGCCCGCGCGCCGGAACAGGTCCAGGTAGTGCGGTTGCACGGTGTCGATTCGGGAATAGGACCACATGCGAAGCTTGAGGCCGCGCTCGATGATGAGGTTGAGCAGCGGCTCGAAGAACCTCTTGTTGAGGAAGAACATCTCGTCGGAGATGCGCAGGGTCTCCACGCCAAGCTGGGCGAGCTTCTCGAATTCGCCGATGATGAAACCCGGGGACCAGAACCGCATGTTGGGCGAATGGGAGGCGACCACGCCGTCGGCATTGTCAACACGGTTAACGATGTTGATCATGCAGAAGTCGCACTTGAACTTGCAGCCGAGCGAGGTGTAGATGGCGGCGAAGGGGGTGCGGAGGTTGTGATTGAACTCGGCATGCCAGAAGTGGGCGCGGTACAGGTCGAGCGGGCGCTGGCGGAAGGGGAGCAAGTCCCACGCGTAGCCGGGCAGGTCAACGTCCATCAACTCCTGCGGCACGACGCGCTCGGGCGGGTTGATGACGGGGGCGCCATCCTGCTTGTAGCCGATGCCTTTGATCTTGGCCAGGTCGGCGTGCGGGCCGGCCTGTAGCAGGTTGTGGAGGGCATAGACGCCTTCATTGAGCAGGACGATATCGACACAGTCCAGAGCGAGGACTTCAAGGGGCAGGGCGCTGGTGTGTGAGCCGACGAAGCAGATGGGGTAGCCGGGATGTTGCTGCTTGAGCAGCCGGCAGAGGGCGGTGGCGCCGATCATGTTGGTCGTGCCGGAATTTGGGTTCTGGCCGTAAACGACCACGCAAACGAGGCGGGGATTGGCTTCGGCGATGCGCTTGACGGAGTCTTCGGCGCTCAAGCGTTCGGCGCCGCAGTCCAGAATACCGACTCCGAACCCTTTGGCGCGGCAGCTTTGGGCCAGCAAGAGCGCCCAGGTGGGCGGTTCGACGGCGGAGAAATCCTTGCTCAGGGCCTGGTAGGCCTGAAAGGAGGAATCAGGGCTGACAAATAAAACATCGAGCTGTCGGTTCATGCATTCGGCACTAAGGCTTTACCTGAGTTGGTTGAGCAGAGCACACAGGGCCAGAATCTTGCTTTGCTCCAACTCCGGGTAGTTGCCGATATAATAGCCGTAAAAGTGGACGTGGTCCACTTTGGGGTGGTTCTCAAAGGCGCGGTCGCCGAGCAATTTGCGGGCGTAGGGCTGGCGGAGCTGGTTGCCGCCGCCGGAGGTGCCGCGGCGAAACTCGACTTTGGCCTCGCGCAGCCGGTGCTCGAGTCGGTCCCGGAATGCGGGGTCGGGCTGCTTGAGGATGAGGGTGAAGGCGTAGTTGCAGCTACCCTCGACCTCGAAATCGGTGCGGTATTTCGCTGCGTCGAGGTGGTCCAGGAAGAGGCGGAAGTTGGCGCGGCGGCGCTCGTTGTTCTGGTCGAGGCGTTTGAGCTGAGCGCGGCCGAGGACGGCGTTGATTTCGGTGCTGCGGACGTTATAGGCCGGGAAGGCGAAGATGAAGTCGGGGTTCAGGTCGGGGAACTTCTCGCGGTAGCCGCGCCTGAGCTGCTCCGAGCCCGCTTCCCGCACCATGCCGTGAGAGCGGAGCATGCGCAGAGTCTCGTAGAGGCCGGGATCGTCGGTGCAGATCATGCCGCCCTCGATCGTGCTCATGTGGTGGGCATAGTAGAACGAGAAGTCGGACATGAGGCCGAAGCTGCCGAGCTTGCGCCCGTGGAAAGTCGCGCCGTGTGACTCGCACACATCCTCGATGAGGGGGATGTTCCGGGCTTTGAGTTCGTCCAGCAGCCGCTGGGTGAGGGCGTTGTAGCCGAGCACATGCGTGAGAAACACCGCCCGGGTTTGCGGTGTCAGGCGGGCGATGACCTGCTCGTCATCCATGCCGAGGGTGCGGGGATTGATGTCCACGAAGACGGGCTTAAAGCCGCACTGAATCACCGAGGCGATATCCGAGACCCAGGTCAGGGTGGGGACGATCACTTCGCCCGGGCCAGCGGTTTCGCGGAGGGCGGCGATGGTCAGGAGATTGGCGGAGGAGCCGGAGTTGACGAAGACGCTGTGCTTGACGCCGAGCCAGGCGGACCACTCTTCCTCGAACAGCCGCACTTGGCGGGACTGCGTGAGTATCGGACTGTCCTGACGGAGGTACTCGATGACGGCGTCCAGATCGGCGCGGGGGATGTTGTTATGCATCAGCGGCCAGTCCAGGGGCGCTTGCGGGACGCCGGAGCCGGGGGCGGCTGGTTTACTTTTCGCCATAATAATCGCCATACTCAACCACGATGGTGCTCTTGCCGTCATCCCGTTCCAAAGCCCGCTGGTAGGCGGGGAAAATATCCTGGGGTTCTTCAAGCCGAATCACCTCGATATTCTGGCACATGAGCCGGAAGGCGTCAGTGAAATCGCCGACGTGCTGGAACTGCGGATGGAGCGGGCGCACGGAGCCGATGCCGGTCCGAATGATGACCTTGGGCCGGTAGCCGCCGTTCGACATGAGTGGGAACTTGTCAAGGTGGTTGACCACCTGGTTGACGGCCAGCAACAGGAAGTTCCAGCGCGGGAAAACGCTGACGGGCACCAGGCCGGCGAGCGCCAATCCGTTGGACATTCCCATCTGCATCTCCTCGGCGACCGGCAATTCGAGCAGCTTGTCGCGCGGGACATTCTTGAGGGTGTTGGTCATGGCCGTGCCGGGACAGCCGACCGCCTGCCCGAGGAACATCACGCGGGGATCGCGAGCGAGCCATTCCATCGCCCGGCACATTTCGTCGAAATACTTCATGGGCTAAAACTGGACCCGCATGCCGGCGCCAGCGTGGGGATACTTGGTTTGGTATTTGTAATAGACCACCATGGGGTGGGGCGTTTTCTCAAAGGTCAACTCCGGCTGGTTCCACGCCTCGCGCGTGTCGGTGCAGACGGACTTGGCGTTGTCTTCGACGATGAACCGGATGGGCAGGCCGTGGTTAGAGGAATACCTGATGCACTCGCTGGCGATGCCGGTCTCCGAGGTCATCTCGCCCATGAAGCAGTGGACGCGCCCGGGCTGGGCCTGGCGCTTGAGGCCGAGAGCGATTCCCACCGCAATGGGCAGGATGCCACCGACGATGGCCGAGGAGATGACCCGGTATTCGGGGAAGCAGAGGGAGATGGAGCGGCCGGCGAGGATTTCGGCGTGGACCTGAGCGGGGGGAACCCCCTTGAGCAGGCATTGGTAGTGACTGCGCCAGGAGCAGCAGACCCAATCCTCCGGGCGGACGTCACGGAACACCTCGATCATCTGGGCTTCGTTGCCCGAATAGAGATGGACCGGGGCACGAATCTTAGCCTCGTTGAAGAGGGTCGCGATCTCTGTTTCAAAGTTGATCAAGTCGTTGGCCGTCATGCTGGAGTGTTCTTTCCGGGCCGGGTGCTCGGCGGTTGGCCCGATGGAACTGTTGGGCCGGAGTCCGCAGCGGCAAAGGTTTCGCGAAATGAATGGCGCGGGCTCTCCGTGCGGGCGTGGTCGAGTTCGGCGTAATCCTGACCAGGCGAGTAGAAAATGATCTGGCTGCCGCTCGTGTCAAATTGGAAGGGGACCCAGATCAAACCGCGCAGCCGCTCTTTGACGCGCTCGCGGCAGGCAGGCGGGACGTAGAAAAGCACGAAACCGCCGCCGCCGGCGCCGAGCAGTTTGCCGCCCCGGGCGCCCGCGCGCCGGGCCTCGGCGTAAATCTCATCCACCTGGGTATTGGAGACGACGCCACTGAGGCTGCGCTTGAGCCGCCAGGCTTCGTCGAGGAGGTCACCAAAGGCATCGAGCGAATCGTGGGCGGCCAGGATCTCCATGCCCTCATCGACCATCTGGCGCATGCGGGTCAATTGCCTGGTCCGCGCGCCGATGTCCGCGACGTAGCTGGCGGCGACTTCGGAGGCGGTGCGACGCAGCCCGGTGAAAAAGAGCATGAGCGAGCCGTTTAACTCCTCAAAGCGGCTTTTGGGCAGCGTCAGCGGCTCGACGCGGAAGCTGTTGTCGCGCTTGAACTCGATCCGATTGAACCCGCCGAACGAGGCGAAGATCTGGTCCTGGGCTCCGACGGTCTCGCCGATAAGGTCCTGCTCGACATGGATGGCTTCAGCGGCGATCTGGCGTTGCGAGGTCAGGCGACCGAGGAGGCCATACATAGCCTGGAGGAACCCGACAGTAAAGGCCGAGCTGGAACCCATGCCGCTACGGGCGGGCAGATCCCCGTCGTGGTGAATCTCCAACCCCCGCTCGACCCCAAGCATTTCCAGCACCGTCCGCACAACTGGGTGCTGTATCTCTGACGCGCGCTGGCAATCCTCAATCTTGGAATACACCAGCCGCAGCCGATGCTCAAAAAACGGCGGCAGATAGCGGCAAGTGATGAAGCAGTACTTGTCGATAGCGGTGCCCAGCACCGCGCCCCCATTTTCCCGGCACCAGGCCGGGTAGTCGGTGCCACCGCCGAAGAAAGAAATGCGGTAAGGCGTGCGGCTGATCACCATAAGTCGCCCGGGTTATCGAATCGCTCCGCCGCGCGTACGCCGGGCAAGCTCCAAGAACTCACAACCTCGTCGTGAATCCAGCAGAAGTGTTCCTGCTGCATCCTCGACGAGCACTGCAACCTCCAGTTTAATGGCAGTTGCGCTAGCTTTCTCCGAGCTGAATATCATAGAAACTCAACGCAATCTAGCGGCAGCCGGTTTGGAGCGTCAAGCGCAACCCAGCGGTTCTTCGGAGGTTCTTATTCTGGCTCCACGGCAAAGTATGAGGCTTGCCCGGAGTGAAGATCGAGTCGGTAAGGGCCACCTCTAAAGTCATTTCGCCGTCAGGATAAAAGCGGCCTGATTATCGGACTTGAGACCGGCAAAGTCCTTTAGCCTTCACCAACAACGGCGGCACTCAACCGCGCGAAATCACCCCGGTGGTATTGAGACCCACCCGCCGGTTTGCTGGCTGCCGTGGAGACGTATGCCGCTTCCCGGAGACCCGTTACGGTTGGTGCAAACGGTAAACCTTGTTCGTAGCCGCGAGCGGCAGGGTAACAAGAGCCTGGTTGCTCGTGAGTGTCGGCACGACCGCGAGGTTCGTCCACGGCACGGTTGGCGGTAATCCACCCTCAGCGGCTTGAAGTCCAAAGTTGGTGGCCCACAAAGGCCACGCCAACGTGATGTCTGCTCCCGTCCGTCCAATGCTCAGCGACGGCAGCGGGTTCACCGTGATCGTGCCGGTGACATAGCCTGCGCCCATAGGCAGAGCGTTTGTACCCGACACCTCACAGGGCACCGGCAGATCTGAAAACGAAACCATGCACTTGCCCTGATCCGGGGTTGCGGCGCGGAAGGTCACCTTGACCAGTTCCCTCGTCCCAGAAACAAAACTCTTCCCGGCGCCAAAGCCCAAAACAAAACCCAGCCGACCCGCGCCAGCCTGGGTGTCATTCACGATCAACGTCACCCCGTTGCTGGCACTGCCTATGCTCGCGCCAACGTAAGTCACGGCCGCGGGATCGAACCCCAGACTGAAGCCAAGCGCGTTCTCGTTGCCCATAGCTTCCAACTGCACCGACGCCGTGCCGGTCAATCCCCGGAGCACCATCGTGTCGGCGACTTCCAGCCGGCGCGAACTGGGCGGATCGCCATGCGGCGTATTAGCCCCCGAACCCTTGCCGGAAATAATGCCGCCGGGAATAACCTCAGAAGTCGGCCCCCCGGCCACCGTCAGGGGATCCAAACCCGCCGCATAGAGTCCGACCTGCACCCAGTCGATGACCGTGATCGCTCCATCCCCCAGCGTCGCACGCGGCGCGCAGTCCGCCCGCTGGAATTCCGCCGCGTTGGTCGGGTAGTCCAATCGGGCCGCATAACGCCCGGCCAGCACCCAATCGGTAACCGTGACGGCCTTGTCCCCGTTGGGACGCGGAGAAAGATCGCCCTCGAAGTTCGCCGCCTGGATCAAGACCGAGCCGCTCGCATAGGCCGCCGCCAGCACGTTGCCGGGCGCGTCCGAGAGTTCGCGGACGATCGGGATGTCGCCAAAGCTCACGGTGGTTGAAAAAGCGATGGTCCGCACGGCCGTCATAAAAGTGACCTCGACCAACTCCTGCGTGCCCGCAGCAAAGGTCTGATTCGGCGGCAGAGCCAATATCACCCCCAGCTTCCCACTGGCGGCTTGGGCCGCGTTGGTGAGCAAGTTGGCGCCACTGGCCCCACTGCCCAGTACGGTGCTGACGTAGGTGAGCTTGGAGGTGTCGAAGTTCAGGCTGAAACTCAAACCGTTCTCATTCCCGTTCGCCGTCAGGGCGACCGGCACGATCACCGCGACGCCGGACTGGGCGTTGGTAACACTCACCACGCGCACCGAAGCCGGCGGGAAGTTCACCGACAGAGTGGCATTGCTGCTGGATGCGGTCCCTTGCGCGTTGGTGATCACCACGCTGTAATTGCCGGCTTGGTTGGATTGCACATTCGTCAACGTCAGGGATGCGTTGGTGGCCCCGTCGATTGCCGAACCCCCAAAGCTCCACTGGTAACTCAGGGGCGGTGTGCCCCCCACCGCAAGACTGAAGGTCACGCTGCCGCCAACGGTGGTCACCTGATTGGCCGGTTGCGCATAAATGTACGGCGCACTTGGCGGCAGAGCGCACTTCCCTGACACCCCGGCGGCATAAATCGCCGCAACTTCACCGGCGGAAAGGGCGCGGTTATAGAGGCTGACTTCATCGAGCAGGCCATCGAAGTCGCTTTGGACAAGACTTCCGCCATTCACCCAAGCGCCGAGTGTAAGTGGCGCCACGCCGTTGGTGACAGTGATGGGCGCATCGGTGCGCGAGGCAACTTGCACGCCATTCACGTAAATGAGGCGAGTGCCTGTGCTTTGGTCGTAAACGGCAACTATGTAATTCCAAGCCTGCAACGTGATGGCTCCGGGGGCAGTATTGAAGAGTTGGAAAGACGCATCCCACTGGTGCGCCCAATCTGAGATGGCGAATTGCAGGGCTCTCCCCGGGAGGATGAACAAATTATAGCTGCGCTGATTTTCGAGCTCCCCGGTGTCTCCCCACTTTGAGACGAGGGCCGCGGCCGCATCCTGCCGTGGGCAAACCCAGGCTTCAATCGAGAAGCTGCCAGTGGGGTTGAGATTCGGGTTGTTTGAAACCTGAACGTAACTATTGGCGCCATTGAAAGCGAAGGCTTGGCCGACATTGCCAGGTGCGAACGTAACGCCATTGAGCAGCGTGCCGTTGTTGGCGCCCACGATGTCGTTGGCAGTGCCTTCACCGGGCCACCAACCGATCAGGCCCGCAGGCGGCGGCGCGCAGGGCGGAGCTGGATTCGCCGTTAGAACCGCATTGGAGCTCACAACCGAACCATAAGCATTGGTCACCACGACCGTGTAACTGCCGCCGTCATAGTTCTGAACGTTGGTCAGCGATAGGGTACTCGTAACCGCCCCGCCCAGATTGGTGCCATTGAACTGCCACTGATACGCAAGCGGTGCCGTGCCGCTGGCGCCAACACTGAAGCTTACATTGGCCCCGACGGTGACCACCTGACTGCTCGGTTGCTGGTAGATGGACGGCGCGACAGGTGTCACGCACTTCCCTACGCTCCCCGCACTATAAATGGCCTGTATTTCGGAATCAGTCAGCGCACGATTATATACCGCGGCCTCGTCAATCAGACCGTCAAAATAAACATGGCCGTTGTCATCGCCGCTAAGGCGCAAATTGCTGCTCGTAGCGGAAATGACTTTGGGGCCAATCACATTGGTCGCCACCGGTTGGCCGTTGCAATACAGCTTCATCGCGGACTGGTCATACGTCCACGCCACATGGTACCACACCCCCGGCGCAATAAGACCTCCCGACGTAACCCTGGCCGAAGGCCACTGCCACCAGGAGTCGCCGGGGCTGCTGAACTGCCCAAAGAGCGCGTTCCCTGATAAGCCGAACTGGTAGCCGAAGTTGGCTGTGCCTGTCCCGCCGGCCCCCCCGACTTTAGAGACAAGACCGTACCCGTCGGGATCGCCGATGCTGCGAGCGTTAATCCAGGCCTCGATGGTCAACTGATTGGTCAACCTGAGATTGCTTGAATCGGGGACGATCATGGTCCCGCTCACCGGGTTGAAACTAAAAGCCTCACCCACCTCCCCAAGGGCGAAAGTCGCGCCGCCCTGGAACGTGCCATTGTTCGTCCCAGCCGCGTCCAGGCAGTCCCCGTCCCCCCGCCACCAACCGACCAAACCGGAAGGCGGCGGCGTGCAGTTTGTGGGGTCGGCGGAGGCGGTCAGAACGATAATGGCCGAAATTATTGTTCCCAGCAGGATGCCCGGTGTCAGAATCCGACTTCGCGATGTCATTAGAAGTTTCATACTACATCTTTCCCACGATGGTCTCCATGCCATCGTATTATTCACTAATTATGCAGAACGAAGGCTGCCTGTCAATAGAAATACAAATTTATAAGGCATGACAATGTTGCACTTAGAGAGCCTAATGCATCCGTGTTTTGGTTGCGCCATGGACTGCCCCTTGGTGGCGGCAATCATCCTGCCTGCCTCGGCTAGCGTCGGGGGACGGCAAATTCAGGAAGCAAATTTGCCTCCGAGCCGGTTCCAGAAGTTTCTGATTCGGGCGAACGCCGCAGGCGAGACGGTTTGTTGCAGTCGGTACAGGAACCATGATTGGGGCCAGATGATATCCGAAAGGGCAATCCTCAGCCGAACCAGCGCACCCGGGAGCGCGTCTTGCCGGGGGCGGAACTCATCCAGGAAACCCAGCGGAATATTCGCCCAAAGATCGGCTCGCCCATTCAATAGAGAGGGAATCGTGCGGGGTTTGAGTTCTGTTCCAAAAAGAAAATGCGATCGCAAGAGCCGTTTGCTCTCACGCAAACCCAACCAGCGGCCATCATGATTTTGCTCGAAGAAAACACCCGTCTTGCCGATGGCCAGACTAAGCTTCTCAGCATAATACCGCATCTGCATGTCGCTCATCTCGACAAGGGACAGGGTGTTGATTGCCAGTCCGACTGGCGCAGGGTTGCGTTCCAGCCATTCGTCAAACTTGTAATTGGGCACATA
>Ga0182014_10002596_pt1 | contig 22585 bp, 15 predicted proteins | sample 612S2DmetaG_FD_120489 | JGI IMG/M metagenome (GOLD analysis project Ga0182014, IMG submission 120489) | Permafrost microbial communities from Stordalen Mire, Sweden - 612S2D metaG | ecosystem: Environmental > Terrestrial > Soil > Wetlands > Permafrost | place: Sweden: Stordalen | collected...
GCGGCAATTTTGTGGAATGTGTGCATCACCAGTTGCACAACCAATTGGGTCCCGCGATCTGAATCGCGAACGAAATCGAGGCTCTTGAGAATGTATTCTGTCAACAGGTTCGAAACCGCGGTTTCTTCGCCGGTCCAATGAACATCGAGCGTCACGGTCTGATGGCCCTTGAAAAGCGGCTTGCCCTCCCAGTCCACCGCCCGTGACTTGGGAGTGCGGGTCAGGGTTTCGACCAGGGCGGAGGTCGTAAGCTGTTCGACGCACTTCCGGTCCGTCTTGAACAGATCGGGGCGCGCCAAGTTCAGCAGATGGACAAATCGTTCATCGTCCCCCTGATGGGGGGTGGCGGAAAGCAATAGCAGCCTCGGAGAGCGTGGTGTCTGGTCGTTGTTCTCAACGTGCCGGATCAGCCGGCTGTGCACCAAAAACTCAAACAACCGGTAATTGGCGGTTTTCTCCAGCTTCTGGGAGAGGAAGCGTCGTTGTGCCGTAAGCCGGTGCGCTTCGTCGCACACCACAAGATCGAAACCGCCGACCTGCTGTAGCAATTCACGATATTCCTCCCGCTTAATCCGGTCGAGGGGGGCGATGACGAGCGGTTGGGTGCGCCAGCTCGCCGCCAGCTTGCCGTCGAAATTCTCCCCCATGATGGAGAAGGGGAGTCCGAAATGCTCGTCCATCTCGTCCTGCCACTGAATCGCGAGGCCGGCGGGGCAGACAATCATGATTCTCTGCGGCGGCTCGCGTCTCATTAAGCACGTAATGAGCAAACCGGCTTCAATCGTCTTGCCGAGCCCCACGTCATCCGCAAGCACATGGCCAAAGCGGTCGGTGGAAAGCACTTTATCCAGTAGAAAGGCCTGATGGGGCAGCGGTTGCACAGCGGCTTTGGTGAATCCTCCGTTGAGGTTGTTCTCCCCGATGACCAGCCCAGCGGCCAGCTTGCGGCGGAATGCGCCAATTTCACCCCAGCGCCCTGCCGCTGCATCCGCCAGTGGGTCACCGACAACATCAAGCTGGTCTGGCGCGACATTCTCCAAGCCGTCGAGGTGGTCAAAAGCAACCTGCAACCGGACCTCGCCAAAGGCGTCCTCCTCCACGTAGCGCACCAACCCAAAGCCATATTCTGGGTGGGTGCGGTGAATGACCCGGGTGTTGGGGGTAAGCGTGGTCGCGGTCATGGTCTTTATTCCGGACGTCTGGGCATTTTTTCACCTCGGTGCGTAATCCCCATGTGCAATAGCGGGATGTCGAAGTAGGGCATGAGTTTCGGTCCGTTTTCCGCATCGGTTTGAAGCATCATCAGCCAGCTTTCGCCGGAGAATCCCGAATCGACATCCGCAATCCAGCGGATCTTTACCAACGCTCGCAACACCGGTCGGCAGACGTAAAAAGCGTAGGGAAGCACTGCTTTGTCAGTGATGACTTCAAGCCGGACCAACTCCCGGATGATGAAGCCCAAGGGTGTGTCTGCGCTCTGCCCGAACGTGCCAATCCAGGGCCGCTGGTCCGGTCCCGGCAGATGGCCGGTGCGGAGGAACTGCCGCAGATGCTCCCCGTGTCCTTGATTTACCAAATCCAAGAGGACTGCCGGAAACTCATTCTGGACCATACGATGGACCTTGCGGATGTCGTAGAATACACGGCGCCAGAAGTAAGCCTGTTCGCCGCCCGCAGTCATGTTGGTGAACTCAGCGGTCACGGCTCGCTCAAAAATTTCCTGCGTCTCCCGGGAGAATTCTCCCTTGCTGGTGCGTTCCCAGAAGTGCTCCGCGTTCAGCCGCTGTATCCAGAAACGACGCAACTCAGTCATAGTCCGCCCCGCCGAAACAAGGCAGGCGTAGCCAAAGAGCCGATACCAGAGGGACTTCCCGCTGGTATCACCTGGCAACTCAAGCAGGCGCTTCAACTCGGTTTTTCGCTGTTCCTCGCCCCAAAGAGCGCCTCCGTGGAAAAGCTCCCAGTTTGCCTCGCCTTCCAGTGTGTAGTCACCAGTCGGTTTGCCCTGCTGTTCCCACCACTTCCTAAGTTCGCGAACCGTCCACGGCTGCACCGCCTCCGGTTCTTGCTCGTCCTGTTGTTCTTCTTGCTCCTCGGTTTCCGCTGCCTGTCTTAACTGCTCATCAAAGAGCCGGAGGCGATATGCCAGAATCTCAAACCTCTCTGCCTCGGAGAATCTGTCTTTGAACCAATCAAAAAGCCCGGACTTTAACTGCCAAAGCCACTTGTTATCATCCCGCTGGCGGCGCAGTTCCTCGGCGAGATGCTCCCTCAACTCACCCTTCAGGAGATAGTGCAATGCGGCGACCCGCGTTGGCTCGCTGGTCGCCAGCAAAATCCACTCCGCCATCGCTTCCACGCCGGCCTCCAGCCGCGGACGGCACGCGAGGAAGAATGCCAAGCCGGGACCAGTATAGGCTGGATTCAGCCGGCACTCTTGGGGCGCGAACGCGGCCCGCAGTTTCTCGTCCGCCGCCACCTCGTCGCGCTCATCAACCACCAACGCCGTCGGCTTGTGCCAGGAAGCGTCTGCAGCCTGAAACTTAACTTCAGAGAGCAATTCGCTCAGGGTTTTTTGCTCCTGTTCGTCACGCTCGCCTGGCAGGCCCTCGCGCAGTTTGTTTATGAAGTCCGGCTTGATGAGTTTGCCCAGGCACGTCGCAAGGTCCGAGTCAGCCAATCGGCGCTCGCTCAGCTCCCAACCCACCGCATCTGTCAGCTTCACCAGCTCCGCCGCCTCGAGCGTCACGCCAAGACTCGTCAGCGTCGAGGCTAGCTGGCGATGCGAGCTGATCGCCCCCGCTGAGACTCGCTTGCGGAAAGCTGTCCACTGGCTGACCGCTTTGAACACGTCCTCGCGGTCGAGTGCCCCGCTCGCGACAAACCGCAGCACCGTCAGCTTGGTCAACGCGCCGTAGTCGCCCCACAGGCCTGTCGGCAAGGCGGCGCATTGGCGATAGAACGCCGGCAATCCGTCCGCCGGGGATTCCCAGAGAATTCGCCGAGCCAGCGCAGCCACGGGACTGCCATCGTCTTTTCGGCATTTGCCTGCGAGTCGTCGGCCCAGCACCTCCCACAGGCTTTCCCATAAGTGATTTGCCGTGGTTCCACTGGCGAGTTGCAGCGCGCCACGCAGACCGTCCCAGTTTGCCGTCGCCTTTGCATGGAGCGCAGTTAGACGGTTGGTCAACGCAGCGGCCAATTCCCCGGCGAGTTGACGGTTTTTCTTCGATTGCGGGGCCAGTTGCGCGCGCCCCACGTCCGGCTCGAACGGCCCGTTCACGGCAAATCCGTAACCCGTCGTCGCGCGGGTCGGCGCGGTGACCCAGAACGCCGGCACATCATCGGGCAGTGGAACGAAACCGTCGGCGTCCACGCCCAAAAGGAACTGCACGCGGTCGTTGCCCACAGCACGTGAGAGCGCCAAGGCGAGGCGGACTGGACTGTTTTCGAGCGCTGACATCGCGCCGCATTCCATGCCCTCAATATCCGCCACGCTCGCTGGTTCCCAGCGCACTTCCGTTTCTTCATTGTCGGCTGCGCGGAACCGCAGGCGCTTGAGTCGCCGCGAAAACACCACCAGCATCGGCGCGAGTCGCCGGAAAATCCGGAGCACTTCGTCCTGATTGACCGGCATGTCGCTTCGGAGCGGGAGTTGGATGATCGTGCCACGCCGCCAATAGTCCGGCGCGAGCGCCCTAAGCGAGCTTTCCAGGGCGGCCCGCTGCCCGTCGCTCAGCCGCAGCGGGTAGATGCCGCCCCGAATCGCGAAATCCACACTGCCACTCACGACCTCCGGCGAATCTGTGACCAGGAACACGCTCTTGAAACCCAGCCCGAATTTGCCAGTGACGGCTTCGCCCGGTTGCTCGCCGGCTCGTTTGTCGGAGATGGCCTGAACCACCATCTTCTCCAGGTCCTCATCAAAGCCACGATTACGAAACTGCCGGCCATCCGCCCCCTGGAATTCGTTGACCAGCCGCCCCCAGTGGGCGAAGCGGACGCCGCTGTGACCAATTTCCACCACGAAGCCCAGCTTTTCGGCGCGGTTGCAGTCGTGTCCCAACGCGCCCAACTCGACCAAGGCATCGTCTGCGTTCTGCCACATCTCGAACGGAACCGAAACCGGCTCGTAGCCGTAATCCCTGCCAATCTTGTGCCGCACTGCTGTCAGCGTGGCCTGCTGGGTCTGAGCATGCCCCTTCAGCAGTTCCCGCAGTCGATTTTTTGCTCCCAACAACTGCTGGTGAGCCTCGTGTGGCACGCCACGCCCGGCCTCTTCCGCCTCGGCACGCCGGCGGTCTGCGGTATCCCATTCCCGGAGCACCGCTTCCACTTCGGGTGTCCGATGTGCGCCGACCTGCCGCAGGAACGCTTGGGCCGCGTCCACAACACGGTTCTGGGCAATGCGGATGTGAAGCTGGGCAGAATGCGACAACCTCTTCCAGAGCGGCCCCAAGCGTATCTCCCGAAGGCAATAGACGTTGTGGAGAATACCTGTCGTGGAATTCAGCAGGATTTCGCCCAGTTGGTCAGGAGTGAACTGATCGGCTGGAATAGGCGCGAGATGGAGTGTTCGCCGATACCAATTCCCGTCACCATGATAGACCTCCAACCCATCGCCGAGGAATAACGTTCGGACTTGCCCCGCAAGGTCGGTCGAAAAGCGCGTGCCGAGAAGCGAAAGCAGTCCTACGCGGCGTGAACCATGCGCTACACACGCAAACCGGTATTGCCCCGCTTGGACTCGGAGCGGTTGTCCGATCTGGGGCGTGGAATAGGCGTCGATGTCCTGCCGGACTCCATCCAAGGACCTGTTTCCCAAAAACTCCCTTGCGAGGCGGACCATTCCTTCGTCATCGCCCAAGACTGTCAAAAACGCCCCAATGCATTCCGGGGGGACTTCGTCGCGCCAAGTTGAGAAGTATCGCCGCAAGACCTGAGGCGTCTCCCGCAGGAGCAAATCGAATTGGCGTCTTGCATGTCCCGGAGGCTCCTCTGGCTCCGCAACCAAAACATTTTCGGGCGGTCGCAAAGCCGGGAGTGCCTCTGCCTGCTCGTCACAAAGACAAGACTGTGTCGGAAGGCCATTGCACGCAAAGGCAAGCTGGCTCGGGGGGATCCATGCACCTGCAGCCGATAGTAAACACACCTGTTCCCCAGAGAGAACTCGCCGCGTGAATTCGGCACCCTCCGCGTTTACGAATCGAAGGTATCGCAGGAAAACTCTGCCAATCGGCCGCCTTGAATCGGCATCTTTGTCGCGATGCTCGTCGGCCATGTGCTTGAGTGCATTGGCGTAGACCGTAGCGGACAGCTTTCCGCTAATTCTCAGGAGAAAACCCGGCAGCAGATCACGCACGTCCTTCGCAGTGTGCAAGGCCCGGATCAGAGCTGCGACTGGCACTACTTCCGGAGGAGTGCCTTCGAATGCACATACCCAATCACCAACCTGCTCCGCCGTCCACTCGCCGGAAAGACCGGTGGCCCAGGCGGCGTCGCGTTGGAGAAGGCCCGCCAGCACGTCCAGCGCCTCCTGGATGAAGGGCAGGATGGTCTTCTTGAACGTATCGAATGCGTCGTGGTTTAAAACGTCCTTGTGCAGTCGCCCTAATGGAACGCGGTTGCTGAGAATCTCCGCGGGAAGTTTGTCAAGTTCGGCCTCGGCGCCCGGCACGTGCATCAGGTCGGCCGGTTTCACGGGCAAACCGGTGGTCGACGGCAGCCACACAACGGTGCGAACTCGCTCGCGGAGGTCCGCCCGCAGATTTCCACGATGTCCGATGGCCGTGAGGATGGCGCTGGCCCATCTATCTGGGGCCGACTGGGAGAGCGCGATTTCGATGACGGCGTCCCAACTCAGGATGTTCACCAGCCAGTTCGAGCCGTCCGGGTTGTCGAATCGATGGTAGCCGTTCCTTGGCCGCACCCGAGTCACCAACTCGTCGAATTCAACGGGGAGGCCGGCGAATTGCTGGTCATGAACGTAGGTGTGCGGAGCGATCCCGACGCGGCGGCCGTCAACCGTCTCGTGGATGTTCAGGCCGCGAAGGACATCAATATCACTGAACCTCTCAAGGATGAAGTCGCAATCCGCCGTGGACAAGTCCGAGCAATCCAGATTGGCCGGACCAAGATCCTTCACCAGCGCGTCCACGTTCGCCTCTGAGGCTGGAACCAGATTTAAGTCCTGTCGACGTTGGGCGGTGAGCCCGAGCTGTCCAGCCACCGATGCGGCAATGCGCCGCCATGGCTGGTTGGCCGCAGCTAGCACCTTCTCTAGGAGCCGCAGCAGCACTGGTGCAGCACCGGTTTCGTCAAACAGTGTTACCGTCGACTCCCGCGAATTGATGTCACCATGGAGCAGGCAACGAAGCGCCACCCAGAAATCAGCATCGTCTGAACGGGCCACTTGCAACAACCGTTCGAACAGCGGCTTGCGGTTGGAGAAATCTGCGGCAAGTCGAGCAACATTGCGAAGTAACCTGACGCATGCGGCAGCGATGCAGTCCGGCGCTTGCAGGTTCAGCACTTCGGCAACCGCAAGCTGAACCAGCAGTGGCTTCAGCTCAGGCGCAGCCTTGGCGAGGTCCATCGCGCACGGCTCCGAGCCCGAGAACAACCGCCCGTCGGCGTTTACGGCTTGCAGGTCACCGAAGCTGATTGCACAAGCCATCTTGTCAGGTTCACGGGCGGCAAATAGCGCAAGGTGCCGGATCTGGGCGGTCCAATCCGATGGTTTTCCCGAGGAAGTCTCCAGCAATCGTGTGGCGACGCGAGAGCGTTGGTTGATTGCGTCCTCCGCTTTGAAGGCCAGCCCGCCGATCCCTTTAAGCGCCGGCAGCAAAGCAAGCCAGGGGATCGAACCGCTCCCTTCCGCATCGCGAAAATCCTGCCAGAGCAATGCGACTGGCAGCTTCAAGTCTGCGAGGACGCGTGAGATGTCTGGACTGGCCTCGGTTGACTTTGACGGCAGGCCAACGAACGCCGTCGAGGGTATCTGCTTAAAGAACTGCTTCCAGAGCTTCGCCAAGCCTTCGTCGTTGGGGAGTGGGTGGCTAACCAATTGGTTGGCCAGGAGGACCAGCGCAGCCGTGAGCGAAGAATCCGATTTCCGCTCGTTGGCATCCTTTGGGATCAACTTCATTAGATAGGCCAAGTGTTGCGGATCGGAGAAGGCCGAAACAGGCACGCTGCCCATGAGTTTTGCCAGTTCCTCGTCGTTGGGTGAGGCAGGGGTTTGTTTGGAGTCCGCCAAGTGCGGTTTGCCCTCTAGGGAAACCGCAAGTTGGCTGCTTAAGTCCGCCAGTGCCGGTATGAGGCTAAACAGTTGCGCTTCCGGGAAATCGGGCGCGGGCAGCTCGAACCAGCGGGACGGCTCATCATTCCAGGCCTGCCGCTCCCAGGCGCTGCCGGTCTTTACCAGGCGGAGTATGAACCGCTGACCGCAACAAATCCACGGAGTGAGCGGCTTTAGCGTCTTTGACTTTTCCATTGCCTCCACCAGCGTCTGGACGTCGCCAGCCTCCATTCGCTCCTGTTTCACAAACGCGTCGAGGCTCGGCAGCACGAGCGGGGCGACTACATCCCGCATGAGCGCGCGATTCCAGAGCTTCCGTAAATCCTCCTCGGATGCGACTGTTTCGAAAGTCGTGTCGGCTGCCATGCCATCAAACCGCTCAATGTCGCGTCGGCCGGAGTCCACGAAGAAATGACCGTGGAGGAAGATGGCGTAGCTCACCCCGCCTTTGACCGACCGCGTTTCTGGTTCACCCAGGGGCAGAAAGACAGCCGGCTGAATCCGCACTTCGCCTTCGGTGGCACGCTGTCGCACAAAAGCCACCGCGCCGTGCTCCGCCGCTTTCTCCGGTCTGGGTTCCTCTCCGCCATTCTCGGTCTGAACGAATGGACGCGGCCAAAACCTGTGGTCCTGCCACTGGGCTGCGTTCGCCATTCCAGGCAGTTTCTCGATACCCGCAAAGGAAACAGCCTCTGCCGCCCCGACCCCCTTTCGAACAGAGACCTTGCCCTCCAAGCAGGCCGGACCAGGCTGAAACTCGTGGCCGTTTCCCGCTAGAAAACTCATTCGCCGGGACGGTTCTTCGACACAAAGCGCCAAGCCCTCCTCCACGCCGCCGGCCGCCTGCCTGCAAAACCGAATGCGTCGCAAACGCCTCAAGAGGGGAAGAACCTCACTCACACGTTGTTCCCAGTCGGCACCGAAGAGGCTTTCGTAAGAGGCATCTTGGCCGTCAGTCCCCAGGGGCCATTCCGGAAGAACGGGTTCAACGCCGTTGAGCAGACGCTTTGCACGGAACGGGATCCATAGTCCAAACCACCGTTCGGACTTGAGCAGGGCTCGGGCAATCGCCTCAAACTGGGCATGGTCGTGCTCCTTGCTGTCTGCCCACTGTTGGTCCCAATCCTTGTGAAAGCCTAGCCCCAGTTTACGAGTTAGCATAGTCCTTTCTGCGTAAGTGCTTCGCACGCAGGTGTTTCTGTGCGAAGCAGACTATCCCCTAAAGACTCATCCGGAATATTGTCATAATATCTCGTAAAAATAGCACTGTTGCTCTTGACTGCTTCCATGACTATGCCCTAAATATAGGCGTCGCCTTAATGACGCATTATGCAACGACTCGAAGCCAAGACCATTCATGGCCGCACCTACTATTATTATTCCCAGTGGGGCTGGAAAAACGGCAAATGCCGCCGCCTCTCCCAACAATACCTTGGCAAAGCCGAGGATATCGCCCAAGCCGTGCACGGCGGGGGACCGGCCCCGCAGCACGCCAAAATCCTGGACTGGGGTTTGCCCCTGGCCCTCTGGCAGGAGGCCGCTCGCGCCCAAGTCGCCGAGCATGTCGATCAACTATGCCCTAAGCGCGCCCAAGGACTGAGCACCGGCGATTACATCCGCCTGGCGGCCATCAACCGGGCCTACGATCCGGTCAGCAAGCAAGCGATGTGGGATTGGCTCACCCGCACCTGCCTGCGGCGCTCCTGGCCCGAGGCTTCCGCGGAACAACTTACCTCCCAGCGCTTCTGGGATCACATGGACCGCATTGAGCCGGCCACCGCCCAGGCGATCTGGCAGCAACTGCTGGCGCAGGTGTTAACGCGAGAGCAGATCGATCTGTCGCAGGTTTGTTATGACGGTACCAACTTTTATACCTTCATCGACACCTTCAACCTCAAGTGCCAGGTCGCCAAACGCGGCAAGAACAAGCAGGGCCGGGACCATCTGCGGCAGGTCAACTATGCGCTGTTCTGCTCGACCGCCGATCAGTTGCCGCTCTTTTACGATGTTTACGAGGGCAACCGCAATGACGCCAAAGAGTTTCCGCAGGTGCTGGAGCGCTTTCAGCGCTGGCTGGTGGAGCGGGCCGGCTCCACCTGGGCCAAGACCAAACCGACGGTGGTCTTTGACAAAGGCAATAATTCCCAGGACAACTTCCTCCTGATCGACCAACTGGAGCTGCCCTACGTGGGTTCGGTCAAGCTGGACGAGCACCCCGACCTCAAGGCGGTGTCCAACCAGGATCCTCGCTGGCAAGCCGCTACGGAGCCCGGTTTGGAGGGCACCAAAAGCTGGCGCACTCAACAGGTGGTCTATGGCCGGGAGCGCACGCTGGTCCTGACTTACAACCAGCACTTGTTTGACAGCCAGTGGGCCACGGTGCAAAACGATCTGGCTCGGGCGCTGAGCGAATTGGCGGACGTGCGGCAACACTTGCAGGAACGCGCCGCCGGGGTGATTAAGGGAGGCACCAAACCCAGCGTCACCTCGCTGGAGCGCCAATGCGACCGGATTCTTCACCGCCAGCATCTGCGCCAATTGGTCCAGACCACGGTGACCCAGACCGCGGCGGGACTTGGTGGCCGCTCCGTCACTGGACCGACAGTAAAATCCAGGTCCATGGCCTCTATTGCACCATCGCGGTGCTGCTGCGGGCGTTGCTCTGGCGGCGAGCACGGCAAGCTGGGGTGCAGTTGTCCTTGGCCGGTTTGTTGGAGAAATTGGGCCAGATTCGGCAGGTCATCAACGTTTACCCAGCCAAACGTGCTGGCCAATCGGCTACGGAGCAGCCAGTGCTGAGCGAGCGCGATGAAATCCAAAACAAGTTAATCGAGATACTCGGTTTGCACATGCCCAATCAGTGATTTAGGGCATAGAACCTCCAAGTTGTAACCTGCTGGTTAACAACTAGTTCCGAGGCACCCTTGAAATAACTCGTAAACTGGGGCTAGGCCCGTCTCCCGGCTAATCCATGGATGCAGAAGGTCGGATGGCGGACATCCATCGCCTGGTTCGGCGAAATGCGCCGGCGAGAAGTAGAAGAAAGCCTCCGCCCAGTGGAAAACGCTCTTCAAGCCCAGGCCGAATCTTCCCACGGTAGCCGACTGGCTTCCGCGGTTGCTCGATCCGTAGGAGGAGATGCTGATTGCGTCGCCCGCCGTGAAGTCTCCGTTGTTCAGGAGACACAATCCGGGCGTCTGCAGCAACACGTGGCGCGAGTTTGAAATGCCGGGTGCAAGGAGCAGAACCATCTCCGAGGCACTCGCCCCTGGAGCGCCTCCGCCAGCATCATCGGCGTTCTGCAGGAGTTCTTTGAGGATCGGGAATCCTCCTTTGTAGCGCTCCCGGAGGTCGTTGCGAATTTGCTGGATGTGCGCCGAAAGAGGTTGTCGTAAGCCAGGCATTATGGTTCCTCAGGATTTCGCCAGTGCTTTCATGTGGCTTGGCCGATGTGGTTCGAGGTGGTTCGTGCCCTTCTTCAGAAGCGAGAAGCTTCTTTGATCCTTATTGAGCCGCTTTACCTCCTTTAACCCACTGGTCCACCTCGGACCCCAGGAATTTCCAGAGCCGACCGACTTTGTGCGCCGGCATCTTTTTCCGCTCGATCCACTTGTAGATCGTGTCCCGGTTCACGCCCAAATGGGCGGCAATTTCTTGAACAGACAACCATCGTTCTTGCATAAGCAGCAGATCCTCGCTGTCCCAAGGTTGAAAACTGGCTCCCGACGGGACAAACGTTTCGCATTTTAACGCGCCTGTCCGATAAAACCAGCAAAAACCAGAGAGAACCAGCAAACTCGTCTAACGTGTCACTCATTGAATATTAGACGAACAGCTTAAAGCCTGCGTGGACGGCTCCCATTGCGGAGAAATGCAGGCTGTTAATGGTATTTCGCCGGGCCACAGAAAGCTTTGAAAACTCATGCGCTCTTCCTGAGCCTAGCGCCTTCTAAACGGTTTCCGACAATCCGGTGGACTTTTCTTTACTTGCCACCGCTATTCGGCAGCAAAGATGGATGGACCAAAATCACGGCTGCTGGCATGGACTACGGGTGTGCGGTTCGCATAACAGCGGCGAGGTTTTCTCTGGCGTATCGTAGGTATCGGGGAACTCCCGGACAAACCCGCATCCAGTTGGAAACCACTTTTCCAAACGCACATCTGAGCCTACAAGCCTTGCATGAACGAAAGACCAATACCGAATCACGGAGACAGCAATGGACGATAACCCCACTTCGCGCCCCGATGGCTTCATCGTGTCGGGCCGTCTGCGCGGCGAAGCTTGGGGCAACAAAGCTTCTGGCCAACCGCAACTCAAGCTCTTCTGTGACCCTGCCGCAGCGCAGTTCATTGCTTCCGGTGCGAGTTTGCAACCAACGGTCTCGGCTCCGAGCATAAACGACGTCATCAAGGAAATCCTTTCGTTCTGCGAGTTCGGAAAACAAACCAAAGAAATCGAAACCGTGGCCGCAACACTTAAGGGAGAGGAAATGCGCGTCCGGACATTCGTGAACGAGTTCTGGACAAAAAAGCAGAGGGCTGCCAACAGCCTGCACGAGATTTCCTACCACGCATGTTTCAAACCTCAGTTGCCGCGCTTCTTCATCGAGCGCCTTACCGGAACCGGCGACGTCGTTTACGACCCTTTCATGGGGCGCGGGACAACGCTGCTGGAGGCAGGTTTTCTTGCTCGTAATCCAGTTGGTTGCGATATCAACCCCCTTAGCATTCTCCTGTGCCGCCCTCGTTTTAGTCCTCCGACTTTGCAGACGGTCGCCCGCCGCTTGCGCGAAATCGACTTCACCGATGCGGATGAGTTGCCCGAAGAATTGTTGGTGTTCTACCACCGTGCAACCCTGAGAGAGATTTGTGCTTTGCGAAAATATCTCCTACGCCGTCGAGCGAGTGGTGAACTCGACGCGCTCGACGAGTGGATATGGATGGTGGCGCTCCATACGTTGACGGGGCACTCGCGTGGCTTTTTCTCAGTTTATACGATGCCGCCTAATATGGCTGTTTCGGTTCAGCGTCAGAAGAAACTGAACGCGAAGCGAGACTTGACGCCTCCACGAAGACACGTGGCCATGATCATTGCCGGCAAGACAAGAGAGTTGCTTGCCGACTGCGACGATGAAACGCGCGCCGTTTTAGCAGCCGCACGAGAGCGTGTTCGGTTGTTTACACGCCCAGCAGCGGACACTCCGGAAATTACATCGTCGAGCATCTCGTTGGTGGTGACTTCTCCCCCATTTCTGAATGTGGTCGATTATGCCTCAGACAATTGGCTGCGCTGCTGGTTCATTGGTGTCGATAGCAAGACCGTAAACCTAACAATGGACAAGAAGCTTCAGGACTGGCAGAAATCGATGATTAAAGTGTTCCTGGAATTGCGCCGAGTGCTGCGCCCCGGAGGTTTCGTGGCTTTTGAAGTCGGCGAGGTGCGCGGCGGAACGGTGAAGTTGGAGACCGCGACGTTGCCCTGTGGTGTCGCCGCGGGGTTGCGACCAGAATTCGTGCTCATCCACGACCAGAATTTCACCAAGACCAGCAATTGTTGGGGTCAGGAAAACAACGTCAAGGGCACGAACACAAATCGCATTGTGCTGTTTCGCAGGCCGGAATGAGTCGTGAGCTCCGCCGGCAGTTCAAGCAGCCGCAGTTACTGGGGTCAGCAAATTCGATGCAGGCACGGTGGCTCCGGTGAAAGGGTGGAAGTCGATTGCCGAGACGAAAATGCGGAGGTCTAAAAGGCTCTGGCTCATTGCGTGATGGTGTGAATTGCGAGCCGTTCCCAGTTGTTTGGTTGTGCGGTGATGATGCGCAATACCGAAACAAGACGTCTGAGATCGAGCTGTTTAATGTGGGGAGCCCAATGGCGAATAAACTCGAGGCCGCTGCGTCTTTGTTCGGGACTCGCGTCGCATTCAATCGCAGGCAGAATCGCCTCCATGTGTTGCAGGATTTCCCGTCGATTCATGTGATAGTCGATCGTCAGGCTCCGGGAATGGACTGCATCGTCGATGTCTGATACAAGGCGGTTGCTGATGAAGATCACCTGACCATCGAACTGGAAAGTCTTCGGGAGATTGCCCCTAGTTTTTGCGGCTGACAGCCAGCTGATGGTCCGAATGCGATGAGAGTCGAGTGCGGCCCTGAGCAACTGCACTGCGACCGGGTCATTCAAGGCACTGTCGCAATCGTCGAACAGAGTCAGATATCCATTGTTTTCATAGAGTGTTTCAAAAAGTCCCCGCGGCGAAGTGTAACCCTTGAGGTGGAAATAGTCATGGTCGAGCGCAAGTCCCATGGCATGCAACGTTCGAGTGACTTCGTGGGTTTTACCCATGCCAGGCTGCCCAACAACAATCAGGCTTGGACATCTGCCATTCGCCACCATCTCTACAGCTTGCGACAGCAGGACGCGGCGTTCACCGATGGGAAGCGCGGGCGGTGGCCGACGACCGGCCGGGGCTGAATAGGAAGGAGGCGTTTCCATATCGTTGTGAGAGCCAAGGTGGTCTCGGCTTTGAAGTGTGTGCTGGCCCATAAGTGTGTCTACATTGTGAGGCCCACATCCGAGCGGGTGATCCCGGAGAGCGATTCGTGCCTGGCCAATCGGCGGGCTATTTCCTTTTTCAAAATGTGCTCCGCGGAACCAGGTTTGACTGGGTTCAGCCAGAGCGACTTGGGATCGTTGATGGCAAGCGCCTCCAACGAAGTTTGAATGTCGATATTGCCTTGGGCGTCCTGCCTTAAGAATTCGGTATGCGCCTCTTGGTTCGTGGGACATGCAGGCCCTTTTTCGTCCCGTGAAGGGGTTGGGGCTTCTCGGTCCGGACGATCAGCGGACCCGGAAACATGACGAAGGTGCGCCGGCACGAAGCCACTGGCGCGGAGGCGCATTTTGATTCTGCCTCCGGCTGAGTCGGGTCCAAATCGTTTTTGCCAGAGCACCGAGGGGTCTTGAATGCCAAATAGTGCGAGGCAGGCGTTCAAATCCAATTTCCTTGTGCCGGGTTCTACTGGCAATTCTTTCGTCGGATAGATGCAGATATCCGGAAGATCTCGGGCCTCCGATACTTTTCTGGTCTTTCGCCTTTGTGCGCCGAGAATGCACTTCAGCGCCGCTCCAGCCGTCCCTGGCTCGAAGCGGTGAAGCCAGATATCGTCAGGATCGGTGATGCCCAGCAACTGCAGGCTCGCCTCCACATCAATCGTCCCTTTGGGCGTCCTTGGGAGTATATGGGAAGCCTTGCTTAAATTTGGCTGCGCGATTCGAGGCGCTTCAGCCGATCGAAGTTCGGGTTGACGGCTTGCAGGCCCGCGCCTTATGGGACGGGCAGCCTCAGCAGAAGCGTTATCGGGGTTTCTTTCAATCTCGAAGAAGGTCAGACCAAACAATTTCAGTTTCATATTTATCGCTCTTGCGTTGAGGATTGCTCTTGTTGTGTTAGGCATGGATTTTGTTTCCTCTCCATTTTTCCGTTAGCCATGTTCATTATCTTTCCTTACTTTTGCGCGTAGTGCATCGGCTCTTGGCGGGCGTTAACCTCAAGGCGGTTATCGTTTGCGGAGGTTCTCGCGAAACGGAATTAGACGGGACTTGCTTTAGGATAGTCCCGTTGGGATGCGCTGATCTTCCGGGCACACTTCGCGTGAGAATCACGTTCAGATTGCTTGAATTTCGATACGGATCCAATCCGATCGCTCCTTGGCAGCAAAGACCGTAACCAGGTGAACCGGAGCAGAGACGCCGATCGCTAAGTCGCCGGCCTTCAGGGCAGCGACGTCCGCAACCACCACGTGCGATTTTTGGGCAGCTTCCATGATTTGCCGATGCATTGTTGGCACCGCTCGCCAAATTTCGTTGAGCAGTATCAGGGGGGCGCCCTTCGCACGAATTGACGGCCAAAGGCCGTTGAATTTCCTCTCAATGTCTGCATGACGGACGGTGTTATCCAGGTAGTTCAATCCGATGACCGGGACAAAAGCATCCGGCCGATGGATGTCGACTCCGTCGACAGTTATTCTCGGTAGGTGCGGAGCACCTGCTGAGTGACCGAGAGCCGTCAGAACAAAAGTGCGCATGTGCTCCGCCCCGCCTTGGATAAAAGTTAGGCCCGCAGACTGTCGCAGCAGCGTTCCGAGGCGGCTGCATGCAATGAGATCGTGTGCCAATTTTGGATGGCGGAGAGTAGGATAATCTCGGCAAGCCCGGTCGATCAGCCGATGACGCTCTTCGATTGCCAAACGCTCCAACGAGGCTAGAAGAACCTGAAGTTGATGTGCAGCCCCGCCAGCGGACCAACTCGCGATAGTGTTTGCTGGGCGACCTGCGATTTGTTCCCAATCGTCATAGCTCACCTGTCGTCCTTCAGCCTGTCCAAGACTAAGCTTCAGATCGAGAAGCAGCCGGATGATGCATTCCGCCGGATAGTAGATTCCGGAAGATTCGTCGGGTTGCTCTGTCAGAATTTGTTTATTTCTTTTCACGTTTAGAGGTTCGGCAGGTTTCCGAGAGTCGAGTTTGGAGAAATCATTGTTCCCGCAAGCCGCGCGGCGGCCGGCTTGCGGGCATGGACCGATTTTCACTTCCGGGACCGGTAGCCCATCAACTGCCGAACGACCGCCACAGGGGTTCCATTCGCAATCAGTTGCTGGAAGCAAGTGTTGCGCAACGACACTTCACTTACGGCTACACCAACCTTCTCTCCCAGTGTCCGCAGATACCCCGCGGTCCTGGTTGGGCCTCTTGCGGCCAATTGCGGGAACAGTGGCGTATCCAGATCGACAGGAATTGGCGAGTCCGGCTGCTGCTCCATCCAATTGCGCACGCGCGGGTCCAGCGTCGCCTCCACAACCATGCACAACTTCCCGACTCGAAAGCGAATCGTGTTCCTTGTTCGGTCAATATCACCGCGCTCGATCGCGATGATGTCCCTGAGCCGCTGCCCCGTGGTTATGGCGACAAGGATCAGTCCTTTCATCTCGGACTCAGCGACAGAGAGCACTTTTGCGCGCTGAGCGGGGCTGAGTGGTTTGTTTGGTGTTTGTATGTTCTTTTTCATATTTGGATGTCTTTTGCTGCCGGCCCTTTGTTGAACCGACTTCGAAATTGGAGTTTGACGGCAATCTCCGGATGATCGGACCGGTGTCACTCTTACAGCCGTTCAGTGATAAGCCCTTTCCGCCGTGTGCTCGACGGTTCCGCCTCATTCGCAGGATCCGGGAGGCTGAAAAATAAAAGGCCACAAATCTGCATGTTCCATAAAACAAAATCCGTTCTGCACCGCATTACATAGGTAGACGGACATATTTTATGAAACCAGGTGACGACATATATTCGAAGGCGCGGGAGATTCTCCGCGGTGAACCAACGATGGGGAAAAAGCGGTTGGCCGATCGGCTCGGCGTCAAGACGCCAACTTCAAGAAGGCTGATCTGGCGGTTTCGCGGCGAGACCCAGGGCCACAGCAGCGACCCGGTTTATCAGAATGTGCGCAAAGTGAAGGAAGCGAATCCTGATTGGGGCCCACGGCGAATCGCCCAGGAGCTGCACATCAGCGAGGATCACGCCATGATGTATCTGGCGCGCTGGATCGGTGCTCAAGCATTTCAGTCACACACGGGAACGGCAGCGGAACGACCGGCCACCGAGGCGGCGCCAGAGGCGCCAAACGCCGGGAGCACATTGCAGGACGCGGTGGGGGAGAGAACGCGGGACTTGTGCTACAGAGGTCCACAGATCAAAACGCTGGAGGATTTACTGGTCTACGCTAAGGTGGACTCCTCCATCTGGGAAGTCGAACGCTGGGTTGTAAACAAGTGGGAAGTGGGCGCGCGCAACCCGGCCACCGGAGAAATCCTGACCGCACCGCTATTTCAAGTCAAAGCCTGGTTCCGTCGGAAAGTCATCGAAACCTCGCTCAATGAGTTCAAGGAAGCGTTGACCGAGGTGCTGAGGCAGGACGCCCCGGTGCGGCCGGCAATTCGCCGCGCTTCTCGTGGGGAAGGAATGTTGGAAATTGCATTGATGGACCTCCACTTTGGAAAGCTCTGCTGGGGTGAGGAATGCGGTCGCGACTACAATCCGAAAATCGCAGAGAAAATGTTCTGGGATGCGATTGAAGATTTGCTGGCAAAGTCCGCGGGGTTGAAGCCGGAGAAGATTCTTTTTCCCGTCGGTAATGACTTTTACCACACGGACATTTTGGGACGAACTACAACAGCAGGAACGCCGGTCGATTCCTCTATCGTGTGGAAACAGGCCTTCGTGCAAGGCTGGCGGCTTTTGGCCGCAGGGATCGAGCGATTGCGCACGGTCGCACCCGTGGACGTGGTCGTCGTGAATGGGAATCATGATGTCATGTCAGCGTTTCACGTCGGGGAGGTCTTGCACGCACATTTTTCCCGCACCGATGGCGTGACCGTGGATAATAGTCCAACGCAAAGAAAATACGTCGCATTCAAAAAGTGTCTGTTGGGGCTTACACACGGTTCAGAGGAAAAATTCTCCAGCCTGCCTATCCTGCTGGCGACCGAACGGAAAGAAGACTGGGCCAGAAGTGTTCCCGCGGCACGGGAGTTTCACGTAGGGCACCTGCACCATAAAAAAAGCATCCAATTTGTCTTGCCCGCCACCGATGTTTCCGGGGTGCTCATTCGCGTCATACCCAGCCTGACCCCGCTGGATTCGTGGCACGCCTCGAAAGGTTACGGCAGCAAATTGGCCGCGGAAGCCTACTTTTGGGACCCGGAGTGCGGCGTCACCGTGACATTAACCCACAGCCCGGAGTGAGTATACACCACGCAGAAAGCCCGCTCATTGTCTGGCCGTGCTACGAGCCGGTGCTGTGGGCATCCCAAACCCCTGGGCGCTCCGTATCACTGAGCGAGGAAGATTGTGGTCAGCACGTGTGTCTGATTGGTAGCACTGGTTGCGGCAAAACGACTTTAATCCTGGCTGCCATCCAACAGCTACTCCCGCAGAAAATCGGGCTCCTCATTCTTGATGCGAAGCAGGATGGAATGGTGGAGCAGATCAGCGAGATGGCAACGCGTGCGGGGCGAGGAGCAGATTTGGCGATTCTCGGCCCACATGGGACGCACGTGTTGGACATCTTTGGCGCGCTTCGAACCTATGACGACGTGCAGGCTTTGACCGAATGGCTGATGCTCGCCACGGATAGGATAGATGTATATAATAACCCCTACTGGCAGAACACGAGTTCGGCGCTGATTTCGGCCGCTCTGACTCTGCTGGTGAACCGGCGAAGGCGAACGACTTTTGCTGACGCGGTTGAGTTTATGCGGAACTGGTTCGTGCAGATGGACGGCTCCGCAATGCCCAAACGTGTGACCGAGGTCCTGGAGGCCGCCAAGCGCAAGGCTGCGAAACCTGGCGCATCTCCGCAACTGCTGGGCGCGGTAGACCACGCATCCGTATGGAAACATCTGGATCCGCGAACTCGTAGCAACCTGCAAAGCTGCCTGTTAAATGTGTTGCGCCCGCTCTTGAGTTCCGCGGCCACACGAAGTTTTGATTCGACTGACCGCCTGGTATTTGATCCAAGACAGGTGGCCACAAACGGAAAGCTTTGCATCGTGAGCGTTAACGCCCTCACCCACCCTGAGTTGGCAAAATTCTTCATGCGTCTCGCGCGGCGCCAATTCTTCGACGCTGTTCAAGCTCGCCTTCCAGACGAACGTCAGTTTGGATCGGCCCTGATTGCCGATGAGTTTCCTCTCATCATCCAACCGGAAGACGCCGATCAACTTGCGACATTGCGAAGCAAGCGCTGCTTTGTCCTGGCGGCCACTCAAGGATTGGGGGCGTTGGACGAGAAGGTTGGTCCGCGTTTGCGTCGCTCGATTTTGCTCAATTTTAACACCATCGTTTGCATGCGAACCCGGGAGGAAGAAGCCGGCGAGTTTGCGAGTCTGAATTTAGGAACTCGAAGTCGCAAGGTTACTCCAAAGCCGCGCGCAGAATGGGAGGACAACACATTGGCATTGTTGGCGCAGCCTGTGCCGATCAAATTTCAGGGGCCGGTGTGTCCGCCAGGAGCGCTGGGACAACTGCAACCGCATCAAGCTTATGTGATGAAGGCCGACGGGAACCGGACGCTCTATCCCGTGTGGTTTGTTCCATGGTTTGAAATGACCGCGTCCGATTTGGGCGCCCCGCATTCCAGACCCAGCCACAAATTCGTCAACGATGCCAATCAAACCGAGCAATTGATGCAACGTTGCGGGGTGCATCCCGTGCTCTCGCCGGAGATTCTGATGGCAGCGGCCACACTTGATGCCGGCCTACACGACCGCTCGCTCAGCGAGGCGCGCGAGTTTTTCCGTGGCAAGGCCTGTATGATTCCCGAAGGGCTCGAATCACTGCCTGCGGGTTGGTTGGCCGGGATTCCCGGGATCCTGTGGTCCACGCGGAAACAACATTGGACCATGATTCCTTACATGATCCGGCGGGTTGGTTTCGCCGAAGGGGTGCTGCTTCTCGAGTTTACCCAGGAACAGAGACGACCGAGCAAGCGCCTCACGGCGTGGAACCAGATACGAGTGACGCTCAATCGCTGCATTTATCCAAGCCGGTGGCGCCCCTTGTTGGGTCGCCACCGGCACCAACTCCGGGTCAGCCACCCGGAGTTGCGGTCCGAACTCGCCGCCGCCGATCTGGACTTGGCGTGATTCAGTCTTCTCCCGGCAGCATGATTGTTACAACGGGCATCGCATCATCGCCCGGCCCGAGGACAAATTTGGCGCTGAGTTTGCGGCCACAGCTCTTGAATGTGAAGAAGAGCGTCCCACCGTCTTCTCGGTCAAACCATTCGCTAGAGGTTAGGCCGGCAGCTGCAAAGGCCACCCCGTCGCACAAGTCCATCACCGCCGGGTGGTGGGGGTTGAATTTCTCTCCTCGTGCAAGCGCTTCCCATAAACCCAGAGTAATTGCACTGGGAAGTTTCAGATCGGCTCGCGCTCTCGCGGCGGTCGAAATGTCGAGAAGATAACCGTCGCGAATCGCATCTTGCCGCGTATAGCGAAAAATCTCATCTCCGAAGAAGTCATCATCGGAATCATCACCAAGGCGCCTCATAACAACATTTCCCTCCCGTCTTCAACGCTGGGCGAAAACTCTGCGGCAAGATCCGCGATGATTTCGCGGGCCAGTTCACGCACCCGGAAGACAAGATTGCGATCCGCCCCCTCGCTACCCACCCGCTCGTCATCCAGGAAGCGCCGCTCCCAGTCCTCCACAACCGCGAGTAACGATGGCTGGTTTTGAATTCTCGAATAGAGCTTTTTAAAAAGCACGCGTTGAAGGTCCCGGCGCGACGCAAGATCATGCACGTTCTCCTTCCCGCTCACCTCGACCGCACCGGGTTCTTGTTCGGGATCGCCAATAAACTCGTGTTCGTAGCGATTTGGCGCTTCGCACACGAGGGTGTTCAAGTCGCTCGCGATAATTCCTTTCACGCAGGCTAAGAACCCGGCCATGCTTGTGCGATGGCACGCTTGCAAGTGACGGCCCAGGGAAGGATCCTCATCGCCGAGATACAGTTTCAGTATTGCTTGGTGGACCAGGTCCTCCGCATCCACCACCGCGAGGCATTGCTGAAGGCAGTGTGAGTCAGTGGATTTGCGCAAACGAACTCGGGCGAACCCGATGAGCTTGCGATAATGCTCGTTGGATAACGCTGACAGAAGATCTTGGACGGAGCGTGCTCCGGGAACTTCTTTCAGCCCGATTAAATGCGATTTAGTTTTCTTCACAACCTTTGTGTTTCGCGCCGAATTCGTGAACTGCGGCTGCTCGGGGAATTCCCAGATGAGGCGTGTCACCTTCGCCCAATTCGTCATGAAGTTTTGGCTGGCGTCGCATCGCGGCGAATTGTGATTTGCGAGGGCGGGACACCGCGAAATTAGAAAGCTCAGCGCGCTTGCAACGCCGTTGGGGGAGGGGTGCATTCGAAGCTGAAGATTTCGAGCTGTTTCGGCTTTCATGTGGCGGCGCGCCTGCGCGTTGGGCGCGTTCGCGAGAAGCAACGAGCAACAGGCCTACGCTACTGAACCAGCCAATCTGAGGAACTGGCGCAGTCGCTCCGGAAGTCCGCCGAAATCCTGCGGTTTTTCCAGATATCCGATAGCGCCGGCTTGTGCGGCCAACTCTCCGGTCCCCTGCCAGGCCGAACAGATCACTAGTGGCAGGTCCTGCGTCAATGGATTGCTGCGGAGCTGGGCACAGAGTGCGAAACCATGAACGTCGCACAGATCCACGTCTATCAGCGCCAGGTCAAAGTTCTCATCTTGAGCCAGTTCAATAGTCGCAGCGCCAGTTCGAGTGATGGCGACCTCAAAGCCTGCGCGACACAGCGTGCGATTTAGCGCTGCTGCGGTCATTTCGTCGTTCTCGGCAACGAGCACGCGATACGCCGAGAGTTCTTGAAACTCCTCCAGAAGCATCAGGTGAAGATGGTCATGCGCAAGGAGGTTGATCACAATCCTCAGATCCTCGTTCGGTGCTTCAGCTTGCAGGACGGGCAATTCGAGCAGGAGCGCCTTCCCCCGGCGGGTGCGGAGGCGGCGCGTAAGGATCGACGCATCGATGGCAAGTCGCACCCCCCAGATCAGTTCGTAATAATATGGGGCGCGGTTGGCTAGTGCTTGGAGTTGGTATTTCGTCTCGAATGCTTTTGAAGCAGTTGCCGTGTGCCGCATTCCGGCATCACGGAAAACCGATGTCAGGTCCACATCGGTGTTCGAGGGTTGCTGTTCGTTTGTCTTTTGTTCATGAGTATGTTTTTGCATGAACTTTATTCTGACGCGGTTTTCGCGGCCGGACGGTCATTCCCGTTCGCGACGAACCCCTCCCGCCTTTGAAGCTTTGGTCTGAGGAGACGTCTCGCGGTTAACTGCATTTTGTTCAGGGCGGCCTTTTGGATTTGGCGGATGCGTTCTCGGCTGACCTGGTAAATCGCCGCCAAATGTTCCAGCGATTCTGGCTTTTCAGATTTGATTCCAAATCGAGCGTCCACAATGTGCAGTTCCACAGCGCTGAGCTTCGAGAGAGCAACGTGGAGGAGTCGCGAGTCTTCTTTTCTCATCACCGCTTCCGATGGATGCTCGCAACCGCTATCCACGACTGACTCAATTGTGAGCGTGCGCACGCTAATTGAGGGAGCAGTTTGAGCGGTAAATGAGGGAGTCCGCCGTTTGGCGCCAGCAGAGATTGACTTTGGGGGCTCAGTTTCCTTTGCTGGGCAGCCTATGAAGCGA
>Ga0182014_10002600_pt1 | contig 22546 bp, 23 predicted proteins | sample 612S2DmetaG_FD_120489 | JGI IMG/M metagenome (GOLD analysis project Ga0182014, IMG submission 120489) | Permafrost microbial communities from Stordalen Mire, Sweden - 612S2D metaG | ecosystem: Environmental > Terrestrial > Soil > Wetlands > Permafrost | place: Sweden: Stordalen | collected...
GGTCAGAAAGACCTCGGGCTTGGGGTACTGCGCGATAGGGATGTCTTTTGGCAGGATAAACGGCTGTGCCATGCATCGACCTCCTTGCTCAGACGGCCGTCCGACGCGACACGAGGGCGGCGGTCCGGCCCTTCCGGGCCGGACCGCCGCCACGGTCACGCCGAGCGAGACTGATTGTTGACGCTGCCGACGTTATTCGACCGGGATCTCCTTGGCGACCGCTTCGAGGGCCATGCCCTGACGCTTGCGGACCGCCCAGGCGATAATCCAGACGACGATCGCAGCCACGTACAGGACGCCCATGAAGATCAGCGAGCTGCCGTTCTTGTAGCCGGTGCCGTAGGTGTTAGTCGGGTCGTAGAACCACAACACGATGTTGAAAGCCAGGAAGATCGAGTAGAGAGCCGCGATGACGGCCATCCACGGGATGCCGAAGATCTTGGCCTTCGGCAGCGCGGAGTTTTGCCAGATCGACTTCACCCGCCACGGCATGATCATGAACGCGAGGCCTGAGAAGAGGAACATGACGGCGATCACGAGCGTCGCGTCGTAGGTGAGCCTCACGAACGTGGGCTGGTAGGCATAAAGCGCCGAGACGACGATCGACGGGATGACCATGAGCAGCAGGGCGATGACCGGCACGCCGCCCGAGGTCACCTTGGCCACGCCCTCAGGCAGGATCCGGTCGAACGCCGAGGCGAAGATCATGCGCGTCGACGAGAGGAACACGGTGCCCCACCAGCCGAACACCAGCAGAGAGATCACGGCGATGAGGATGACCTGGAAGGCCGAGTTGTTGACCACCCAGGAGATCATCGCCGTCGGCGACACGTAGTCGCCGTTATGCGGCGTCTTGGTCACGTAGCCGTAGATGTAGCTCTCGTAGCCGTTCGCGCTTGCCATGAAGAACTTGTAGCCGATCGTCTTGACGACGAGGAACAGGAAGATGATGCCGATCACGGCTGCGGAAAGGAGACCGCCGCCCATCTGGTAGATATTCTTGCGAAAGTCCTTGGCGCCGCGGACCTCGCCATACAGCGTGGCGCCCCAGTTTGGCCACAGCAGCCAGAACAGCATGAACGGGATGAGCCGCACGGTCTGCCACACCGAGCCGCTGAACATGGACGAGGGCATGCCCTTGCCGAACTGGGCGAGCGTGGCCTGATAGGCGTCTTTGGTCCCGTACAGATGAAGGCTCTCACGGTTGAAGGCGCTGATGAAGCCGGCCTTCGAGGTGAACAGCAGGATGATGCCGGCCACGGTGATGCCGGCCAGGCCGAACCAGAGAGCCCACTTCTGGAAGGTGGCGTAGGCCTTCATGCCCACGGCCACGAGGTAGGTCGCCAAGGCGATCGTCGCCAGAGAGGCGACGAACACGCCGGTGGGCTTGCCGAGCCAGTCGGCGGCGCCGTTGGCGCCCAGGATGCGCAGGATCGGCTTGATGAACGAGTTGACGCACAGGGCCGCGTAGATCGGGATCCAGAGCCAGAGGATGAACCACCAGCCCGTGGCCCCGAATACGAAGCCTACCGAACTGTGGAACACACGCGATTGCCACACGTAGTCGCCGCCGGCGCGCGGCATGGCGGAGATCAGACCGGCGTAGACCACGACCTCGAGCAGCACGCAGATTGTCGTGATGACGACCGCCCAGAAGACGCTGCCGCCCGGGATGAACGTGGCGTAGAGAAAGCCCCAGATCCCGAGGAAGATGTTTGTCGAAAAGAACGAGTACCTGAAGCCGTCGGTCGTAGACCAGCCTTTCACCAGGCCGCTGGCCTTGCGGACGAAGAGCGTCTGCTCCGCCGGCCGCGGTGCTTCGGTGTTTGTCGCCATCTACTGAACCTCCCGTGACGGACCCTTCATAGACGGCGCGGCGCGCCGTCTACCCCTAAAAGACGTACCTGGGCACGCTTATCCCATGGTCAGTCTGTAGCGTTTGACCTTGCTCTTGCCGTCGAGCTCGACGACGCAGCCCGACAGCGTCCCTTCGACGTACGAGCTTCCCGGGTTGACCGCGAGAGTGCGGCCGATGCGCACGGCCGCGCGGCTCTCGTGGATGTGACCGTGGAGCGAGAGCAGCGGCTGGACCTCGTCGATGATCTGACGCACGGCCGTCGAGCCCACGTGGGCCGTATCCTGGCCCTGCACCGTGAGGGAGTCCCAGTCGATCTTGGGGGCGACGTCGAGCTGGGTGTCGAAGGGCGGCGCATGGAGACCGAGCACGAGACGTTCGGGCGGCGCGGAGGCCTGCTTGACGATGGCCTCGATGCGTGCGTGCAGGGCGGGTTCGTCTTCTTCGCGCGGGGTGTCCCACGGCGTCAGGTTGGTCCAGCCGCTGGACACGAGCTGATACCCGCCGGGCATGTCGATGACGTTGCCCTCGCCGACGATGATCTCCTTGGAGGTGGCCAGGATCTCGTCGATGTCGGGCTGGTCGTCGTTGCCCGGACAGACGATGCACTGGATGCCGCTGCCGGCGAGGCGCTCGTCGGCCCAGGCGACCCAGCGCTCGACCGTGCGGCGTCTCTCGGTCGCGAACAGTTCCTCGAGGCGCTCGGGCTCCGCCGTGAGCTCCTGCACCTGTTCGCGGCTCAGACGCACCGGGTAGTAGCCGTGGTCGCGGATCAGCCGCTCGGCCTTGTCGATCTCGTCGTCTCCCTGAAGGTCGTGCTGCTGATCCTGCATATGATACTGCCAGCGATCGGGTCCGTTCTCGACGACCGGCACGATGGCCTTACCCGTCATGTCGCCGCCCAGGATGAGGACGTCGACCTCGTAGTGCTTGGCCGAGTTGATGAACTTGCGCCAACAGACCTCAGACCCGTGTACGTCGGTAGCGAAGAAGAGCCGTACTTTCACCGAGCACCCCCGGCGATCCTCGTGGTGTCCGCGTTCATCTGTCCACCCGCTCCTTTCGCGCCACTCCATCGGGAAAGGCCGGCGACCCCGCAGCCGCGCCCCAGCGTTAGCTTAATCCCTGGCGATTTCGTTGCCCAGTCTTGGCATCGCGCCGGGCGCCGCCCAGGCACTGAAGCGGGCTTGGACACGACACCCCCCCTACCTGCCTGTCCGGCGAATCGAACAGAATCGAAAACGATCATAGGCTCAACTCGGTCGTCGTCAAGTGCGACTGTGTTGGAGAACGTACGTTATAGAGAGTTTCACTGCAAGCCTCGTAGGTCGCTACACACCGCGCCGACCACCCTGCCGCTCGGCCGCTGATCGTCGAGCGGCTCTGCCGAGGATCGGCGGCGGCGGCCGGGTGCTACGGCGTCACCGCGGCCACGGCCGCGGCCAGATCGTCTCCCAGGGCCAGACGACCGTCGCAGGCGGCCGAGAGCTCCGCTTCGCTTACGTCGTCGAGAGTCCGACCCAGAGCGGCGGGCGCGAACGTGCGGGGCGCGAGCAGCCACTCGCCGGCGGCGAGCGGCTGCTCGCGCAGAGCGCTCAGGACCTCGTGGCCGCCCAGCAGCCCCGTCACCGTCACGTGCGGGCCGAACAGGCGATTGGCGACGATGTACGGCCGCACGGCGGAGGCGCCAAGGGCCGCGAGCTTGCGGCAGGCGGCCGCCAGCACGGGCGCCGCCGCCGTGCCGCCCAGCAGGGCGATCGGCGGAGCATCGGCGGCGATGCTCAGCGCGTCGGCGTCGGCCAGCAGAGCGGCGCAGATACCGATGCCGTTCTCGTACTGGCTGGGAGCATCGCCGGCCGGCGGCAGCGCGCCCGTCTGCAGGTAGAGCTCGTCGGCGGCGTGCACGAAGCGCCGGCCGAGCCGCGCGACCAACGCGCCCTGAAGCTCGCCGACCAGCTCGACGGCCGCGGCAGCGTCGCTCGCCGTCACGCGGCGCAGACCTTGCGTCGCGCCCAGCAGCGAGACCGGCACGACGCCCACGTCGACCACGCCGCCGCGGGCGCTCGGCTGGCCGCTTGCCACGGCGCCGCCCTGCGAAGCAGCGCCGGTCTCGACGGCACGGCGATCCGACCGACTGGCCAGTGCGGCGAGCCGCTCGACCGTCTCGCGCAATACCGGGCCGTCGTTGACCCCGGGACACAGGACCACCTGGATGTGCATCTGAACGCCGTGGCCGGCAAGCCAGACGAGGCGGCTGCGGGCGGGCCCCGCGCTCGCCCCCATCAGCCGCCCGCGCACGTCGTCGTTCCAGGCATGCAGAGAGACGTAGAGCGGCGAAAGCCGCAAGGAGTCGATCCGCTGCAGATCGTGTTCGTCCAGGTTGCTGAGCGTGATGAAGGTGCCCTGCAGGAAGGAGAGCCGGTAGTCGTCGTCGCGCACGTACAGCGACGGGCGCAGGCCGGACGGGAGCTGGTTCACAAAACAGAACGAGCAGTCGTTCGCGCACCGTCGCACCGGCACGCCGAGACCGTCGCGCAGCGACAGCCCATGCTCCTCCCCACGCCGCATGGCGACGTGAGCCGTGAGGCGCCGGCCGTCTCGTACGATCTCGAGGCTGAAGCGTCCGTCCGCGGCCGCGAAGGCGAGATCGAGCACATCCTCGGGCGGCAGGCCGTCGATCGCCACAATCAGGTCGCCGGCCCGCACACCGGCGCGCGCCGCCGCCCCGGCGGCCTCGTCGACCGCCAGGCCACGACGGCGCGGGCGGGCCGCGGCGGCGTCGCTCACCACAGATCGGCCGCCCGGCTCATTGGCCGACGAGCTCGCGGATGCGGGCCACGGCGGCGTCGATCTCGTCCTCGGGCGTCGAGGCGCCGGCGGTCACCCCGACGCGTCGTGCCCCGGCAAGCCAGGCGCCCTCGAGCTCGGCGGCCGTCTCGATGTGCCAGGTGCGCGGCTGGATGACACGGCACAGGCTCGTCAGGCGGGTCGTGTTGGCGCTGTTACGGCCGCCGACCACGATCACCACATCGACGGAGCGGGCGAGCTGCTGGGCGGCCGCCTGGCGCTTGCCGGTGGCGTCGCAGATGGTGTTGAAGACGAGCGTCTCGCGAGCGGCGGGGGCCAGACGCGACACCAGACGCGCCAGATTGTCGCGTGTCTGGGTCGTCTGCACGACCACTCCGACGCGCTTGCCGCGCACGTCGCGCAGGCGCAGCTCGTCGGCGTCTTCGACCACCACGGCCTTGGGGCCGGCCCAGGCGAGCAGGCCGACGACCTCGGGATGGTCCCTCTCACCCAGGATGACCGGGATGTACCCCTGCTCGCGCAGCACCTCCGCCTTCTGGTGGGCGACGTTGACGAACGGGCAGGTGGCGTCGATCACGGCGAGCCCGCGGGCCTGCGCGGCGGCCACGACTTCGGGGTCGACGCCGTGCGTGCGCACGATGACCGTGCCGCGCGCGACCTGATCGAGATCGTCGATCGCGGCGATGCCCCGCCGGGCGAGGCGCTCCACCACCGAAGGATTGTGGATCAGCGGGCCCAGCGTGTAGATCGGCGGCGCCAGCGCGACTCCCGCCTCTTCGGCGATGCGCAGGGCGCGCTCGACGCCGTAACAGTAGCCGGCCCAGCGGGCGACGACGATCGTGGCGCAGCCACGATCGTCGTCGCCCGCGGCCTCACCGGCCGCCCGCTGCTCAGAGGGATTCATAGAGCGCCTCGACCGCCTCTCGTATGCGGGCCGCGGCCTGTGCGTACATTTCGCTCTTCTTGCCCTCGAGACCCGAGAGGTCGACGGCAGGCCCAGCCTTCACGCGTACGACCGGCAGCCCCGGCCGACCGTCGTGGATGACCTTGTCGCTGCCCTTCAGCCCGACCGGTACGACGGGCGCGCCGCTGCGCAGCGCCAGCATGCCCACGCCCGGCAGGAACTCATGGACAGCGTCGTCGCGCATGCGCGTCCCCTCCGGGTAGATGATGAGCGCCTCGCCGGCGGAGAGTGAAGCGAGCGCCGCCTCGAGGGCCGCGCGATCGCTTTCGCCGCGACGGACGGGGATCGCGCCGAGCTCGGTCACCGCCCAGCGCAGGGCACCGTTGGCGAAGAGCTCGGACTTGGCGAAGTAGCGCACCGGTCGGCGAAACGCGTGGCCGACGAAGAACGGGTCGAGCTCGCTCTTGTGGTTTGCGGCGATGATCGCGGCGCCGCCGGCCGGCAGGTTGGCGGCGCCCTCGCAGGACAGCCGGTACGTCGCACACAGCGTCAGGCCGGAGACGAGGCGCACGGTGCGGTAGAACCAGCGGTCGCCGGACGCGTAGAGCGGCACGTGTCTCACGAGTCCGCTCCGAGCCGGGCCAGGACGATCTCGCGGGCGGCCTCGGCGACCTGGTCGATGCCGAGGCTCGAAGTGTCGAGCTCGACGGCGTCGGCGGCGCGCCGCAGCGGGGCCACGGCGCGCTGCGAGTCGTAGGCGTCGCGGGCGACGATGGCCTGCAGCGTCTCGTCGGCGTCGACGTGCTCGCCGCCGGCGATCAGCTCCTTGCGGCGACGCTCGGCGCGCACCGTGGGCGTGGCCGTCACGAAGAGTTTGACCCGCGCTTCGGGGAAGACGACGGTACCGATATCGCGACCCTCGATCACCACGTCCTGAGCGGCCCCGATGCGCCGCTGCTCGTCGAGCAGCACCGCGCGGACCTCGGCGTGCGCGGAGACTTCGGAGACCGCGGCCGACACGACCGGCCGCCTGATCTCAGCGCTCACATCGCGCTCGGCGGCCACGATACGTCCGTCGGGCGTAAACGCGATGCGCGCCTCGCGCGCCAGGGCGGCAAGCGAGGCGCCGTCGTCGGTGGCCACACCCTCCCGCAGAGCGAGATAGGCCACCGCCCTGTACATCGCGCCGGTATCGAGGTAGGCGAAGCCGAGCCGGGCGGCCAGCAGCCTGGCCAGCGTGCTCTTGCCGGACCCGGCCGGGCCGTCGATGGCGATCACGGTCATGAAGACAGCACCTCCGCCAGAGAATCGGTGAAGCCTGGAAAGGATACCGCCGCGGCCCCGAACCCGCTCACGCTGACTCCGGCCGGACAGGCGAGGCCGGCCACCGCACCGAGCAAGGCCAGGCGATGGTCGCCGCGGCTCGACAGCGCGCCCCCGCGCAGCGGCGCCGAGCAGACGCGCAGAACGTCGCCGCCGGCCTCGGCTTTGCCGCCCAGGCCGGTCAGTATGTCGACGATCGCCGCCAGGCGGTCGGTCTCTTTGGCGCGCAGGTCGGCGACCCCCTCGACGACCGTCTCGCCCTCGGCGAAGCAGCCGAGCAAGGCGATCAGCGTCACCTCGTCGATCAGCGAGGGCGTCTCGCGTGCCGGTACCGTCGTGCCATGCAAGGCCGACGCCCACACCTCGAGATCGCCGCGCGGCTCGCCACCGTCCGTTCGTGTGACCGTCCACTCAAGGCGTCCGCCCATGCGCCGCACCGCCTGGCAGAAGCCGAGTCTGGTGGGGTTCAGACCGACGTTGGCGATGACCAGACGGGAGCCCGGCACGAGCAGCGCCGCCGCCACCAGGAAGGCCGCCGAGGAGAGGTCGCCGGGCACGACGATCCGATCGAGCCCGAGGCGCTCGGCGCCGCGCACGGCTATCTCGGAGCCGCGGCGGGCGAGCGGCGCTCCGGCCGCCGCGAGCATGCGCTCGGTGTGGTCGCGGCTGCCGGCCGGCTCGACCACCACCGTCTCGCCGTCGGCCAGCAGTCCGGCGAGCAGCAGACACGACTTCACCTGGGCGCTGGCCACGGGCGGCTCGTAGCGGATCGCCCGCAGAGCGCCACCCTCGATCGCAAGCGGCGCGAACTGGTCATCGCGAGCGTCGAGGCGGGCGCCCATGGCCCGCAGCGGCACGACGATCCGGCCCATGGGCCGCGCGCGCAGGTAGCGGTCGCCGTCGATGACGAACCTGCCACGCTGGCCGGCCAACAGGCCGGCGAGCAGGCGCATGCCGGTGCCCGAGTTGCCGGCATCGAGCGGCCGGCCGGGCGCGTGCAGACCACGAAGGCCGACGCCATGGACCACGACCCGACGCTCGCGCCGGGCGAGGCCGTCGACGGCAACGCCGAGCGCGCTCACCATACCGGCCGTGGCCAGTGGATCGCCGGCCCAGACGGGCTCGACGATCTCGAGCGGTCCGTCGCAGACCGCGCCGATCAGCAGAGCGCGCTGGGTGATCGACTTGTCGCCCGGCACCCGCAGACGACCGCGCAAGGGCCCCGACGGCCGAAAGGTGACCGTCTCGACGCCGGCGCTCATCGGCCCGCCCGGTCCACCTGAGTCCGGGCGCGGACCCTGCCGAGCGCTCACTCGACGCCCCGGCCGGTCGTCACCTGGTAGCCAAGGACGCCCAGCAGCTCGGCCGCCCGCTCGCACACGCCGCCGCCCAGCACGTAGACGGTCAGCTCGCCGCCGAGCTCGGCGCTCATATGGTGCATGGCGAGATCTTCGACGTTGATGGCGGCGTCGCCCAGCGCCACCATGATCTGCTGCAGCACGCCGGGACGGTCGGGGATCTTCACCATGATGCGGAAGAGCTTGTCGGCCGCCAGACTCTCGGCGGCCAGCAGTCGCTCGCGCTGGCGGGCGGCGCGGCCGACGAGGGCCGCCAGGCGGCCCTCGTCGGCCGCCTCGAGCGCCAGCGTCATCTCGTCGAGGCCGCTGCGATAGCCCTTGAGGGCGGCCAGCAGCGCCTCGCGGTTCTCGATGAAGATGTCGGCCCAGACACGAGCGTTGCTGCCGGCGATGCGCGTCATGTCGCGAAAGCTGGGCCCCGCGCACAGCAGTGGATCGCGCGTCCCCGGGTGCTCGCCCGCCTGAGTCATGAGCACGTTGGCCAGCACGTGCGGCAGGTGGCTGACCACCGCCAGCACACGGTCGTGCTCGTGCGGCTCGACGGCGACCGGCCGGGCGCCGATCTGTACGAGAAAGTCGTAGAGCTTCTGGAACGCCGCCGGACGCACGTGCGTGCCTGGAGTCAAGAAATACGTGGCGCCCTCGTAGAGCGAGGCTCGGGCGTTGCCGACCCCGGCCGTCTCGGAGCCGCACAGGGGATGGCCGCCGATGCAACGGCTCTGCTCGTCGGCGGTGAGCGCGTCCATGAGCATGGCCTTGGTGCTGCCGACGTCGCTCACGACCGCCTCGGGCGCGGCGACCGCATGGGCGCGGCGCACGTGCTCGACGACCAGGCGCACGGGAGTGCACACGAACACCAGGTCGGCGGCGGCGGCTTCTTCGAGGCTCGCCGCCGCCTCGGTGATGGCGCCGCGCTCGAGGGCAGCGGCGATCGTCTCGGGGCTGCGGCTGTAGCCCACGACGCGCCGCACGCCGGCGAGCTCGCGGGCCGCGAGCCCCAGCGAGCCCCCCATCAGGCCGACCCCGACCACTGCGACCGTGCGCTCTGCCCCACGAGGTGCCGGCACGATGGCTACGAGATCGTCTTGCCGGTCCAGCGGACCAGGTCGCGCACGCGCTCGGCGTACTCGGAGAAGGCCGCCGGCGACAGCGACTGCGGACCGTCGGACAGGGCGTGCTCGGGGTTGGGGTGCATCTCGACCAGCACGCCGTCGGCCCCGGCGGCGATGCCGGCCAGCGACAGCGGCAGCACGAGGTCGGGGCGGCCGGTCGCGTGACTCGGGTCGACGATCACCGGCAGGTGGCTCGCCAGGCGCACCACCGGCACGGCGCTCACGTCGAAGGTGTTGCGCGTGGCCGTCTCGAAGGTGCGGATGCCGCGCTCGCAGAGGATCACCCGACGGTTGCCCTCTTTCACGATGTACTCGGCCGCCATCAGCCACTCCTCGATGGTGGCCGACAGGCCGCGCTTGAGCAGAACCGGCTTGTCGACGCGCCCGACCTCGGCCAGCAACTGGAAGTTCTGCATGTTGCGGGCGCCGATCTGCACCACGTCGGCGTAGTCGAGCAGCGTCTCGAGATCGCGCGGGTCGAGGAGCTCGGTGACGATCGGCAGGCCGGTCTCGTCGCGAGCCGCGGCCAGCATCTTGAGGCCCTCGACGCCGAGACCCTGGAAGGCGTAGGGCGACGAGCGCGGCTTGAAGGCTCCGCCGCGCAGCATCGTGCCGCCCGCCGACGCCACGGCGCGCGCCGCGGCCATGACCTGCTCCTCGGTCTCGACCGAACACGGTCCGGCGATGATGACGAAGTGGCCTCCGCCGAGCTTCTTGCCGCGTACGTCGACCACGGTGTCATGGGGGTGGAACTCGCGGCCGACCAGCTTGTACGGCTTGAGGATGGCGACCACCCTGTCGACCCCTGGACACGCTTCGAGCGGCACCCCCGCGAGCTCTTCGCGGTCGCCGATGGCGCCGATCACCGCGACCCGCTCGCCTATCGAGACGTGGGCGCTGGCGCCGACCTCTTCGATGCGGGCGACCACGTGAGCGATCTGCTCTTCGGTCGCGCCCTCCTGCATGATGATCATCATGCTCAGTGGTCCTCCCTTGGTCGGTCAGCCTACGGCGTCGGGCGAGTCGGCGTTCACGACGGCAGGTCGAGGCGCAGCTGCCTCGCCTCGTGCAGGTAGACGTGATGCCGGGCCGCGCCGGGCCGCCCATAGCAATGGATCAGGACGCGGACACAGCGCGACATCGCGCCCTCGACGGGAATCTCCTGGGCGCACAGCAGCGGCGTATGCGACAGACCCAGCGACCGTGCCGCCGCCGCCGGGAAGTCGGCCCGCAGATCGGGTGTCGCCGTGAACAGGATGCTCACGATGTCATCGACCGCGAGGCCGTTCCTGTCGATGATCTCGGTAAGCAGCTCCTCAGTGCGCAGCTTGATGTCGTCCCGCGTGTCGGCCTCGACGGTGGTCGCGCCGCGCAGGGCCATCAGCCTGGGCCTCTGATGATCGGTCACAGACGCCTCCGGTCGCGCGTTTGCAGCGGATTGCCAGTATAGCGGACGCGTTACGCCGGAGGCGCAGGTCCGGGCAGCGACTCGCCGCCGACGGTCGGAGGGTCGTCGCCCGCCGTCGCAGCGTCGTCGGCCTGAACGGGCGCGTCGTCGACCCGAGCCTGCGCGTCGTGGGCCTGAACGGGCACATCGGGGTCGTGGGCCGGCGGCGAGGCCGGCGCCGCCAGGTCGACGGCGGCGCCGGGGTCGTCGCCTGCCAGGTTGCGTTCGACCTCTTCGCCCGCCCGGCGCAGCGCCTCGACCTCGTCGCCCGACAGCGCCCGCCAGGCGCCGATCTTCAGGTTCTTGTCGGACAGCGGCCCGTAGCGGCGGCGGTGGAGCTCTTCGACGGGCAGCCCGAGAGCCGCCAGCATGCGGCGCACCTGATGCTTGCGACCCTCGTGGATCGTCAGCTCGACGAGAGCGGTCTTGTTACCCTGCTTCTCCACCCGCGCTTCGGCGGGAGACGTACGGCCGTCTTCGAGCTCGACGCCGGTGCGCAGCTCGGCGAGCGCCCGCTTGCCGGCGTGACCGCGGACCCGCGCGCTGTAGGTCTTGGTGACGCCGTAGCGGGGATGCATCAGCCGGTTGGCCAGGACGCCGTCGTTGGTCAGGATGATGAGGCCGGTGGTGTCGACGTCGAGCCTGCCGACCGGGAACAGAATGCGACCGTCGGGGACCATGTCGACGATGACCCGCTCGGCGTGCGGATCGCTGCGCGTCGAGGCCACCCCGCGAGGCTTGTTGACCACGACATAGCGGTACTCGCGCGGCGTCACGATCTCGCCCTCGAGGGTGACCTGGACCTGCTCGCCGACCTTCTCGCGGGGGAACGTCACGACCGCCCCGTCGATGCTCACCTTGCCCTCGCGGATCAGTTCGTCGCAGCGTCGTCGCGAACCCACGCCCGACCGCGCCAGATACACGACCAGTGTCATGTCGTTACGCTGCTCGCCGCGACCACCGCGCTCGTCCCGTCGCCCTCTGCGGCGCTCGCCGCGTCCGTCGGCGTCGCGCTGCGGGCGCTGCTCGCTGGGCTCGCCCGGCTGCGCGCCGTTGTCGAGCGGTCGATCGTCGCGCGGCTCATCGCGGCCGCCGCGTTCGTCGTTCATGGCCGTCTCCTCTCGGCGTTGGCCAGCAGGCGCGCCCGCAACTCGTCGGTCTCGGCGGCCGACAGAGCGAACGACTCGAGTGCGTCGAGATCGCCAAGACCGCGCAACCCGAAGAGCTGCAGAAAGCGCGCGCTCGTGGCGTAAAGGATCGGCGACCCGGGAGTGTCGGCGCGGCCGCGCTCGTCGACGAGGCCGCGCTCGACCAGCGACGTCAGCGCCCACTCGGACGACACGCCGCGGATCTGGGCGACCTCGGCGCGCGTCGTGGGCTGCAGGTAGGCCACCACGGCCAGCGTCTCGAGCAGCGCCGGCGAAAGATCGTCGGGGCGCCGGGCGCCCGCGAAGCGCTCGACCGGCGCCTCACAGTCGGACGTGACCCGGAACGTATAGCCGCCCGCCACCTCGGTAAGCTCGATGCCGTGGCGTCGCGCCGAATACTCGGCAGCGAGCGTGCCCAGAGCGCCCATCACGAGCTCGCCGCTCGCCTCGCAGGCAGCGGCAAGCTCGTCGGTCGCGACGGGTCGCGGCGAGATGAAGATGACGGCTTCGAGGCAACGGGTGATGTCGTCCATCGAGACTCGGGGTTCGGGGAGTGGGTCAGGCGCGCTTCTCTTGCATCCTACCCCACGGCCGCGAGCGCGTCATCAGGCCGACCATCCGCCCCGCCCGGCGTGTCGGTGCGGGTGACGGTGATCTCGGCGAAAGGGCGCGGCTGCCGCAGGCTCACCTCGCCGCGATTATGCAGCTCGAGCAGGGCGAAGAAGGTCACGGCCTTTTGCAGCCGGTCACGGGGCGCCACTGCCGAGAACGTAAAGCTCCGCTCGGCAGCCAGCAGGTCGCGCAGCCGGCGCAGCTCGGCCACCAGTGTGACCGCGATGTCGGTGATGTGGCTCACGTCGGGCGCGGGCGGTTCGGCGAGCAGCACGGCCAGAGCGCCGGCGAGAGCGGCGGCCGGCAGGGCCGGTCCCGCGCTCGCCGCGCGCAGGAACCGCGGCGGCACCGGCGCCGTACGGTACAACCGGCCGGCGTGCTCGGCAAACAGGCAGCCCAGTCGTGCGGCGGCCCCCTTGAACCTGGCAAAGCGCAACAACGAGTCGAGCAGCTCCTCGCCGGCGGCCTGCTCGTCGAGCTCGGCCAGCTCATCGACGAACGGGCTGCCGGCGTCGAGCAGACGACGCGACTTCATTTCGAGCAGCGCCGCCACGAGCACGATGAAGTGCGACGTGGCCTCGAGGTCGAACTCCTCGGATTCGGCCAGCCGCAGGATGTACTCGGCGACGATGCGCGAAACGCGGATCTCCCACAGGTCGACCTCGTCGCGCAGAATGAGCGTGACGAGAAGGTCGAACGGGCCGTCGAAGACGTCGAGATCGAGATGGAGCCCGTCCAGCGATCCCATCGGGGTCGCTGGACGGGCTCCCGCCCGGCTCACTGGACGGCCTTCGACGAGCGGCTCATGCGGCTGTCGTCACGCGTCGGTCTGGCGGATGAAGGGCGGAATGTCGAGGTCGCCGGTGTCGAAGCTCGGCGGCCGCTCGAAGGGTGTGCCGGCAGGCTCGGAGCTCGCCGGCGGCCGGCCGCTCGCCGACGGCGCCGGTCGCCGAGCGACCTCGGGGCCGAACCCGGTGGCGATCACCGTGACGCTCATGAGCCCCTCGAGGCGCTCGTCGACCACGGCGCCGAAGATGATGTTGGCATCGTCGTCGGCGGCCTGGGCGATCTCGCCGGCCGCCTCGTTGACCTCGTAGAGCGACAGATCGCGGCCGCCGGTGATGTTGAGCAGGATGCCGCGGGCGCCGCTGATCGACGTCTCGAGCAGCGGTGAGCTGATGGCCATGCGGGCAGCTTCGTTGGCGCGCGCTTCGCCGCGGCCGCTGCCGATGCCCATGAGCGCCGTGCCGGCCTCTTTCATGATCGTGCGCACGTCGGCGAAGTCGAGGTTGATCAACCCCGGCACGGTGATGAGGTCGCAGATGCCCTGCACGCCCTGGCGCAGGATGTCGTCGGCGTAGCGAAACGCTTCGACGATCGTGGTGGTACGATCGACGACTTGCAGCAGGCGGTCGTTGGGGATCACGATGACCGTGTCGACGGCCGCTCTGAGCTCGGCGATGCCGGCCTCCGCCTGCTCACCGCGCTTGCGGCCCTCGAACGCGAACGGCCGCGTGACGATCGCCACGGTCAGCGCGCCCAGCTCGCGCGCGACGGCGGCGATGACCGGCGCGGCGCCGGTGCCGGTGCCGCCGCCCTCGCCGGCTGTCACGAACACCATGTCGGAGCCCTTCAGCGCCTGCTTGATCTGGTCGCGCGATACCTCGACCGCCTGCCGGCCGACATCGGGGACGGCGCCGCCGCCCAGGCCGTGCGTGATCTCCTGACCAACGTGTATCTTGACGTCGGCGTCGCAGGCCTGCAGCGCCTGAGAGTCGGTGTTGACCGCGATGAACTCGACGCCGCGGATGCCGGAGTCGACCATGCGGTTGACGGCGTTGGTGCCGCCCCCTCCCACGCCGACGACCTTGATCGTCGTGACGTACGCCCGGCCGGTTTCGACCTCGTCGCCGGCGTCGTCGCCGAAGGGCGGCGCGTCGCCGCCGACGTCGGTGCGCCGGAACAGCTCGGACAGACCGTCGCGCATGCTAGGCCGACTTGCCATTCAGCACCTCCCGAGCGAGGCTGCGGTACGCCTCCGCGCCTTTGCCCCTGGGATCGTACTTCAGGATGGAGGAGCCCTGCACGGGCGCCTCGGCGAACTTGATCGTCTTGCGCACCACCGTGCCGAAGACCAGCGGCCCGAAGTTCTCTTTGAGGACCTCGACCGCCTCGCGACCGTGCAGGGTACGCGAGTCGAACAGCGTCGGCAGAATGCCCCTGATGCGCACCCTCGGGTTGATGTTCTCGCGGATCATCTCGAGCGTGCGCTCGAGCTGCAGCAGACCGCGCAGCGACAGGTACTCGCACTGCACCGGCACGATCACGCCGTCTGAGGCCGCCAACGCGTTGATGGTGAGCAGCCCGAGCGACGGCGGCGTGTCGATCAGGACGAAGTCGTAGCGCGAAAGGACGGGCTTGAGCGCCTTCTCGAGGGCGCGCTCGCGACCGATCTGGCTCGAGAGGGCCATTTCGGCGCCGGCGAGGTCGATGGTCGAAGCCGCGACGTCGATCTCGCTGGCGACGATCACCTCTTCGATCGGCAGCCGGTGCACGAGCACGTCGTACATGCTCTTCTCGAGGTTCTCGGGGTCGATGCCCTGGCTCATGGTCAGGTTGCCCTGAGGGTCCATGTCGACGGCCAGCACGCGCTTGCCCAGTTCGGTGAGCGCGACTCCGAGGTTCACGGTAGAGGTCGTCTTGGCTACGCCACCCTTCTGGTTTGCGAAAGCCAGAACCTCAGCCATGCGCCATGCTCCTGTCTAGAGACCGGTTCCCGCTACCATTCTTTCCGGAGCCGCCAAACCCTGCAAAGCCGAGGCTCGGCGCGAGCGTAGGACGACCGCCTTCAGCCGGCCTGCGGCGGTGTCGGCGGAGCGGGCGCCCGCACGGCATCGGCGGGCTCATCGACCGCCTCGTCGGCGGCGGACTCGGCGCTGTCATCGTCGGCGGCAGGCTCATCGTCGGCGGCCTCTTCGTCGTCGTAGTCGGCCTCGTCGTCGGTCTCATCGCCTTCGTCGCTCTCATCGCCTTCGTCGGCCTCATCGACGTCGTCGCCCTCGTCGCCCTCGTCGCCTTCGTACTCGGCCTGGTCGTAGTCTTCGTCGACGTACTCTTCTTCGTCTTCGTCGACGCCCTCTTCTTCGTTTACGATCTCGCGAATGGCGCGCCGCAGAAAGCGGACCTTGGTGCGATCGGCGATCTCGAGGATGACGTAGTCGTCGGCCACCTTGCGCACGGTGCCGAACATGCCGCCCACGGTGACGACCTCGTCGCCCTTCTTGACCATGCGTTGCAGCTGTTCCTGGGACTTCTTGGCGCGCCGCTGCTGACTGTAGGTCGTGTACAGCATGAAGGCGATAACTACGAAGACCAGCAGATAGATGATCACGGGAGTGTTCTCCTCTCGTCGTCGGCCATGGTGCGGCGCGCGCGCACCTCATCGACGAACTCGTCGAACGCGCCGGCCCTTATGGCGACGCGCGCACGCTCGCACAATCGTACCAGAACGCGGAGGTTGTGTTCAGAGAGCAACTGCATGCCGGCGATCTCCTTCTGGTTGACCAGATGCCGCAGATAGGCGCGCGTGTACCCCCGACAGCAGGCGCAGTCGCAGTCGGGGTCGAGCGGGCCGAGGTCGTCGGCATAGCGCGCGTTGCGCAGGTTGAGGCGGCCCTGCGAGGTGAACGCCGAGCCGGTGCGAGCGAGACGCGTCGGCAGCACGCAGTCGAACAGGTCGACCCCGCGGGCGATCACCTCGAGAATGCCTTCGGGATCGCCGATGCCCATGAAGTAGCGGAACCTGTCGGCCGGCAGCAGCTCGTCCATGAGAGCCACCGTGGCCAGCATCTCGTCGCCGCGCTCGCCGACCGACAGGCCGCCGATCGCATAGGCCTCAAAATCGAGGGCGAGCAGTGCGGCCGTCGAGCGACGACGCAGCTCGACGTCGGCGCCGCCCTGGACGATGCCGACCAGGAGCTGGTCATCGCGGGTCTGCGCCGCGCGGCACTCGGCCGCCCAGCGCGAGGTGCGCGCCACGGCGCGCTCGATCTCGGCGCGGCTCAGCGTGCCGGGCGCGCACTGGTCGAAGCACATTACGATGTCGGCCCCCAGGGCCTCCTGCGCCGCGACGGCAAGCAGCGGCGTGAAGAGGTGGCGCGAGCCGTCGTATACCGACGTGAACTCCACCCCGTCGTCGCCCACGATCCTCGTGTCGGACAGGCTGAATACCTGAAAGCCGCCCGAGTCGGTGAGGATCGGGCCAGACCAGCCCATGAAGTGGTGCAGCCCGCCGTGGGCGCGCACGAGCTCGACCCCAGGCCGCAGATAGAGATGATAGGTGTTGGCCAGCACGACCTGGGCACCGACCGCGCGCAGGGTAGGCGGCAGCACCGCCTTGACGGTCCCCTTCGTGCCCACCGGCATGAAGCACGGGGTGAGCACCTCGCCGTGCGGCGTGCGCAGGCGGCCGGCGCGGGCGCGCCCGCTCGTGGCTTCGACCTCGAACCCGAAAGCGCCGGCCGCCGTCACGTGGCCGCCTCTGCCCCGCCCCAGGCCAGCATGGCGTCGCCGAAACTGTAGAACCGGTAGTGCTCGTCGATCGCGTGAGCGTAGATGCGCCTTGTCTCCTCGACCCCGCAGAAGGCCATGACCAGGGCCAGAAGGCTCGTGCGCGGCAGATGGAAGTTGGTGATCAGGCCGTCGACCGCGGCGAACCGGTAGCCCGGCGTGATGAACAGGCCGGTGCGGCCTGCGTAGGCGCCGCCGTCGCCCTGCCCGGCGGCAGCCGGCGCCCCGGCGGCCGCCGTGCCGGCGCCCAGTTCCTCGAGCAGCCGCACCATGGTCGTGCCGACGGCCACGATGCGGCGGCCCGCAGCGCGGGCCGCCGCGATCCGCGCAACGACGGCGCCATCGACGACGAACGGCTCCTCGTGCAGCGGGTGGTCTTCGAGGCGCGCGACCGTCACGGGCTTGAAAGTCGCCAGGCCGACGTGCAGCGTGAGGTGCTCGATCGCCACCCCGGCGGCACCCAGCGCCTCGTCGAGCGCAGGCGTGAAGTGCAGCCCGGCAGTCGGCGCCGCGGCGGAGCCCCGCAGCCGCGCATAGACCGTCTGGTAGCGCTCCGGGTCGGCCAGCGCCGTCCTTATGTAGGGCGGCAGCGGTGTCTCGCCGTGGCGGGCCAGCAGGTGGGCGATCGGCTCCGCGCACCCGGCGGCGCGGCGCACCTGCCAGCGACCGTCGCCCAGCCGCTCGTCCACCTCGACCGCAAACGACTCGGGCGCGACCTCGCTGCGCAGCGTCTCGCCGCCGTGCAGGCGGCCGCGCGCCAGGACCTCCCAGGCCTCGCCGCTCTGATCGGGCGCCGGCGCCCCTTGAGCGGCGGCCCCGTCAAGGCGCTCCAGGAAGAGCAACTCCACACGCCCGCCGGTCGCTTTGCGAAAGTGGGCCCGCGCGGGCACGACGCGCGTGTCGTTGCGGACCAGCACGTCGCCCGGCCGCAGCAGGCCGGCAAGCTCACAGAAGCGCCGGTCCTGGAGCCGCAGGTGGGCGCCGGCTCCGCCGGCCACCAGCAGCCGCGAAGCGTCGCGCGGCTCGACCGGGACCTGGGCGATCAGCTCGGCGGGCAGCGCATAGTCGAGCTCTTCGAGCTTCATCGCCGCCGACTCCCGGGCGGATGGGCCGCGGCGGGCGCGGCGCGTCTGGCCGCGCGCGGCCTCACGCCACCGCCGGCCGCACGCGCCGCGCACGCCGTTCGTGCCACTCCTGCCACCTGCCGGCCACGCAGCCGCAGTAGCGCTGCCGGTACAGCCCGAGGCGCCGGCTTTCGTCGATGCTGCGCGGATACCAGCGCCGCAGGTCGGCGTAGACAAACTCGACGCCGGCGACCTCGGCCGCCGCCAGGCCGGACCGCGCGATAAGGTCGTGGTGTTGCCAGGGGCTGACCGTGAGCGTCGTCGAGAAGAGACCCAGACCACGCGCGGCGGCGGCGTGGGCGGCCTCGCTCAGGCGAATTTCGAGACATTCCCGGCAGCGCGTGCGAGGGTCGGTGCGGCCGGCGGCGGGGGCGGGAAGGGCGGCCGCCCTTCCCGCCCCCGCCGCCCACTCGCGCGCACCGGCCCGACCATCGACGACCAGGGCCACGCCGGCGGCGGCGGCGTAGCTGCGCATCGCCCCGAGACGCCGCTCGTGCTCGTCGGGCGGCTGAATGTTGGGGTTGGCGTAGAACGCGAGCGGCTCGAGTCCTTCGGCGCGAAAATACGGCACCGCGACCGTGCTGCACGGTCCGCAGCAGGCGTGAACGAGGATCGTCTCCATGCGTCGATTGTACCGCGAACTCGGTGGGCCCCGGGGCGGGCGCCGACGGCAGCTCTGGCGGCGTGACGGGCGCCGCCGCCGCCGGGCGCGCCGATCGCCCCCGAAGCCCTGCGTCAGGCGAAGAGCGTGCCGGCCGCGGTGGGCGGTTCGTGGAGCCCGCAGTGGCGATAGCCCGCCGAGGTGACCATGCGGCCGCGCGGCGTGCGCTTGAGAAAACCGCGCATGATGAGGTAGGGCTCGTAGACGTCCATCAGCGTGTCGGATTCTTCGCCCAGAGCCACGGCCAGGGTGTCGAGGCCCACCGGTCCGCCGTCGAACTTCTGCACGATCGTCAACAGGATGTCGCGGTCGAGCTTGTCGAGCCCTTCGTGGTCGACCTGGAACAGATCGAGGGCGGCCAGACAGATGTCGAGGGTGATCACGCCCTGGTGGCGCACCTCTGCAAAGTCGCGCACGCGGCGCAACAGCCTGTTGGCGACCCGCGGTGTGCCCCGCGACCGGGCGGCGAGCTGGGCCGCCGACTCGTCGTCGATCGTGACTCCGAGAATGCCGGCCGAGCGGCGTACGATCGCGGTCAGCTCGTCCTCGGTGTAATACTCGAGCCGCTGCCAGACACCGAAGCGGTCGCGCAGCGGGGTCGTCAGCAGACCAGTGCGCGTGGTCGCGCCGATCAGGGTGAAGGGCGGCACCGAGAGGCGGATGCTGCGCGCCGCCGGACCCTCGCCGATCATGATGTCGATCTCGAAGTCCTCCATGGCCGGGTAGAGCACCTCTTCGATGGCCGAGTTGAGCCGGTGGATCTCGTCGACGAACAGCACGTCGCCCTGCTGCAGGTTGGTCAGGATGCCGGCGACGTCGACCTTGCGTTCGAGCGCCGGGCCCGACGTGGTGTGAACGCTGACCTGCAGCTCGGTGGCGATGATGGCGGCGAGGGTCGTCTTGCCCAGGCCGGGCGGTCCGGCCAGCAGCACGTGGTCGAGCGTCTCGCCGCGGTTGCGAGCCGCCTGGACGAAGATCTCGAGCTGCTCCTTGACGCTCGTCTGGCCGACGAAGTCGGCGAAGCGTTTGGGGCGCAGCGACTTGTCGAAGTCGCGCTCGTCGGGCAGCTCGGCCGGGTCGGCGACGCGATGGGTCTCGTCGGTCATGGCTTTTGCTCGGCGGCTTTTCGGGTGAGCGCGAAGCGCACGAGCTCCTCGAGCGGAGCGCCCTCGGGGGCGCCCTGGAGGGCCGCCTCGGCCTCGCGCAGCGGCAGACCGAGATTCTGCAAGGCCACCCGCGCCTGCAGGAACGGGTCGGCGCCGGCGGCGGGCGCGCCGTCGGCCGCCGCCGGCGCCAGGTCGAGGTCGGCGCCGACCTTGTCTTTGAGCTCGATCACGAGACGCTGGGCAAGCTTGCGACCGATGCCCGTAATGGACTCGAAGCGCTTGTCGTCGCCGCGCACGACGGCCGTTTCGAGCTCGGCGACCGAGTAGGCCGAGAGGATCGCCAGAGCCACCTTGGGCCCAACGCCGCTCACGCCGATCAGGGTGACGAAGAAGCGGCGTTCGCGCGGGCTTTCGAAGCCGAAGAGCTGCAGGGCATCGTCGCGGACGTGCAGGTAGGTATGCACGAAGACTTCGTCGCCCACGCGCCGCGACAGCGCGGATGCCAGGCGGCCGGGCACCAGCACGCCGTACCCCAGCCCGCCGGCCTCGATTACGACCCTGTCGGCGTCGGCGCCGGCCAGCAGGCCGCGCAGTGAGACGATCATGCCGGCCCGCCCCCCGCGCGGCCGACGACCGGCATCGGCGCCCCGGCAAGCAGCGCCCTCACGTCGTGTTCAGCGCCCGCAGCAGCGCGCTCGTGTGAATGTGGGTGATGGCCACCGCCAGAGCGTCGGAGGCGTGGTCGGGCTGCACGATTCTGGGGAGGGCCAGCAGCACCTTGGTCATCTCCTGGACTTGGACCTTGTTGGCTCTGCCGTAGCCGGTCACGGCCTGCTTGATGGCCAGCGGCGTGTAGTCGGCGCAGGGCAGGTCGCGCTCGCCGGCGGCCAGGATTATCGCGCCGCGCGCTTGGCCCACGGCCAGCGCGGTCTTGACGTTGACGTTGACGAAAAGCTCCTCGAGGGCCACGACCGCCGGGTGAAAGCGGTCGATCAGGCCGAGGATCTCGTCGTGGATCTGGCGCAGCCGCAGCGGCATTTCGGTCTTGGCGGAGGTCACGATGCAGCCGTGGCCGAGCGACCGCAAGCGGTTGCCTTGCTGCTCGATCGCTCCCCAGCCTGTACTGGCCGTACCGGGGTCGATCCCCAGGACGATCAGGGCTCCTGCGTCGTGCCGCTGCTCTCGCATGACCACTCCCCTTGGGCTTGCGGTCGCCGTGCACGGACGATAAGCCCCGGTCGCCGTGCAGTGTGCTGGCCTACCCGGCGACGGCCTCGAGGACCTCGTCGGAGATGTCGAAGTTGGCATAGACCTCTTGCACGTCGTCGCTGCTTTCGAGGGCGTCGATGAGCCGGAGGGTCTTGCGGGCGTCGGCCTCGTCGAGCTTGACCGTGGTCTTGGGGATCATGGTCAGCTCGACCTGCTCGCACTCGATGCCGGCGGCCTCGAGGGCCTGGCGCACCGCCGACAGCTCGGCGGGCTCGGTGATCACCTCGATGGTGTCGCCGTCGCGCGTGACGTCGTCGGCGCCGCCCTCGATGGCGGCCTCCATGACGTCGTCTTCGCCGAAGCGCGTGGCGTCGACCGTGACCGAGCCGCGGCGCTCGAAGATCCAGGCGACCGCGCCGGGGCCGCCGAGGCTGCCGTTGTGTTTGGTGAAGATGTTGCGCACATCGGCCGCCGAGCGGTTGCGGTTGTCGGTGAGCACCTCGACGATGACCGCCACGCCGCTGGGGCCATAGCCCTCGTAGAGGATCGCTTCGAAGGACGCCCCGCCTTCTTTGCCGGCGCCCCGTTCGATGGCGCGGTCGATGTTGTCTTTGGGCATGCTGTAGGAGCGCGCCTTTTCGACGGCGGCCGCCAGCGTGGCGTTGGCGCCCGGATCGGCGCCGCCCTCTTTGGCGGCGACCATGATCGCGCGGGCGAGCTTTGAGAAGAGCTGACCCCGCTTGGCGTCTGCCGCGCCCTTCTTGTGCTTGATCGTCGACCACTTGGAATGCCCTGACACTACGAGACCACCTCCCCGGCCGGCGCTCCGGCGCTTACGCCGGCCGCCCCCGCTCTGCTGCCTGCGGCGCGCACCATCGACAGGAACGCGTCATGCATCCTTGTATCACCGGTCAGCTCCGGGTGAAAGGCCGCGACCAGCACGCGACCCTCGCGCGCCGCCACCGCGTGACCCTGGTGACTCGCCAGGATCTCGACGCCCGGACCGGCGCGTTCGATCCACGGCGCCCGAATGAAGACGGCCCGCAGCGGCGGCGGCCCGAGCGCCGCGATGTCGAGGTCGGCCTCGCAGCTGTGCACCTGCCTGCCGAACGCGTTACGGCGGGCCACGATGTCGATCAGGCCGAGCACCGGCTGGTCGCCTTCGGCGATCTCGCGGGCCAGCGTAATGAGACCGGCGCAGGTGCCGAACACCGGCAGGCCGCCGGCCGCCAGCGCCTTGAGCGGTGCGATAAAGCCATAATGGCGCATGAGCTTGGCGATCGTCGTGCTCTCGCCACCGGGAATGACGA
>Ga0182014_10002601_pt1 | contig 22537 bp, 20 predicted proteins | sample 612S2DmetaG_FD_120489 | JGI IMG/M metagenome (GOLD analysis project Ga0182014, IMG submission 120489) | Permafrost microbial communities from Stordalen Mire, Sweden - 612S2D metaG | ecosystem: Environmental > Terrestrial > Soil > Wetlands > Permafrost | place: Sweden: Stordalen | collected...
CGTCATTCACCACATCGAAGGCAGCATGAACGGCCCGCTGGGCGACTACTGCACCCAGGGCAAGATGCGCGGCATGGGCGTACTGCGCTCCCATGGCGGGCGCTGGCAGGCCATTCAAGATGGAGAAGTCCGCATCGACGTTGCGGTGATTGCCGCGCCCACAGCCGACGCATTTGGCAATGCCGATGGTTCGCACGGAAAATCGGCCTGCGGATCTCTCGGCTTCGCGCTGGCCGATTCAACTTACGCCGATCATGTCATCGTGGTCACCGACAATCTGGTTCCGTTTCCCTGCGTTCCCTGGCAGATTCAGGGCAACAATGTGGACTACGTGGTCGAGGTCGACTCGATCGGCGATCCCGCCAAGATCGTCTCTGGCACGACGCAGATCACGCGCTCACCCGACCGCTTGCGCATCGCCGAGTTTGTCGCTCGTTTCCTGCGCGACGCCGGAATCATGCGCAACGGGTTTTCCTTTCAGGCGGGAGCGGGTGGAATCGCGCTTGCCTTCGTGGACTACCTGCGCCGCATGATGAAAGAAGATGGCGTGAAGGCCCGCTTCGTTCGCGGCGGATCGACCAAGTTCCTGGTTGAATTGTTGCAGGAAGGCTTGACCGATTACATCCTCGACGGCCAAACTTTTGATCTTGACGGGGTGAAGTCGATTGGCAGCGATCCGCGCCACGTCGCGACGTCGCCATTCACTTCGTACAACTATCACGGCAAGGGCAACTTCGCTTCTCTCGTCGACGCGGTGGTGCTGGGCGCGACTGAAGTCGATGTGAACTTCAATGCCAATGTCGTCACTCATTCTGATGGGCGGTTGCTGCACGGAATTGGCGGCTGGCAAAACTGTTTGGCCGCGGGGTGCACCATCCTTGCCGTGCCGTCGTTCCGCGACCGCATTCCGGTGATCATCGACGACGTCACGACGCTCACCGGGCCGGGTGAACTGATCGACGTTGTGGTCACCGAGCGCGGCATCGCGATCAATCCGCGGCGCCAGGATCTGCTGGACGCGGTCAAGGGTTCGGGCCTGCCCATCCGTCCCATTCAGGACATCAAGGCGGAAGTCGAGCGCATCTGCGGCGGCAAGCCGGCGCGGCCGAAGCTGGGCGACCGTCCCGTGGCCGTGGTGAAGTGGGTGGACGGCACCGTGCTCGACACGGTCTGGCAATTGCCTTAATTCACTTCTAACTCGCCGGAAACTGGCGTATTCGTTTCTAAAAGGCCGCAAAAACGATCCAGTAATGACTTATCAGGCGGTTCCTCTGGATTTTCCCAGATTGGGACGGAGTTCCCTGTTTGGGCCTGCAAAAAACTCTCTGCCGCTTAAAGCGCCTCAATCGGGCTCGTTCTGGTCGTTGTCGGGGTCCACAGGGTAGTTCGGGAAGCAGCCACTGCCCGTTGGATGGTGGAAGCAGTCCTCCGGATATTTCGCCCCTGTGATATCAAGCCTCCTGACTCGGTCCGCCGTGGCGGGGAGTCGTCTGGTGAATAGCTGCCGAATTAGAAGGGAGCAACTGGCGGCTACACGTTAGCAGATTCGGGAGGGGTTGTCGGTGACTGGGATCACGGTTGCTGGCCCACCTTTACGTTTCTGAGGCGGTTACGAAACTCGTGCGGTCCGCTAAAGCGGACTCGGTTGGTTCCACTTGCGCATTCCCGGCACTGCCGTGCCGGGCTAATGAATGCCGTCGCTTCGCGACTGAGGCCCAATTTGTCCCGCCTTCTCGGCTGAGCCTTGAGTTTTGTAACAACCTTTTCCTGGTAAAGGTGGGAACGATGAGGTCGGAGGTCACGCGGCTTCTATCTCGCAAACCAACGTAACTAAGAAGTGCTTGCCGTCAGATAGAAGAGGCAAGGGCAAGTGTTAGGTTTGTTGTGAATGCGCCCGACCAACCGCAGTTCGTGTGGCGAATCTCGGGGCGGGGTGTTTCTTGGCGAATTGTAACCCTTATGCCCTAAGGAACCGAGATCATTGCGCCGATGGAACCGGCATGAGAGCGGAACCATGAGGCGAGTACTCACCATCTGCATGATGCTGAGCTGCTGCCTGGGTTACGGTTTTGGGCAAGGGATTCAAGGCAATGTGACACTCAGCGGCAAGGCGACTGTCGCCACCACCGGGCATTCGGTCGCTCTCACCTGGGACGCCAGTCAAGGCGCGACGAGTTATTGCGTCTACCGCGGGCCTTCCCATGGTCAATACATAAAAATAGCCTCGGGGATCCTCGGGACGAATTACACCGATGTACAAGTAACTCATAGTCAAACGCTCTACTATGCAACCACCGCGGTTAGCGGCAGCGGCGAAAGCGGCTACAGCAACGAGGCTGTAGTTGTGATCCCCTGAAGATCCGGAGTTGAAAATGAAAAGCTATTTATTGGCCGGCATGCTGAGTCTGCTGTCTGGGACGTCGTGGGCGCAATGTGCCAACGGCAATCCGGGCACGAATTGTGGCGGACCGTTGAGCGTGCAGCCGCAGTCCGGAAACAACACGCAGTCGGCGATTACTTTGGTGGATCTTGGCCTGCCTGCGCTGGCGCCGGCAGCGGGTCAGTACACGCTGTCGATCGCCAGCGGCGTGCTCGTGGAATCGGACAATGGAAACAGCTACCACTCTTTAGTCGGATCGCAAGGACCACAAGGACCGGCCGGACCAACCGGTCCTCAAGGATCTGCGGGAGCTACGGGTGCGACGGGATCGGCCGGAGCGGTTGGTCCGCCGGGAACCGCGGGAGCAACGGGCGCGATTGGTCCACAAGGATCGGTCGGAGCAGTTGGTCCGCCGGGAACTGCGGGAGCGACAGGTGCGCCGGGATCGGTCGGAGCGGCTGGTCCGCCAGGAACGCCGGGAGCGACCGGCGCGGTTGGTCCACAAGGGTCGGTCGGACCGATTGGTCCGGCGGGAGCGACAGGAGCGACGGGCGCGATTGGCCCACAAGGATCGGTTGGAGCGGCTGGTCCGCCGGGAGCCGCAGGAGCAATGGGGGCGACCGGCGCGGTCGGTCCACAAGGATCGGTCGGAGCAGCTGGTCCTCCAGGAACCGCGGGAGCGACAGGGGCGACAGGAGCGATTGGCCCACAAGGATCGGTCGGAGCGGCTGGCCCGCCGGGAACAGCGGGAGCGACGGGCGCGGTGGGACCGACTGGAGCCGCGGGAGCGGTTGGTGCGGCGGGAGCGACGGGTGCGACAGGGCCAACTGGTCTGCCAGGAGCGGCGGGTGCACAAGGAGCTCAAGGTCCACAAGGGCCACCAGGGACTACAGCCGCTCCGCTCGATTACAGCTTCTTTTATGCGGCGGGCGGATACACTGCAAGTGTGGGCACAATGGAAGTCGGCTCATTCGATCGCGATCAGATTGACATGTCCAATGCGACCTCGGTCCGTCTGATCCTTACGATAGCGGGAGCGGCTCTGCCGAGCGGAAGCTATGCTCAAGCCGAATACACGCCCGACGGAACGAATTGGTACGCACTGTCGGAAGAAGCACCGGTCACAACGCCGGACGGAATCTACTCAAGTGGCTGGAGCGGCTTGCCGTCCGGAGCAAACGGCGATTACGCGGTGCGCATTATCGGATTCAACGCCGGCACGGTCGCCGCCCATTTTGGACTCCGCCAGCTGCACTTGCAATTCAAGTAGGGACGGTAGCGTCCCTCAGGGCTAAAGCCCGTGTCTTGAAGGACGCTTTGCGGCGCGGTCGAACAGCTGCGGGAAAATTCGTCGAGGACGCGAAAAGCTTACCTCAGGCGCTGAAGCGCCTACATATTTTCAATGACTCAGCGGCCCGACTGAAGTCGGGCCCTTCCCAAAAGCTGCCTGAATCATACTTTTTCCGCAGCCTGTGAATCCGCACCCTTGCAAAGCCGCACAACTTCTTAAACTAAGTTCTGACTTGGCGCAGCAAATCGGACGGGGCACGGCTGGAAAAGTTGCAAGGCCCTGGAAAAGCCATGAATCCGCAGCGATGTCATCGTCTTTCGCTGCGCTCGCCTAGAACTTCCCGCACCTTCCGAGTCAGCATGTGCAGGGTAAATGGTTTCTGCAAGAAAGCCGTATCGGGATCGAGGACGCCCTCGTGCACGATGGCGTCTTCGGTGTAGCCGGAGAGGTAGAGCACCTTGGTCTGGGGACACGACGCACACAGCCGGGCAGATAACTCGCGACCACCCATCCCAGGCATGACCACGTCGGTGATCAGTATGTCGATTTTGCCGGAATAACCGGCCACGATTTGCAGCGCGGCCTCTCCATTGTCAGCCCCTAGAACCTTGTATCCCTTCGACTCCAGAGTCTCGCGGACCAACTGGCGCACGGATTCTTCGTCTTCCACCAACAACACGGTTTCTGAACCGCCGCTGTGCGACGACGAAACACCCACTGGACCCGCCGGCTCCAAGGCATCTTCGACCCGCGGCAGATAGATGCGGAAAGTCGTACCCTGTCGCGGTTCGCTCTCGACCAGAACATAACCTCCGCTCTGCTTGATAATCCCGTACACCGTCGAAAGTCCCAGCCCGGTGCCTTTTCCCTTTTCCTTGGTGGTGAAAAAAGGCTCGAAGATGCGCAACTGGGTTTCTTTGTCCATGCCCTCGCCGTTGTCGGTGACCGAAAGCACGACGTAGAGGCCGGGTTGAATGTAGCTGTACTCGCGGCGAACGTCCTCGTGATCGAGTTTGGCGTTGGCGGTCTGGATGGTGATCTTCCCGCCATTGGGCATGGCGTCTTTCGAATTGACCACCAGATTCATGATGACTTGTTCGATCTGCCCCGCATCGGCGCGGGTGCGTCCAAGGTCGGGTGCGAGTCGGGTGTCCAACTCGATGGTCTCTCCGATTAAGGGACGCAACAACCGTTCCATATCCTCTACGACGATGTTCAGGTCGACCACTTTGAGTTCCAGCAGTTGCTTCCGGCTGAAAGCTAATAATTGGCGAGTCAGGGTCGTGGCCCGATCCGTGGCCTGGTGAATCGCTTCGATTTTTGGATACAGGGGATTGCTCTTCCGAGTGTTCTCGATCAAGACTTCGGTGTAACCGCTGATCACCATCAGCAAATTGTTGAAGTCGTGGGCGACGCCGCCTGCCAGGCGTCCAACCGCTTCCATTTTCTGCGCCTGGCGGAACTGGTTCTCCAGCACCCGCCGTTCCGTAATGTCCTCGGCAATGATTTCCAAAACTCCGGCGTTCTCCCCCGGACTGTTGACCACGCGACCGCTCAAGCGCACCGTGATCGCGCTCGCGTCTTTGCGCTTCCAGCGGACCTCAATGTTGTCCAGGCGCGGCCCGCGCTGGAATTCCGCCATGACCCGCGCCTGTTCATGGGGATCCACAAACACATCCAACTTTGGATCCAAGGCAAGCACTTCCTCCGCCGATTCGTAACCAAGCATCGCGATCAGCGCCGGGTTCACATCGAAAAACCTTCCCTCAAGGCTCGACCGGTAGATACCGTAAACCGCGCTCTGCACCAGCGAGCGGTAGCGCGCTTCGGAACGGCGCAAGGCCTCTTCGTTTCGTTTGTGTTCAATCGCGCTGGCCAGATGCTGGGAGACGAAGGTCAGAATCTCCTTTTCTTTTTCCCCGAAGCGCAGGTTGCCGGAGTAACTCTGTACCACCAGCACCCCGAAGGAGTGGTTAGCGGTCTTCAGCGGCACGCCGAGCCAGTCCAGGGATGCGGCGCCAATCAGTTCCACTTCGCCCCGTTTTACCAACCCGCCAAAAACCTCCGGCGTACACAACAGCGGTTCCCCGGTTCGCAGCACATATTCGGTCAGGCCTTTGCTCAGTTTCTTAGGCGCCGGGGTGGAATCCTGTTCGTCCTGGAAATAAGGAAAGCTGAGCAATTGCGTAAGCGGATCGTAAACCGCGATGTAAAAATTGTGGGCATACATAAGTTCGCCCACGATTCCGTGAACCGCGGCATAGAACTGCTGCAGATCCCCGGCTGAACCGGCCTTTTGCGTGATGCGATACAGTCCCGAATTCAACGCCTCGGTTCGCTTCTGTTCCGAGATGTCGCGGTAGAGACTGCAAATTGCCACCTGCTTCCCATCGATCACGATGGGAGCCGTGGAAATAAACACATCCAGCAGCGTGCCATCCTTGCGCTGACGCTTCGTTTCCAGGACGACCTTCTGACCTTTAATCAGCAGGTCCCGAATCCAGCGGGTTTCCGCACTCCGGTCGGGCGGGACAATCAGCGAATCGATGTGCTCTCCCAGCGCCTCCGTCGGACCGAAGCCAAAAATGCGGGTGAACTCACCATTCAGGCGTGTGATCCGGTACTCCGGGTCCAGAATGCTGATAGCTTCCGGCGCGCATTCAACCAACTGCTCAAGGTAAGCTCGTTGTAATTCGGGGTCGTCGTTTGCAAAACTGGGGCGGACGATTTCGGGCGCTGCTCCAGTCTCACTGGAGCTGAAGAGGACCTGGGTGCGGCGCTTCAGTGCCTCTCGCAGAAACTTCGCGCGTGAAAGCTCAGCCGACTTCGCTGGCTGGGTGATGTTGTCACCCATCTAACCCCCTCGATGAAACAGAGCCAATCAGGATGTTAGATTGCCATGCGGTTACTCGAAAGTTACGGAGGTAATTGCAGGATGGACGGGTTGCTTGACGCGCGCCGCTATAGTCCGGTCGCCAGCATTTCACACACCCGGCGAAGGACATCGCGCTGTTGCTCGCTGATGGCGAGAAACTCGAAGCCATGCAGCAAACCCCTGCGGTAGCGCACCAGCGCGCGAAGCTTAAGAGGATAAGCCGCCAGAGGCAATGAAAGTTCCATGGAAACCACTTCTCCTGCTTCCAGTTCCCCGGTCAGGGTGCAGCCCACGCCATCTTCTCCCAACTCGTTCGAACGCCCCCACAGGGACTTCGTCTCACCTGCGCGAAAAACCTGCACAGAAATCCGCACGTCGACCGGATACCGCGGAAACCGGCGCGCGCTTTGTGGCAGAGGTTTGGAGATAGAAGCCTCCGTGTGCCTGTTGCAAATATAACGCTGAGTGGTTTTCGATCTATCGGTTGATGGTTTATGTCACTGCTTATCCGCCCAACCGGCGGCGCTAATTTCCATGCAAGGCGTAGCCCGGCTCCAAAGGCAATTTGCCACCGACCTTCAGCACGGTCACCCCGCCGTTAATCGAATACACATCCACCAATCCCACCGCTCCAGGAATGGATTCAACCCTCTTCACCGCCGCCTCGTCCGAGTCAACCACGACAATCGCGGGGTGGTCGGCCCTGCCATGGTTGGCGCTCGCGATCAGCGCTTTCACCTCGTCCTTCGACATGCCGTAAACCTTGTCGAGCACCAATTTCATTTCCGGCGCCGCCGGATCGCGAGTGACGAAGCTGACCGGCTTGCCATCCGGCCAGCGACTGGTCTGGCCTTTACAGATTTTCGCCAGGTCCGCCAGGCTCATGGCTGGTGCATCGTTCGACTTATTGGAAATCAGAGCCATGTCTTTACCCTGAGCCAGTGCCGCCCAACCCAGGATCACCAGTGCGGTCGCCATCACGCGTCGCCAGTGCACGTCTCCTCCAGTCCTTCTCCATCCGTCTCTGATTCTCGTTGAAGTCCGTCAATGGCTCAATGACAGAACGGACATGTACCACCAGAGGCAATAAGCGCGTTACGACTCCAAGAGTACCGCAAATCCTGTGCTCCGGCGCGGTGAAACTCCATTTCGCATGAATCGTTTTTTCTCAGCTCATCATCCTACGTAGTCAGGAGGAAACAATGTCACATCAGCTACCCGCTCTTCCATATGACTATTCCGCCCTCGAGCCGGTCATCGATACTCAGACCATGAAACTCCACCACGACATGCATCATGCGGCGTACGTCAAAAACCTAAACGCTGCTCTGGAAAAATATCCCAACCTGCAATCCAAAAGTGCTGAGGACTTGATCCGCGATCTGAACGCCGTTCCCGAGGACATCCGCACCGCTGTCCGCAACAATGGCGGCGGGCATGTGAATCACACCATGTTCTGGAAGATCATGAAACCCCAGGGCGGGGGCGATCCCAGCGGCGCGATCGCGGAAGTCATCAAGAAGACCTTCGGCGACTTCAAAGATTTCCAGACCAAGTTCAACGATGCTGGCGCCAAACAGTTTGGCAGCGGCTGGGTGTGGCTGGCCGGGAAGCCCGGTGGCCAGGTGCAGATCCTCAGCACGCCCAACCAGGATAGCCCGATCTCTCAGGGCCTGTTCCCCATTTTCGGCAACGACGTCTGGGAACACGCCTACTACTTGAAATACAACAATCGCCGCCCTGAATACCTCGCGGCCTGGTGGAACGTCGTGAACTGGGATGAAGTCAACCAGCGCCTGAAGGCGTTTCAGTCGCAACACGACCCCGCATTGGCGGCAAGATAATAAAAACTATGCTGGTCCGAGGCCGGGTCTCGGACCCGGCCCGGAACATTTGGCTCGGGTATAAACAAAGAGTAAGCGCTGAGGCAACACTATGCGCCCGCATCAGGGTGATCCGCAGCTATCTGCGTGAACAGCGGACAGGATATCTTCGGACCAGACGGGGAGGATCGGCTTGCCGGCGGCGTTCTGCTCTGCCGCTGCCCGGTTGTACAGCACGAGCAGGCACCGCGGATCGAGCATGGTGTCGATCAGGGCCTGGCGGCCAAAGCGCTTCTCGACTATCACCGACATTTTATAGCCGACGGTGTACCAGGGGCCCTGGATTCCAAGGAATGACCCGCCCTTTTCTTCCATCGCATCGTGGCTGGCAAACTTGGCATTCAGAATATCAAGGAAAAACTGATTCACGGCGCGGAGATTGTCGTTGAATTCGCCTATGTCATGTTCCCAGCGGGCATGCTCCTGGGGCGAGCTGGCGGCGTGCGGGTCGACGTCGGGCCCGCCAGCCGCAGCAAGCATGGCAAAGCCCTCGCCGAAAGCGCCCATCCAATCGGCTGCGGTGTGCGCAGGTTCGGGCAGGGCGGCAATCTTCTTGTCGTAGATGGGACCGACGCTGCCGAGACCGATGTGATGCAGTTCATGGGTAACCGTGTTCTCAAATTTCTCGCGGCTCACCTCCGGGTCGAGATACAGAAAGATGGTGGGATCGGAGGAAAGGTCCCAGACGAAGCTGTTGATCCCCGGTTTGATCACTGGATATACCTTTGCGTGAATAGTTGCGTCCGAAGGCAGATAGGCGAGGACGCGCTCGGCATCCCGCCGGAGATCGGCTTTTTCCCAGCGATCCAGCGCGCTCGACAGCGCGGCTGCGCGCGGCAAAAGGTCGTCGGAGAGGACGAAGCGTTTGAAGTCGTCATCGGTGAAGGCGCGGGTGGGGTCGTGGAACTGTTCGCCGATCGCCTTCTCGCGCACCTTGAGACGCTGATAGGGAGCCGTGGCGAACAATTTCTGCCATTCGGAGTCGGCAACGGGCTTGCCTTGACTGCGAAGCGCAAGGATGGCCAGCACTTGATGAGCTTCGCTGCTATCGAGGGCCAACTGAACGCGGTCACAGGCGGCAGCGAGGGGAAAGAAGAAGGAGAGCAGGAGCAGGACAACCGACAGCCGAACAAGCATGGCCGCCTCCTCACTGCTTGGACGGCGAAGGTTGACGGAAGTGAGCGCGATCTTCCGCCGCGCCTTGAACAAATCCCAACCCGCCGCCCCTGCTACAAAGGCGCAAGCGCACACTTGTGCCCCGATCGGCTCTGCATCGGGTAGCCGATGATCGGCCGACGGCCCTATTTGGCTTGCAGAGATTCGATGTACTGAGAAAGGTTCGACACGCGTTGTTGGACCTCGCTCTCGTGTCCGTGGCTCAGGTTCAAGAACAGCGATCCCCACACCGGCATATCCTTGGAGCCGTGCGCGGCAACATTGGATTCACCCCGGATGGCGGATGTGACTTTCAAGCCGGGATATTTCCCTCCGTTGTTCTTGCTCAGCAGGGTTAGGTCGGTGGGAGGAGCCTTCAGCGCGCTGGCCGCGGGGCCTCCACCTTTGCCGTCGGTTCCGTGGCAAACCGCACAGTAAGTCGTGTACATCTCCTTGCCGGATGCAGCCGACGTCTGCTTGACCGGGACGTGGTGGATGACCGTTTGGGTTTGATTCTGGGTTTGATCCTGCGCGGCGACCGTATAAGTCAGTACGATCAGGGCGGCAAACATCCAACTCAGTTTCTTTGTGGACATCGATTTCCTCCTTTGAGCCAGGACCGTCTTTCTTGAAATTCAAGCACAGCAAAACTTAAAGACGCGTCCCTGATACCTTACCACTTCGCTCTGGGCTATTGCGTGGAAATTCTCCATCCCTGATCACCCCGCGCCAGCATCAGCGTGGACTTCGTCGGATCCCCGTGATAGAAGTCGGCTTCGTACTTATTGATCAGGGTTTGACGATCCCAAAGACTGAAGCTCTTCACCGTCGTACCGCCGGCGTCGAACAGGTCGCCCATTTGATTGGGCAGCCACTTCCAGGTGTATTGGACGGTTGCGTTGTTCACTCCATTCATGGTGACGTCGACGATGTTCACCAGTTGCCGTTGGGCGAGCGGAACCTGATAAGAGAAAGTGCCATCCGGTTCCTTCCATTTCTTGGTATCTGGAATCGTCGAAAACAGGTGTTCTCCTGCGGGGGTGAGCGAGATCAATTCAGCTCCGCGGGGCGCCTTGGCCAATTTCATGAGGCCTGCCTTCTCCATAAGTCGATAATGAGGATCGCCGGGTTTTTCCGCGACACTCGATACCAGCAAGCCCGTGCGGAAGTGAAGGACCGCTGGACCCGGCCCCTGCAGCGCCGCTGCCACGATCCTGCTTGCCTCCTGTGAGCTGAGAGGCGTTCGCTGCCTGACTTGGACTACGACGTAACCGACCATCCCCACAATCGCCGCTACCAGACACACCAGGAGTAGCACCGGCAAGAACGATGAACGTTTTTCCATTTCGACTTCGGCTTCAAACATGGCAGTCTCCTCTTGAAACAGCCCCAAATTTGTCGACCACCTATTATTGTTAGTCCACCTCTCCTCCTAATTGCTGTGACCAAAGGCACAACTGGTGGTGTCAAGTATCACTATGAAGTGCTTGTTCTCTCCGGAGCAAAAAGCTATCACCGTGTGCGCCTGCTCACCTACGTAAGTGACGACTGTCACATCCAGTTGCGTCATCGCAAAGTAATAATTACGTTCAGATTTCGGGGAGTTTTTCCACTGCCCCGAGCGTGGAGATCCCGTGGCAAAAGGACGTGTTTCGGTTGTCGTCGAGCGCTGCAAGGCCTGCGGCTTCTGTGTGGAGTTTTGTCCCTCCCACGTGCTCGCGCTCTCTTCCGCTTTCAATTCCAAGGGCTACCATCCGCCGCATGTTGTGCATCCGGAAAAGTGCAGTGGCTGTGACCTGTGCGGGATGTATTGCCCCGACTTCGCAATTTTCGCCACCAAGGTAAAACCCGGTGGGGGAGGTGACAAATGAAGGCTGATCCTCGCGGCGTACTTACCGGCATACATTTCATGGACGGCGACCACGCCTGCTGCGAAGGCGCGCTGGCCGCTGGCGCCCGATTTGCTGCCGGATACCCCATTACTCCTTCCACCGAAGTCGTGGAGCGCTTCGCTTCGCGTGTGCCGACCGTCGGCGGAACCTTTATCCAGATGGAAGATGAACTGGCTGCGTCCATCACTCTGCAAGGCGCGGTCTGGGGCGGAGCCAAAGCGTTTACCGTAACCTCGGGCCCAGGTTTTTCTCTGATGATGGAACACATCGGCTACGCCGCCATGACCGAAACCCCATGTGTGTTCGTCGATGTGCAACGCGGAGGCCCATCCACCGGCCTGCCCACCCTCCCCGCCCAGAGTGACATGATGCAGGCGAAGTGGGGGTCGCATGGCGATTACGAGATTATTGCTCTTTGCCCGAATTCTCCGCAGGAATGTTTTGATCTCACGATCAAAGCCTTCAACCTGGCGGAAGAATTCCGCGTGCCTGTGATGTTCATGATGGACGAAGTCGTGGGCCACATGACCGAGAAGGTTGTGATTCCTGCCGCCGACCTGATCGAAGTCGTGCCGCGCCGCCATACTCACAAGTCAGTTGACGATTACCTTCCCTATGAAACCAACGGCGACCAGGTTCCGGAAATGGCGCACGCGGGGGAAGGCTACAAGTTTCATGTCACCGGCTTGACCCACGACGAACGCGGATACCCCAACATGACTCCGCAAGTGCAGGACAAGCTGGTGCGCCGCCTGCAAAGCAAGATTCTTGATGCCGCCGACCGCATTGCCTTGTTCGAGGAAGAGCAACTGGAAGGCGCCGACGTGGTGGTTGTCTCCTACGGAATCACTTCCCGAGTGGCGCAACGCGCCATCGAGGCGGCTCGTGAGCAGGGCCTGCGCGTGGGCAAGTTGCGCCTGATTACGGCCTGGCCTTTCCCCGAGACCAAGATTCGCGAACTGGCGGCGAAGGTGAAAGCATTCGTGGTTCCTGAACTTAATCTGGGCCAGATGGTACGCGAAGTGGAGCGCGCCGCCGCGGGCCAGGCAAAGACATTCGCCGTATCGCACGCGGGCGGCGGAGTTCACAATCCCAAAGACATTCTGAAAGTAATTGTGGAGGCCAGCCGATGTCCGACAGCGAGATGCCAGACATTTTAAATAACGACCTTGTCAACCCGGTCGAGCAGTTCTTGCGCACCGATCGCATGCCTCACATCTGGTGTCCGGGATGCGGCATCGGCACGACGGTGAACTCTTTCGCGCGCGCGCTCATCGAATCGAAAATCGATTTGAAATCGCTGGCCCTGGTGTCCGGGATCGGCTGTACGGGCCGCGTGGCGGGCTATGTCGAACTGGACTCTTTCCATACCACGCACGGACGCGCCATCCCGTTTGCCACCGGGTTGAAACTGGCAAACCCAAAGCTGAACGTGGTCGTCTATTCTGGCGATGGCGATCTTTCGGCCATCGGCGGCAATCATCTGATCCACGCCGCGCGCCGCAACATCGACCTGAAAGTCATCTGCGTGAACAATCTGATCTATGCGATGACTGGCGGGCAGACCGCGCCCACTACGCCGGATGACTCGATCACCTCCACGAATCCTTACGGAGTGTTCGAGCCGTCGTTCAATCTGCCGCATCTAGTCGAAGCAGCCGGCGCGGTATACGTGGCGCGCTGGACCACGTTCCACGTAAGACAGCTGGCGCGTTCGATCGGCGAAGCCTTCCAGAAAAAAGGGTTCTCTTTCATCGAAGTGATTTCGCCGTGCCCCACCCTTTACCAGCGCCGCAACAAACTGGGCGACGGCCTCGATACCATGAAGTATTACAAAGAAAAAAGCAAAGTCCGGCACGGAGCGCCGACCGGCGAAGTCGGCCTGACCATGACAGGAGAGATCATCGTGGGCAAATTCGTGGACCGCGACCGCCCCGATTACCAAACTTTGATGCGAGCGCAATTCGCCCAATCGCTGGGCGGCAGCTTCGTGGAACAGGCGGAGATGGTATGCAGCTAACGGAAATTCGTATCGCAGGTTTCGGCGGCCAGGGAGTGATTCTCTCGGCTATTGTCCTCGGCAAGGCGGCTTCGATTTTTCAAGGCGCGTATGCCACCATGACCCAGAACTTCGGCCCGGAGGCGCGAGGAGGCGCCTGCAGCGCGCAGCTCGTGCTTTCCGATTCGCCGATATTGTACCCCTATGTTACCCGGCCGGACATCCTCGTGGTCATGTCGCAGGAGGCCTATGCCCGCTTTATCCCCGAATTGAAAGACGGCGGCATCCTGATCATCGAGCAGGATCTGGTGCGGGTTTCCGACCTCAACAAGGATATTCAGGTCTATAGCATTCCCGCAACCCGCATCGCTGAGGAACTGGGAAAGCGCATGGTGCTGAATTCGGTGATGGTGGGATTCTTCACGGCCGTCACACACCTGCTCGACGCCGAGGCCGTGGGCAAAGCGGTCGCGGACTCCGTCCCGCCAAGCTTCCGGGAACTGAACCTGAAAGCCTTCGAAAAGGGATTGGAGTACGGAATTGGCGCGTTGACAGCAACAGCCAACCGTGCCGACGCCGAAATGCAGGTGCAGTACGCGCCAGAGTAGAGTCTGGAACATTTTCAGGATTGCTGTAGCGTGCTCGAAACAGCAGGTCCCTCCACGCCGCTTCTCATTCCCTTCGGGAAACGAGAAGCTCCGGTCGGAATGACAGTCCCTAGCGGGCCGTCCACTCCTCGGTTCGGATCGATCCTTAGTACAAGCGGGGCGATGAAAAGCAGTTTTCAGTTGTCAGTTCTCGGTTCTCGGTTTGTTGCCAAACTCCCGGCGACTTCCAGACTTGAACGTTGCATTCCTCATCTTTTGCTGTTGCGAGATTCATCACCCCGCCATCATCCTGTAAACGCCTGATTGCAAACGGTCATCCTTTCAGGATCACAATAAATGCTGAATACACGACCTTTGGCCTGTTGCGTTTTCTATCAAGGTGCTGTTGACAATCTCCTCGCTAATAAACGGCGCGATGAAAGAGCCCGTTGTCCATCTGCTTTATTTTCAAATAGATCCCGGTCTTAGTAGCGCTTCCCGCAGACCGCCCACAGCTTGGCATGGCGATTGCCTTTAGAAAAGTGTGAGTGGCTCGCTAGACGGCCCTCCGACGAGGTGACTTATGACAGTCCTACTGGTTCTCTTCACATTCGCAACCTTCTTACTGATTGACCATTTCCGCAGCCGGCATGCCGTGCAACCGGCAATGCAGGTTGCTCCCGCAGTTAAGCCGGACGCAGCTGCCCGCCTGACGCCCGCCCTGGTCGGCGGCTTCGCGGTCCCGGAAAACCTGCGTTACCATCCTGGCCACACTTGGGCACTGAGCGAGAGTCCCAGCCTGGTGCGGGTCGGCATGGATGACTTTGCCTCCAAGCTGACCGGCAAGCTGGAGAGCATCACGCTGCCGCAGCGCGGCCAATGGATTCGCCAAGGCCAGAAGATGTGCACGATTCAGCGCGATGGTTGCGCTGTCGACATGGTTTCGCCCATTGAGGGCAGCGTCTCCGACATTAACCAGGCAGTTATGCAGGATCCGAAGCTGGCGCTGCGCGATCCTTACGGCGAAGGCTGGCTGGTCACGGTGCAAGCGCCCGACGCCAAGACCAGTTTCCGCAACCTGCTGGGTGGTGCGCTCGCCCGCTGGTGGACGGAGGAGTCCGCGAGCCGTTTGCAACGCCGCATGCCAATGGCGTTCGCAGGTGCTCTCGCCCAGGACGGAGGCGTAGCCGTGGACAACATTGCAGCCCAGATTCCAGACCAAGAGTGGCTGCCGCTGGCGAAAGAATTCTTCCTGTCATAGGTCGACCTCGCGGCCAGCGAGGTGGAGGAGCCTCGCCGAGGACCGCTGGAACACCAGGCCGCCCGAGATCCAGGCCCAAACAAACCTGGACGCCGGGCGGCCGGTGTTTTTACCACTCTTGTTCGTGTAACGATCTCGGGAACAGATTCGAGCGAACCTGCGTACATACTGCTGTCACGCGAGGAAGTCTTTGAACCCTGAGATCGATCATCAGACGAACGACCAGTCTCCCCAACCCGACGCAACGCTGAAATCGAGCGAACCCCTGGCATCCAGCGACTCGTCGGTTCTCCGCAAGATTTTCATCGGCAAAGACGGCCTCCGCGCGGGCTGGAGTTTGCTCATCTTCGTTGCTATCCTGGCTGCTTGCTCCTTCTGCTTAAACCGCGCCGCGCACAAACTTCTTCCTAATGCTCCAAGGACTGCGGAGGCCACCGCGGAGGCAATGGGTAAGCCAGCCTTTATGCTGGTCGGCGAATCCAGTCAATTCCTTGTGGTCCTGTTCGTCACCTGGATTATGTCGAAGATCGAGCGCCGTCCCAACTCCGTATACGGCTTCGGCGACAGCCGCATGCTTCCGCATTTCTTCGCTGGCCTGGGTTGGGGAGTCAGCTGCCTCTCACTGCTCATCTTGATCCTCTGGAAAACCGGACTGCTCGTCATCAACGGCCGCCTGCTTTTTGGCGGCAACATTTTCCGCTACGGTGCGATCTGGCTGCTTGGCTTTCTCCTGGTTGGCTTGTTCGAGGAGTACTTCAGCCGCGGCTACGTCCAGTACACGCTTACCCGCGGGCTCGCCGGCTTCTTCGAATGGGCGTTCAACACCCGCCACAGCGTAGCCTTAGGTTTCTGGACCTCAGCCACGATCTTCTCCTTCCTGTTCGGTTTCGGCCACAAGAGCAATCCCGGCGAATCTCCCATCGGATTGCTTTCCGCCGGACTGATCGGCCTCATCTTCTGCCTCACCCTCTGGCGCACCGGCTCGCTCTGGTGGGCGATCGGCTTTCATGCCTCGTGGGATTGGGGGCAAAACTTCCTCTACGGCACCGCCGACAGCGGACTCATGATTCAGCAGCGTCTCCTCGATACCCACCCCGTAGGCAAGCCCATCCTCAGCGGTGGAACCACTGGCCCCGAAGGTAGCATCTACATCCTCGGCATCCTGGTCCTCGTCGTCCTGATTATTATTTTCACCCTGCCCAGTACCCGCTACGGGCCAGCGGCCAAGGTATTCGAGCCCGCCGACTCCTGAGAGATGTCGCTGAGCCTGGCATCCTGGCCTTCGCTCGCGAATGTCTCCCGACGAAGGATCTGCGCGTGTAAGGGCGGACACTCCTGTCCGCCGGGTTTGACGGAGCAAAGCCAGCGCACAAACACGACGATTGAATGACCTCAGAAGTTCCGCGCCGACTGGGCCTGCTTGCCCGGCGTAGTCGCGGTCCGGCAGGCGGAGCACAGCGTGGTTTCCTTGAGGTCGATCCACTCCACCGCGTGGGAGGAAGCCATGACGCAGCGGTAGTCGTCGCAGTGAGTCAAGCTCAGAGTGTGTCCCACTTCATGAACCGCTTCCTTGATGACACGCTGGCGAAACAGTTCACGGTCGGCAGGAAGGCCGTAGAACTCCTGGCGCAGCCGGTGAGCGGAGACCACGGCGCATGGGCCACCCATTTGCGCCTCGCCGAAAACGAAAGTGAGAATCGGGATGTAGAGATCGACGGCGCTGACGCCCAGCAATCGCCAGGAGTCCGCGGCAAGAAAGCCTTGCATGCGCTGCAGGATTTCCGAGGAGTGGTACTGCTGCCGCTCGCCGTGGAACGCGAACTCCGGATCCAGCCGGACGGGCAGCACTTTACAGGGAACGAGGAAAGTTTCTTCGATGGCGGGACGAAGATCCTTCAGCAGCCCGTCATCTACATTCCCGATCGGCAAGATGTGCAGCAGCTTCATCGCGTGGCTTCATCGGGCCGGCTTCATCGCGTCTCAACTGGAGCACGACTCCAGCCGTATTTCTTCAGCTTGTGATACAGCGTGACCCGATCGATGTCGAGGATCTCCGCCGCATGACTCTGATTGCCTCCACATTCCTCGACCACCCGGAGGATGTGGGCGCGCTCCATTTCCTCCAGCTTCTTGCCCGATGCATTGGCGGCAGAGCCGGTTTGTGGTTTGAAGATGAAGTCCGGTTCATGCAGTTCCGGCTCCTGTCCCACAACCATTGCGCGTTCCACCGCGTTCTCCAATTCGCGTACGTTGCCCACCCAGGGCTGCTGCTGCAGTTGATTCATCGCCGCAGGCGATACCCTCGTGATGCGTTTGTTCATGGCCAGGGAGAACTTGCGGATGAAGTGATCGACGAGCGGAGGGATGTCCTCGCGGCGTTCGCGCAGCGGAGGCAGTTCGATGCGGAAGACATTGAGCCGGTAAAAAAGATCGGGACGGAACTTACCCTCCTCGATCAATTTTTCCAGATCTTTATTGGTGGCGGCGATGCAGCGGAAGTCCACTTTAATAATTTGATTTCCGCCCACACGGGTGATTTCGCGCTCCTGCAGAACACGCAACAGGTCGGTCTGGGTTTTCAGAGTGATATCGCCAATTTCGTCGAGGAAAACTGTCCCACCCTCGGCAATTTCGAATTTGCCTTTCTTGCGGTACTGCGCGCCGGTGAAGGCGCCTTTTTCGTGGCCGAAGAGTTCGCTTTCAAGCAGCGTCTCGGTCAGAGCGCCGCAGTGGATGACGACCAGGGGATGAAACTTTCGCGGGCTGGCCTGGTGGATGGCACGCGCCACCAGTTCCTTGCCGGTGCCGCTCTCGCCTGTGACCAGCACCGTAGCGTCCGTGGGACCAACCGTCTCGATGGCGTCGAAGATTTTGCGCATGGCAGCGCTTTGTCCAATTATGTCCCCTGGACGCGCGACTTCTGCGACGGTCTCGCGCAACAAAATGTTTTCCTGCGCCGTGCGTTTATGCGCCAGAGCGTTCTTCACCAAGTGCGCGATCTCGTCCGGGTCCAGCGGTTTGGTCACGTAGTCATAGGCGCCGTTCTTGAGCGCCGCGACTGCGGTTTCGACCGAGGCATAGCCGGTCATGATGATGACGATGAGCTCGGGGTCGACCTCGTGCATGCGGCGCTGCAGTTCGATGCCATCGGTGCCGTGCATTTTAATATCCACGAGAGCGGCATCCCAGCGTTGTTCCGCCAGCCGGGTAAGCGCGTCGCCCGCATTTTCTACCGTGGTGACTTCGTAGCCTTCTTCGCGAAACCATTTGCCCAGCGAGTCACGCACGCTCAGTTCGTCGTCCACGATCAGCAGTTTTCCTTGTGTACTCACTTCAATCACCTCACCTTCATCGCGGCATTTGCATCGCCAACCCCGGCCAGTGAAGCGCCAGCGGCTTGACTGGGCAGGGTTATGGTAAAAGTTGTGCCCCGTCCCAGTTCCGATTGGACTTCAATGCGCCCGCTGTGCCGTTCCACGATGCCGCGACTGATGGCCAAGCCCAGCCCGACTCCATGTCCGCTTTCTTTCGTCGTTAGAAATGGTTCAAAAATCTGCGGTAGAACGTCGGGCGCAATACCCGCTCCGTCGTCGCGCACCTGAATCTTGATTTCAGATGCGTCCTTACTCAACTGAATATCGATCCACAGATTGCCGCCCCGCGGCATGGCATCGATTGCATTCATGATCAACGCCAGGAAGACTTGTTCCATCTGGGCCGGATCGCAGGGCACGCGCGGCAGGTCTTGGGCAAGGTTCAGTTGCAACTGGACTCCGCCCAGTTCCAGTTGATGCCGCACCAGCAGCAGGCAACGATCAATCACAGCATGCAGGTCGGTAGGCTGCACATTCATGGGCGCGGTGCGCGACAGAGTGAGCAGGTTCTTGACCAGTTCGCCGCAGCGGCGGCTTTCGGAAGCGATCAGTTCCAGACATTGCATGGCCTCCTCGCGTTTTTCATGCTCGGCGCGGCCAGACGCCACCCACTTTTGCAGAAGTTTGGCGTAGGTAAGAATCCCCGAGAGCGGATTGTTCACCTCGTGCGCCACCACGGCCGCCATCTTTCCGATGGATGCCATCTTCTCCACGTGCAGCACGTGTTCGTGGGCACGCTTGAGTTCTTTCGTTTTCTCCTCGACGCGATCTTCGAGCGTCTTTGCCCAGGTCATGATTTCTTCGTTGGCCGCGCGCAACTGCAGGCTCATGCCGTTAAACGAACGAGCCAGGTCGCCCACTTCGTCCTGGGAATGCACGTCGATCTGGTAGCCGAGATTCCCCTGCGTGAGGTGTTCGGTGCCATGCTTGAGCGCCTGGATGGGTTCGCCCACCACTCTCCAGACGAATAGCCAGCTCAACACCGCCACAATCAGCATTGCCGTGGCTGTGTAAAACAACATGCGAGCGCTGCTGTCGGCGAGTTGCACATCCGTTTTCGCCAGTGAAAGATTTGTGTCCAGCACCCCCAAAACTTGCTGGCTCGCGGGATGCGCATGGCATTCGGCGTTCGAGCATGCAGGCTGGTTTTCAATGGGAGTAATAATTCCGAGCACCCGGTGCCCGCCGCCATTGCGGTAAATGCGAAAGCGGTCGGGACGATTCAACCGCGCCAGAGGTTGCGATTGGGTGTGGCAGCCATAACAGGCCTCGGCGCTCTTGTCGACGACGTGGCTGACTTCGGCTGAATCCGTGGAATAGCTGATTCTCCCCTCCTGATCAAAGATGCGAACCTTCATCATGCCGGGCTCGTCCGCCATGGTTTGGATGGAGTGGTAGAGTCCCTCGCGATCGTTGCGCAGCATGTAGTAGGTTGTGCTGCGATTGATTACATCGCTCACTCGCTCGGCGCTGGCCAGCGTGGCCGCTTCCAGGTGCTGGCGATGCAATCGGATATTCAAGTACCCGAGCAGCGCAAAGATTACGACCATGACTGCCAGGAGAGACCCAATCAGCTTTGCACTGACGCTCTTGGTCAGCCGCTTCCATCCCCGATCGACACGAGTTGGCTCGACGCGACTTGGCTCAATCTCCCGCATGGCCTAGCACCGCTGTAGCAACCACGGGCCTGGTGTCGGTGCGGGGGCGCGCCTCGGCCTTATGGTTCTCCTCAGGAAAGATCGGCAGGTATTTCACTGCCAAGCCGAACAGGGCGAAGCCGGCCGCGATAATCATCAGGGTCACGGAAAATTCCGTCCACTTGGGCACGTAGTGATGCCCGACGTAAGTCTCAAATCCGGTGAGGCTGACATTGAGGCGGTTGGTGATGAACCCGAGCACGGTAAAGATGGAGGCCAGATACAAGCCTTCCGGCGATAGCCTGACCTTCTTGAAACTGAGCATGGTGATTGGAATCACGAATGCCAGCGCCAGTTCGAGCCAGAGAAAGTAGGCTTCGTAGCTGGGTTTTATGATTTGCCCCAGCATGCCGCGATGGAAGTAATCTTCAAAGCGCAGCAAAGCATTGACCCAGAGCGCAACCAGCAAGGCTCCGCCCAGTTCGACCAGAACCGGCAGTTCGAGGTGGCGGCCAAAGGCTTTCGCGCTCTGCGTGGACTCGAAGATGGTCATGGCCAGACCGACCGCAATCGCCGATCCGAAGAAGAGGAAGGGCAGCGCCGGTGTGTACCAAAAGGGATGCAGCTTGCTCGGCATGATCAGATAAAGGGAGCCGAGCGAACTCTGATGCAGAGTCGAAAGAAGGATGCCCAAAACAACCAGCACGGCATAGATTTTCTTAATCCACTTGATCGGAGTTTTCAGGTTGAAGCGCTCCAGCACATTGGGAAGGAATTCGAAAAAGAGCACGGTGGTGTAAGCCATCACGCACATGCCCACCTCGAACATAACCGAGTGCGGGTTCATGTAGATGAGCTGATGCCAGATGTACCAGGGACGGCCAAGATCGAATAGCAGACCAACGATGAAAAGCAAATAGCCGAGGAACGCGGTCAACACCGCAGGGCGCACCACACTGTGCAAACGCTCGACGTTGAACAGGTAAACCGCTCCAATCACGCAGAAGCCGCCGGCCGCAAGCATGACCCCACAGAGGCAGTCGAAGCCGATCCACAGCCCCCAGGGAAACTGGTCGGACATGTTTGAGACTGCGCCCAGGCCATAGAAATAGCGAATAAATGCGGAGTACAGGCCCAGGCCCATAATCACAAGGAAGACGATTCTCCAGAAAGTCAGCTTGAACTTCATCGCGCACTCCCGTTTTTTTCTTCCGATTCAGCGGCGGCCACTTCTTCGCGGCGATGCGAAATCCAATAAATGCCTCCCAATACCAACGACCACACCGGGATGAAGTCGGGAATCCGTGACATGACTCGCCCGGTATATTCCGGCATTGGAATGTCACCAACTTTTGCCGAGAGCGGATAACCGTACTCTTCGACGTTCACGCTGGAAAGAATAAGGACGCAGGTTCCACCGACTTCACTAAGGCCGTAAATACGAGGCAGGTAGGTGGACGGATTTTGGCGGATACGGTCCTGCGCTTCCCTGACCAGGTCTTCGCGCTCTCCGAACTTGGTGGCGCCGGTAGGACAGATCTCGGCACACGCCGTTTGTTTGCCGGCGACCACACGATCCGGGCACATAATGCACTTGCGAACTCGCGGATTCAGCGACCGCCATTCGTACTTCGGCTGCGCGAAAGGGCAGGCGACCATGCAATACCGGCAGCCAATGCACTTCCAGACGTCGTATACGACCGGACCCTCTTTGGTCTTGTGGAAGGCGCCAACGGGGCAGACCGACGCGCAAGCGGGGTGTTCACAGTGCATGCACAGCCGGCGCATGAATTTGTCGTTCTTGGTCAGAACGACTGTGTATTTGTGTTCCGATTGCACCGACTCCGCGGCCACGTTGTCGTCGTAGGGCAGCTTGTTCTGCTGCGCGCAAGCCCCTTCACACTGCTTGCAACCGATGCACATCGTCGCGTCATACAGCAGCGCCTTACTCATGGGAATTGCTCCTGTTTGCTCTCCAGCGGTACTTCCGTTCCAGTGGAAGGACGTACGAAGTGAACGCACGTTGCGGCGCAGACTTGAAAGCCGTACAGCGCACATCCGGCGGCCTCACTGGAAGGAACGAACCGAGTCCGGAGAAGTGAACACCCGGACCCGGCTGGGCTGTTCCATCGGGGAAAGCGAACAGGGGAGTAGATTCCCGGCTGATTATGGAACGGTCGGTTAAGGATCGGCCGACTAAGGA
>Ga0182014_10002602_pt1 | contig 22530 bp, 17 predicted proteins | sample 612S2DmetaG_FD_120489 | JGI IMG/M metagenome (GOLD analysis project Ga0182014, IMG submission 120489) | Permafrost microbial communities from Stordalen Mire, Sweden - 612S2D metaG | ecosystem: Environmental > Terrestrial > Soil > Wetlands > Permafrost | place: Sweden: Stordalen | collected...
ACAGCGCGATTTGAACTTCGGGACTGCCGGTATCGGTAGCGTGCGTGCGATACGTGTCAACGACGGATTGCTTTTGCTCTCTGGCTAACACTAACCTGTTGCACTCCTGTCTCTTCTCGTTTTGGTAACGTTTTTGATGGTAACACGCCGCTGTCGAAGGTGGCAACCAATCGGCGCGCGCGGCAGTGGGCTCATTCCGTGTTGGTGACCTGCGAGCTGCGAGCTTCGGGCAAACCGGATGTCCCGCAGCCCGCAGCTCGTAGCTTATGTCTCGGCAGCACGGAATCGGCCCGCTACCGAGCGCACACGCGATGCGGCCGCAGAGATGCATCTCGACTTGGTTCGAGGTTATACTATGATTAAGACTCGAAACAAACGAGGGATGCGGCAGTCTTCTGGTTTATTCCAGTCGTTTATTCCAGGGACAAAAGCTGGGCCAACCCTACAGACGCTGCATGTAGCCGGCCACAATAATAAAAAATAGAAATACGGGGAGATTTTGAATGCCACGAGGCCGATCGACTTTTACCAAACGTCAGAAGGAACAAGCACGCCAACAAAAACAGCGGGACAAGAACGAGCGCAAGAGCCAGCGGAAGCAGGAAAAACCGGAAGGCGGCGCGGTGGACGAGATGCGTGAGATGCGTGAGCACGCCGAAGCGCAAGCCGCGCTGTTCCGCATCGGCAATAACGACGACGAACCCACTTCTAGCGAGCTATCCATCCCACACGGCGCCAAGGCAACCGATCGCTAAACGCCTTAGGGGATTCGCCGGAGCGCAAGGCTCCGGCGGACCCAGTCCAATTCCCACAAATTTCTAGACAGATGTCTAGACAAACACTTCACCCGGCAAAGCCGTTAACGTCCGCGATGCCAGCGTGTTTTGCACAAACCGCCTCGGCTGCTCGCTGGCCGACGCATCCACCTGCTTACGTTCGATACGCAGCTTCAAGGTGCGTTCGATATTGCGAAGCTCCAGAACCTCCGCGCCTGTTACCAGTGTGGAGGCTCGGCCCTGAGAGCCGGCCCGTCCGGTACGCCCGACGCGGTGAATGAAGTCTTCCGCCATCTTTGGAATGTCGTAGTTGATCACGTGCGCCACGTCGTCGCAGTGCAAGCCGCGGGATGCGACATCGGTCGCGACCAGCACCTGGTAACGTCCTTCCTGAAATCCACTCAAGGCGGCGTTGCGCTGCGACTGCGTGCGATCGCCGTGAATCATGGCGGCCGAGAAGCCATCGCGCTCAAGTTCTTTCGCCAGCCTTTGCGAGCCGCGTTTCGTGCGCGTGAAGATCAGGGTCTGCCCCTTTTCCTCATACAGCAACTGCCGCAGCACATCGAGTTTTTCGGACGGCCGCACCTCATAGGCTTCAAGTTGCACGCTTTCCGCAGGCTTCAGGACCGATCCCAGCGCTATCCGCACCGGTTCGCGCGTGTAGTCGTTCACCAGCGCGGCCACCGACTGCTCCATGGTGGCGGAGTAACAGAGCGTCTGGCGCCGCTGCGGCAGAATTTGCACGATACGCCGGATGGCCGGAAGAAAACCCATATCCAGCATGCGGTCGGCTTCGTCGAGCACAAGGATCTCCACGTGGCGCAGGTCGGCGAATTTGCGAGTGATGAAATCCTGCAAGCGTCCCGGAGTGGCGATGACAAATTCGCAGCCGGAGCGGAGACTTTGGATCTGCGCCTTCTCGGCTACGCCGCCGATCACCAGCGCCGCCTTCGGCATGTTTTTGTCGCGCAGTTGTTCGTACTGCTCGTGAACCTGCATAGCCAATTCACGCGTTGGCAACAGGACAAGGGCGCTGATGTTCTTCGACGGTTCATTTTTCGACGATTCGGCGCGCAGCATCTCGAGGATCGGAATCAGGAACGCGAGAGTCTTACCGGTGCCGGTTTGGGCGGTGCCAATCACGTCCTTGCCTTCAAGGGCAGGAGTAATGGCGTTCGCCTGGATGGGTGTAAGGGTAATGAATTGAGCTGCCGCCAACTTCTGCTGCAAGGCAGCAGACAGGGGCAGTTCCGTAAATGTGGTCATTCGATTATTTTCTTTCTGGAGGGGCTTAACGTAAATTTCTCAAACTCGTGTTCTCAGACTCGTGTCGAGAGTTCGCATGCCGCTCTGTGTTGAAATTGGCGCTGGAACCAAACGGCGGGCAGGAAATGGCGGAAGTGTAACGGATCCAACAGGATCCCCGCATGACGAGCAAACCGTAGCAAAAGCGTTAACGTCAGTATAGCAGACGAAGCCGCGGTGCGGGGTTACGTGAGTCATACGTGTTGCGGAATCAGATACATACCCCGGGGCGCTGACCCATCCTAAAAATGTCTAACCGTTCGACCTCAGCGCGGAAGTTGACATGTTCGCCTCAAATATCACGCTTGCACCAGCCGTACACGCGCCTTCCTGCATGCCCGGACCAAATCCTCGTCCAACGTAGCAAGTGGCAAGCCGCTATCTAAAGCCAGATCGAGGTAAGCCGCGTGGTATGCAGTCAAGCTGTGCTCGCGGCTGACGCGCTCAATCCGAGTAAAAACAACTCCGGCGGGAAACTGCTCCAGCACGATGGGGAGCATGGCCAGATCACCGAGGAAGCTGCGCACCAGTTCTTTAGAAATGCGCTTGCGTTTTTCTCCAACCAGCAAGGCGTTCAGGACCTCGTGCGGCCAGAATGAGGGCGCAACGGCGGTGTCGCCTCGCTTGAACATGCTGGCAACATGCTGCGCCGTGGCGGCATTCTCGTCGGGAAAACACCAGGTCAGGACGACGGAAGCGTCGAGGACAAACCGGCTCACCGGGGTCCTTCCCCGCGTCCTTCATTGATCAGATCCTTGATTTTGAGTCCCCGTAAAGAGAGCCGGTGGCGCTGGCCGAAGCTCGCCAGGCGCTCCGCCGCCTCCGCTGCCGAGCCGCCCTGGGCGGAGATGCGCTCCTTCAGGAGCGCCCCCAGCAGCCGCGACACGCTGGTATCATGGCGCGCCGCCTCAATCCGGGCCCACTGGGCCACGTCTTCTTCCAGGGTTACGGTTACATTGCGTAAACGGCGAGTGGGCGACACGGACATAGTGTAACACAAAATTCGTGTCGCTTGGCACTGAAAACGCGTAGCGGTAAAACGGTACAAATCATGTGGTCGAGGGTGCTAGCGGACTCCAACCTTCCCCCGAATTACCACGACTGATGCCGCTGGCAGATCGTAGAGCGTGTCTTTAGTGACGTTCTCTTTTGAGCGCGCGATGGGCCCGTCGGGATCGGCCTTGCCTTTCGGGTAGGCGACGGCCGTGGCGCCAGCCGTCTCCTCATGCGCCCCAGAAAGAGCGCTCGCCGGGTTCCACTTGTACTGCGCGCTGCCGAAGGTCGCGATCTCGACCGGGCCCGCAAAACTCTCCGTCGAATCGGCGGCCCCATGAAGCGCGATGCGCACGCGGTGAGCATTTTCCTGGTCGCGATTGACCACGAGCAGCGACCACTGCCCATCGGGACGCTTCAGAGCGTACGCGGTAACGAGGTCGTGGCCCGCGCCGTCGCCAATATCGGATTTCGCCGAATACACCTGATGCTCTCCGCCGCCCGGCTGCGCCCACTCCAGGTTAATGAGTTGCGCGACAAACAACTGCGCCAGCGGCTGCTGAATCTTGTATGAAGAGTCAATTGTGAACATGCCATACGTACCCGCGGAGTGGTTGCAGCCGGGCTCCATCGGCAAGGGCAGGTAGTGGAAGAAATAAACGGCCTTGCCACCCGCGTCGAGCAACGATCCGACATAATCGGCCAGCCAGATGCCGGCGAAAATGTCCTCGTAAGTTTCGCTCGATCCGGGGGAGAGATTCCCCTCGGTCACGAACAGCGGCACGTCTGCCGGGACGCCATCTTCATGCCACACCTGAATGATGTGGCGGATGAGTTCAGGCTCGTCATAAAGAACGCTCCACGGCGTCTTGCAAGCATCGTAGGGATAATGCTCGAAGGAGAAAAAGGCAAGATCCTTGATGCGGCCGTGCTGCTTGAGATAGTCGATGAAGCGCCCGGTCCAGGAAACTCGACCGTTGGCGTCGGGCCAGACTTCGATGTCCTTGTTTTCCCCGGTGAACGAAGGACCACCGAGTTTGAGCGCCGGATCGAGGCGATGGAGCGCGCTCGCCCACTGCACATAGAGCGCCGCATAATCCTCCGGCAGCATGAACTGACCGTCGGCCTCCTCGCCCATCTCGACGTAGGCGAGCGGATAGTGGCGGTTCTCGATGTAGGCGATCTCGGCAACGGCGTTGTCAGGAGTTTCGTAGAGCAGCGCCACCGGAATCATGGCCGGCAGTCCGCGAGTGACGCCGCTGGTGAAGAAAAGGTCAAAGCCCACCTGGGCCGAGCGCGTGGATCCGAGATCGGCCGCGGTATGCCATGGATCGATAGAAGAGCAGTAGGTGGTCGTCTGCTCCTGATCGGCGGTGTGACGCAATAAGTCGTGGAAAGCGCCGTCGCTCGTGACGGTTCCAAGGTAGAGTTCGCGAACGGCGTAGCCGACGCAGTTGCGGGGATCGGCGGGGCCATCGGCGTCGCAAGTGTTCGAAGACTCGGTCATCCAGATGCGAATGAAACGCGCGGCGACCGGGGCCGCGGCGAAGCGGATGGTCTCGGTGCCGCCCTTGCCGGCGATGACCGTACCCTGCGGAAAGGCTTGCCAGACGCCACGAGTGGGCGCTCGGATGGCATCGTCGCCAGTCCAATACTGGATGACATAGTGAGTGGCGTAGGGATCGGCCCAGGCGATGCGAATGCTGTTCACGGGCTGGGGCTGGGTTAAATCGAGGACGATCCACTGCGGATGAAGAGCGTCGCTTTCACCGGTGAAATGTTGGGTGAGATAGGGATTGCTCTTCCAGAAGGTGTTGAGGTTGCCATCGGTGAGGCGAGAGAAGCCGGTTTCCGTGCCGTCGTTGCGGGTGAAACCGCGCCGTGGAAGCGGATATCCGTAGGAATAACGCAAGCTTTCGGTGGGAACGGAAGCGCCGGTGAAATAGCCTTTGCCGGTGGGATCGCTTTTGTCGCTCCAGGTTCCCTGCGGATTCCAGTGCCAGGCTTCGATCGCTAAATCGGTATTCTGGCGGTACGAGACCGGCTGCCAGCCTGAGGTCTGCGTCACCTGCAGCGACTCTGGAAGCAGGTCCTTGTCGATGGCCTCGACGGAAATGCGGTCGACGCCGGCGCCTAGAGCTTCACTGGGGACGAAGTGGTTGGTGGAGTGCGAGACGTCCACGGTGATGGTTTGGGCGGCAGCGAAAAAACTGAGAACCGCGACGACGGCAAGAACGCCAACTGGAATTTTCACGCGAACGCCTCCAGGGTTCAAAAAGACGGTCCAAAAAGAGCCGCTTATTGAAACGATTGAATTATACGGATTATGCGGCTTGGCGGCGAGCAGTTTCGGCGGCATCGCCAGACAGCCTGGTTGGTGAGGTCAAAAAAACAGGCCGGCATGGCGCCGGCCTGCTGGGTTTTGACCACCCGAATGCTTACAAGTTTACGGCGCGGCAGCTACGACGGCCTTAACGAAGGTCAGGCCATTGGGTGTGCCCAAGCCGGTGACATTATCCCATCCGGGAGCTGTGACCAGTGACGAATCGGTCCCGAAGGTCAGGTCATACCAGCGGGTCGAGCTGCCGTGGTACAACGCGCTCAGGAACGACGTCGTGTTCTCGAGCGGCTGTGCCAGGTCAGGCGCAGTTTCAAGCAGCGCGGGCGCGGGAGGATTGGTGATCTTTCCCCTGACATCCCACCCGTTATTGACGGCCTTGACATCAGTGATTGCGCCGGCTGGCAAGGAATAAAGCAACGCCGCCGCCTGGCCGAGAGGCGCTTTCGAGCCGGCCGCCTGATTCGCGATGGCCCACAAGCCTGAGAACGCCGGCGTAGCCAGGCTGGTGCCGCCAATTACCTCGAGGGCGGGCGAGCCGTTGACTGTCATGATCACGTTCACGCCGGTGTATGGGTCGGCAATGTAGGAAAGATCCGGGACTTGGCGGTACGTGTTCCCAAGGCTGCTTTGGAAAGACGGCTCAGCCCAGATGGCGCTCGTCCCGCCTCCTGCTCCGTAGATGAAACCGAGATGGAGGGGAGGATCGTAGGGAGGGTTGGGGTCCGCGTAGGTGAGACGCGTTTCGTTGTTTCCCCAGCCGGTCTGGAACTGAATATGGTCATTGCTATTCAGGAACAGGCTGGTTCCCCCCACTCCGGTGGCGTACGGAGACGAAGCCGGCATGCAAACGCTCGGAGGAACGGTAATTCCGTAATCGTTGTAGATCGTTTGCACATTGTCTCCCCAGTCGCCCGAAGCGAAGTTGGTGGAGATGCCCAGCGCCGCACCCAGTTCGGTCATCGCCAATTCAGTGTAGAGCGTCGATTGACCGCCATAGAGCACGTCGAGGATCTCGAATCCAGCCCAGCTGTTCGAGATTACGTATCCCAAGTCGAAATTGGCATAGTTCGAAACAACCTCGGGATTCTCGATCGCCCAGAGCTCCGCGATGTCAAGCGAATTGGCGTCGGGAGCCAGCACCAGGGCAATGTTGGCGCCAGGAGCCACGGCGTGAGCCCATTCGACATCGAGGGTCGTTTCGCCGTCCCAGCCGTTGCAACAGTTGGTGATCGGTCCACCTGGGTAGTAGATCTGGAAATTGGACGAGGTTAAAGCCGGCAACCCGTAGGTGGACGAAAATGTGTTGGCATCCTGTTGGATGGTTGGGGAACCGTATGCGTCGACGATAACGATCGTCTGCCCGGTGCCGTCCCAGCCCTTGTGGTAAAGAGAATTCAGCCCGTAGGCGGTCTGAATCTGGGAAGGGTTATAACCGGGGCAGGTATTGGTCGCGTCGGTGGCATAGCGATTGCCCAGATAGGTTGCGGAGGGTCCACCACCTGAAGTGGTAAAGGACACTTTTTGAGTGCCGGTCAGGCAGCGGTTTGACGAAGCGGTACTGGCGGCCAGATCGGCCGACGAAAGCGCTTGGGGCGCAAAGGGCTTGCCGGTATCAGGATTGAGCGGTCGCGCCAGCGTCGGTCTGGGGGCGAAATCGCTCAGACCTTGGACCGTGCGGACCAGTTCGCCGACAGGGCCATGGATCGAGGCGGAAGCGCTGGTTACGCGATGGATCTGGCCCTTCAAGCTGACCCGATTCAATTGCACGTTGAAGGCGTTCTGGGCGTCGTTGACACGGCCCTGGGCAACCAGGTAGTGGTTATATTTGTCCACGGAGGTTACCGTGAAGTTGTGCGCGGTCAGGTAGTCCCGAACCTGGGCCGCGTCCTCTGCGGTCGGCGCAAACCGGGAGCGATACTGCTCGCGCGTGAGCCAGCGATGATAATTAGGAGAACCCGGCTGATACATCTGGCGGACCAATTCATCGAGCGCGGCCTTCTCGTGCTGGTTGAGCCACACGGTCACGGTGATGAGCTTGGACGAATCCTCGGGACCCAGATTCTGTGGCTTGGCGGCCGCTGCGCCCTTCGATTGAGAAAATCCGGAACCTGCCAGCAGAGCGAGCAGGACGAACATCAGAACCGGTTTGCTGCCGGTCCACAATGACTTGCTGAAAAACTTCATAAAGCCTCCTGGAAACAACGTGTTGGTAATCGCTCTTTTAGTCCAAATCGGCGAGACCTGGGACGGTCGATTTGCCCGGTGGTGCGGGCAGTCGCGCTCCGGCCACAGCCGGAGTTGAGACATGAAAGGGCCATCGGTGTTTCTCTTGCTACGAGCAACCGGATTTCGCTTCGTCCGATTAGGAAGGGCCAGCACAATCACCCGGTTGCTACAACGCAAGAGAACACCACCATTACAGAGTTGACCATAATTACGCTGTCGGAGTGCCGAGTGTCAACAAGGATTGCGATAAAGCAAAAGGTTTGCAGCAAAGCGGAAGAAAAGTGATGCTGGCGGCTTGAACTAACGCGAAAGTCAGGCCAATTCTCATCCCTGAAACGCGCTCCGATATTATCGCTTACTTTTTCTCGCTGCTTCTTTTCTCGGCGAGCGCGGTGGCGTCCTCGAGCATCTTGTCGATCCGGCGGGCTAGGGCGTCGGGAGTTCTGTAGTAGAAGATGCCAAACAGGTGCCCACGCCGCCGGGAAGCGGACATGCCATCCCAACCCTCGCGGGCTCGTGGATGGCGCGCGAAAGCGACCTGCAGAATCGGAGGCAACTCCCGCTCCGCCTCCATGACGGCGAGCAGGCGTTCGGCAATTTGTTCCGCGCGACGCGCACGGGAATCGGCGCTCTTGGGTTCAGTGATCCACTTGGCGATGTCGGCGCGTGTGGAGTGATTCAGTCCGTCATACCAGCGGCGCAGCGAGAGATCTTCGCTGAGAATGCGCTTGAGCTCGCCGGGGATGGTGACGGTTCGTTCTTCGCTGTCGAATTCGATCTGAAATCGGGCGACGCTGCCTTCGACGGCTCGCGCTCCTTTCTGCATACGCTTGTTGACCAACAGAAAGTGCCGCCCCTCTCTGGTTGGGAACAACGAAGTGCGGAACGCAAATCCATTGACATCGCCTTTCACTTTGATCTGGCCACGCGTTCCCCAGAGTGCCGCGGCATCGAACGGCATGTGGACGACGATCCAGTTGAGGGTGGAGCGCAGGCGCTCGAGCTTGGCTTCGAAACACTTTGCGGCGGGCGGGTTTTTGGAAGCTTTCGGCATGAGCGAAACCGGGCGTCTGCATTCTAATATGAATGGACGGACCCAATGCATCGCCCGGAAGGAGTTAAACTGTAACAAAAGAAATCCGGAGAACCATTCGTGATCTGCCCGAAGTGCGGTGAAGATAACTCGGACAATTTTCGCTTTTGCGGAATGTGCGGCACCTTGCTCGAAGCTCGGCACGAAATCCGGCGGCCGGCGGGCGCACCGGTACCGGGCCTGCCCAAGATGAAGACGGCGAGCGCGCCCGAACCGCAGCAGCCCTTAGTCGCAGAAAACGCGACCATCCCCGCAAACAAGCAGGCGCCGCCGATCAGCGGGCCCTCGGTGCTGGGACTGAATGCGCCGGCCACAGATCGACTCAGCCGGAGTCAGCCCAGTTCGAATCAACCCAGCCCGCATCAGCCCAGTATGGACGCGCTGCGGGAAAAGGCTTTCTCCGGCGTGGATTCTTTTTTTGAACCCGAACAGCCAAAGACGGGCGGACGGCGCCTCCTAGTGCTGGTGGCGTTGCTTATAGTATTGGGCGGAGCCGGCTGGTGGACGTACACAAACTATCGCGGCGCTGCGGAGAGTCCAAAGCCAGAGGCCGCAAGTTCGACTGGCGAAGCTCCCGCCGAGAAGCCCTCCACGCAAGCAGCGGCCCCGGACGCGGTTCCAGCGGGCGATGTGGGGGCGCCGCAGCCGGCCCCTTCGCCGCAGGTAACACCGTCATCGGGAGTTCCCGAGGGCGAGTCCGGGAAGGCAAGCGCCGGTTCCGAGCTTGCCCCGAAGACCGCAGACGCAGTGGCAAAGCCTGCAGCCAAAGCGAGACGGGTGACTCCGGCGACTCCGGCGAAGACCGCGCGCGCCGAGAAAGGCGCGGCGAAACGCGAAGCTCGCGCGACTTCGGCCAAGGTTCCTAACTTGCCCGAGCCAGCTGCGGCGGACAGCGGCGACGCGGCCTTCCGCAAAGGCGAGGCCTATCTCTACGGGCGAGGCGCGCCGAAGAACTGCGACCAGGCAGTGAAATATCTGAAGGCCGCTTCGGCAAAATCCAACGCCAAGGCGCGGAGCGCGTTCGGAACCATGTATGCCACCGGCCACTGCGTACCGCGCGATCTGCCGACATCGTATTTATGGTTTGCGATGGCGCTGCGGGCGGATCCGAACAATCAGATTCTGGAGAAAGATTTAAGCGCGGTCTGGAACCAGATGACGCCGCCGGAGCGGCAGCTGGCCACAAAAATGAAACAGTGAACGACTTGGATTGGAGAGCCGCGCGTCCTCGCCCGGCCGCCATACCGCTGGACGGGCGAGACGCCCGTCGCTCCACTACTCGGCGCTGGGCGCCAGATTCAGCGCTTTCTTCATACTGCCGCGTTCGATCATGATTTTTTCCTGCAGCAGGGTGATCGCATAAATCAACTGCTCGGGACGCGGGGGGCAGCCGGGAACGTAGATATCGACGGGAACGACCTGATTGACGCTCTGCACAATCGCGTAATTATTGAAAACGCCGCCGGAGGTTGCGCACGCCCCCATCGAAATGACCCACTTCGGCTCCGGCATCTGCTCCCAGAGCTGGCGAATCACGGGGGCCATTTTTTGCGATACGCGGCCGGCAACAATCATCAAATCCGACTGCCGCGGCGACGGCCGGAAGACTTCGGCGCCGAAGCGCGCGATATCGAAGCGCGAAGCGCCCATCGACATCATTTCAATCGCGCAGCAGGCCAGTCCAAACGTCATCGGCCAGATGGAATTCTTGCGGTTCCAGTTGACGACCGCGTCCAGCGTGGTCATGAGGATGCCTTCGGGCACGCCCTCCCCGTAGACAAGTTCCTTAACTACTTTCTTGCCGTTTTCGACATCAACGTAGGGGCCGAAACTGAGCTCTTGCGCCATGAAGTCATTTTAACCGCAGAGACGCCGAGCGCGCCGAGAAAACCAAAATTTGGCATTTCTCGGCGTCCTCCGCGTCTCGGCGGTGAAAAGCCCTTTACGGGTTCAGCACGATTTTGCCGAACATCTGGCTCTTCTCCATGTACTCGTGGGCCGCGCGGATTTCGCTCAACGGAAAAATGTGGTCGATGACGGGCTTGAGGCGTCCCGCGAAGACGTGGCCTAGCACTTCATGGAGTTCGCTCATTGTGCCCATGTACGATCCCAGCAATGCCAGTTGTCGTGAGAACAGGAAGCGCAGATCGAGTTCGACCTTCGGCCCCGTGGTCGCGCCGCAGGTCACGAGGGTGCCGCCGGTCTTCAGCGACTTGACACTCTCTTCCCAAGTGGCCGGCCCAACGTGCTCGATGACAATGTCGACACCTTCGAAGTTGGTGATCTTTCGGACTTCCTGTGAAATTTTCTGCTGATAGTGGTTGATGACGAAGTCGGCGCCGAGTTCGCGGGCACGCTCTATCTTGCGTTCGTCGCCCGCGGTCGCGATCACGCGCGCGTGGAACAGTTTCGCGATCTGGATGGCTGCCGTGCCCACGCCTGAATTCGCGCCCAGCACCAGCACGGTTTGACCAGGGCGGATGGCGGCGCGTCCCGTGAGCATGTGCCACGCAGTAACGAAAACCAGCGGAACGCTGGCAGCTTCGTTGAAATCGAGCGCGTCGGGGATGGGGATGACATTCACCGCAGGCACCGCAATCAGTTCACAGTTGCCACCGTCCACGCCGTTGCCGAGCACGGTGAACTGGCGGCACTGGTTTTGCAGTCCAGCAACACACTTCGCGCAGCGATTGCAGAAATGCATGGGCGCGACCAGCACGCGCTGTCCGGGCTTGAAGCCGGTGATGTACTCGCCAACTTCAACAATCTCACCGGCGATGTCGCTGCCGAGAATGTGCGGCAGGTTGACGCCGGGCAGGCCTTGACGCACCCAGAGGTCGAGGTGGTTCATCGCGCAAGCTCGAACGCGGATGAGGACTTGATCTTTGCGCGGCTTGGGATCGGAGACATCTTCGTAGGTGAGGACTTCGGGTCCACCGAACTGATGAATGCGAACGGCTTTCATGGGCGCTCCTGTGAATTTTCGCGATTTCATATACCGATTCGGAACCAGATACTAAATTGAAAATGTACCAAACGGGCTGTGATGAGTTGCACAGAATACGGTCGCGCTAAGTCGTAGAGTGTACATCGCAGGCCATGTTTGGAGGGTGTTTCCAGTGGGTACTGGGCGCGGCCTGCGAAGCCGTCGAGTGGCTGACATCAGCTATTGCAGTTCGAGTCTGCCGCCCTCCGTGCAGTCACTCGCAAAGTGCCTACAAAAGTACTCTTGACAGACGCGTCGCATAAGCGAGACGATGAAACCTCGCAGGCCGTGTCAGCAGTACCACTGGCGAAACACCAGTAGCCCCGGAGTGATGATCCGGGGCTTTTGATTTAGCGGACCGCTCGCGTAGGGACGGCCGCCCGGGCTGTCCAGTCGAGCGCAGCTCGACCTTCGCTGACGCCCACAATTGACCTTCCTCGCTCCGCGAACCATAATCATCGCTATGGACCTGTACGAAGAGATCGTCCGCTTACGCAAAGACGGACGCCGTGGAGCCGTGGCGACTATCGTGAGCGTCCGCGGATCGATTCCTTCGTTCCAGACCGCCAAGATGCTGGTGCGCGACGATGGCTCGATTGTCGGAACCATCGGCGGCGGCTGCGTTGAGGCCGAGGTGTGGCAGGCGGCGCGCGAAGTCATGGAGTCGGAGAAGCCGCGAACCCTGACCTTCGATCTCAATCAGGATCCGAAGTATGACACCGGCCTGGTCTGCGGCGGAACGCTGGAGATTTTCGTGGAGCCGGTTTTGCCTCCCGCGGATCTTTACATTTTTGGCGCCGGCCACGTCGCGACCAGTCTTTACAAAGTTGCATGCATCGCCGGATTCGACGTTACAGTGGTCGACGATCGCGAAGCCTACGCCAGCCGTGAACGCTTTCCTGAGGCACAGCGGGTGATCGCCGAAGATTTCGAGAAAGCGGCGGCGCGGCTCACCCCCGGCGAGTCGTCGTACATCGTCATCGTCACCCGCGGGCACCGCGACGATATGCGAATGCTGCGCTGGGCGGTGCAGACTCCGGCGCACTACATCGGCATGATTGGGTCGAAGCGGAAGACCATCACCATCTTCAAAGAGCTGCAGCAGGAAGGTCTGCCCGCGCATCTATTCGACCGAGTCCATGCGCCGATCGGGCTGGATATTGGTGCGATTACTCCGGAAGAGATTGCGGTGTCGATCACGGCCGAACTGATCGCAAAACGGCGCAAAGTGGAGCGCGATCTGCCGCACATGAGCTGGTTCCATCGGCGGGAAAGAGAGTCCGAGGTCGAGCCGAAGCCTTAAGAACTTTTCACCGCCGAGACGCGGAGTGCGCCGAGGAGTGCCTTCGCAAGAGTTCCTGAGATCCGCATGTCCTTCCAGTTTTTCTCCGCGCTCTCGGCGTCTCGGCGGTTATGATTTTGGCATGCCGAACGAAATCGAAATTAAGTTTCGGATAGAGAATTCGCCCGCGCTAACGCGGGCGCTGAAGCGAGCGGGATTCAAACGGCTCACCCGCTCCACCCACGAAATGAATTCACTCTACGACCTTCCCGGTCAGAAGCTGCGAAAGCGGGGCGAACTGCTGCGCTTGCGCAAGTATGGCGAGGCGTGGGTGCTGACGCACAAAGCGAAAAGCAAGGCTGCTCGCCATAAGGTGCGGGTTGAACTGGAAACGCCCGTGGAGAACGGTCCGCAGATGGACGCCATACTGCGCGCGCTTGGATTCGAACCCACGTTTCGCTACGAAAAATATCGCGCGCAGTGGAGCGACGGCACCGGCCACGTGGTGTTGGATGAGACTCCAATCGGGAACTTCGGCGAGATCGAAGGGCCGTCGCGGTGGATCGACCGCACGGCAAGCGCGCTCGGGATCACGCCCGCACACTACATCACGCAAACTTATGCGGAGCTGTTCTTCGCGTGGAAGCGGCGCACGCGCAGCCTGGCCACCGAGATGACGTTTCGCGCGCTCCGCAAGAAATCAAAACGCGTTTAACCGCCGAGACGCCGAGAGCGCCGAGAAAACAGAAAAGAATGATTTGCTGCCGATCTCATGAGCTCCAGCGAAAGACTTCCTCGGCGACCTCTGCGTCTCGGCGGTAATTCCTCTCACTAATTTGCCCCGCAACACTTCTTGTATTTCTTGCCGCTTCCGCAGGGGCAAGGATCGTTGCGCCCTACTTTTTCCCCCGAGCGCACGACCTGCTGGACCTGCATGTCGCCGGCGCCGGCCATGCGCGCTTGCTCCAGTTCCTTCTTTTTCTTGCGCTGGAAGGCCTCTTCGATTTCGTCCACCGAGGTTGCAACCTGGCGCGGCGGGCGTCCATTGCCGCCTCGACCACCGGTAATTACGGAAGGAACGCCCGCATCGAGCGCTGGGCCGGACAGCTCGTTGGGACTGCCCCCGTCGACATCCGGCCTCGCACCCGTGTCCCGCGGGCGCTCCATAATCTGCATCAGGTACAGATAGCGAGCCGTTTCTTCCTGAAAGCGCTGCATCATTTCTTCGAACATGTCGAAAGACTCACGCTTGTATTCGACCAGGGGATCGTGCTGTCCGTACCCACGCAGGCCGATGCCCTCTTTGAGGTGATCCATGCCGAGCAGGTGATCTTTCCACTGCGCGTCGATTACGCTCAGCATGATCATGCGCTCGTGATAGCGCATGGCCTCGACGCCGATCAGCTTCTCTTTCGAGTCATAGCGCTCTTTGAGTTTTTCGAAGATGGCGTCGCCCAGTTCCTGGCGGTTCATCTGCTCCGGCTTGAGGCCTTCGGCATAAATGTCGACGCCGAAGCGGGTGAAGATGTCGTCCTTCAGGGCTTTGAGGTCCCAGTCGGCAACGTGCGCCTTGGGCGGACAGTGCAGTTCGAGTATGTCGCCGAGAATCCCGGAAACGTAGTCTTCAACGATAAGATCTTTCTGGTCGAGGCCTTCCAGCAGGCGGCGGCGCAGGCCGTAGACCGCTTCGCGCTGCTTGTTCATGACGTCGTCGTACTCCAGCAGATGTTTGCGGGCTTCGAAGTTCTGGCCCTCGACGGCTTTCTGCGCCGCTTCGATTCGCCGCGTGATCATGCGCGATTCGATGGGAACACCTTCTTCCATGCCAAGGCGCTGCAGCAGGGTGGAAACCCACTCCTTGGCGAAGATCCGCATCAGATCGTCTTCGAGCGAAAGATAGAAGCGTGAGGAGCCGGGATCGCCCTGGCGGCCGGCGCGTCCGCGAAGCTGATTATCGATGCGGCGCGCTTCGTGGCGTTCGGTGCCGAAAATGTGCAGCCCGCCCGCAGCAATCACGTCCTTATGTTCCTGATCCGTTTCGTTCTTGTAACGCGTAAAAATCTCGTTCCACTGATCGGTCGGGACCGCATACTCATTGCCCGCGTAGTACCAAACCGTGCGGTTGGGATCGTCGGCCTCGGCTTCGATCTTGCCTTGCGCGGCGCGGATGGGCTGGGCGATTCCCTTCTTGACGCATTCCTGCTTGGCCATGAACTCGGCATTGCCGCCCAGCAAAATATCGGTGCCGCGGCCGGCCATGTTGGTGGCGATCGTGACCATCCCTTTGCGGCCGGCTTGCGCGACGATTTCCGCTTCGCGCTCGTGATACTTCGCGTTCAGTACGACGTGCTTGATCCCCTTCTTCTTCAGCAGTTCCGAAAGCCGCTCCGACTTTTCAATCGAGGTCGTGCCAACCAGGACCGGCTGTCCGCTCTCATGCAGCCGATGGATTTCGTCGGAAGCCGCGAAATATTTTTCCTTCTCCGTGCGGTAAACGATGTCCGGATTCTCTTTGCGCAGGAGCGTGCGATTCGTTGGAATGACGATAACTTCCAGTCGGTAGATTTTGTCGAATTCCGGCGCCTCGGTTTCCGCCGTACCGGTCATGCCCGCCAGCTTCTTGTACATACGGAAATAATTCTGGAACGTGATGGTGGCGAGCGTCTGATTCTCGCGCTCGATCTTGACGTTCTCCTTGGCCTCGATCGCCTGGTGAAGCCCGTCGGACCAGCGGCGGCCCGGCATCAATCGCCCGGTAAATTCGTCCACGATCAGCACTTCACCGTCTTTGACCACGTATTCGACGTCCTTCTTATAAAGAGCGTGCGCTTTGACGGCGGTTTCAACGTGATGCTTCAGCGCCCAGTTTTCCGGGTCGGCGATGTTGCCGATCCCCAGCAGCTTCTCGACTTTTTCCCAACCCACGTCGGTAACCGTGCAGTTGCGGTGCTTTTCGTCGACCACGAAGTCGCCGGTCATGATCTTCGGCTCGCCCGGCTGCGTATCGATTTCCTCGCCTCTTTCCAGCTTGGGGATGATGCGATTCACCTTGTAATACTTGTCGGTGGATTCCTCGCTGGCGCCCGAAATAATGAGGGGCGTCCGCGCTTCGTCGATCAGGATGGAATCGACTTCGTCGACGATGGCGAAGTTGTGCATGCGCTGCACGCAATCGCGCAAGTCGAACTTCATGTTGTCGCGCAGATAGTCGAACCCGAATTCATTGTTCGTGCCATAGGTCACATCGGCGGCGTAGGCGGCGCGGCGCTCGACGTCATCAAGGTCGTGGACGATCACGCCTACCGTCAGGCCGAGAAAGCTGTAGAGCTTGCCCATCCATTCCGAGTCGCGTTTGGCCAGGTAATCATTGACCGTGACCACGTGCACGCCGCGTCCACTCAGTGCGTTCAGATACACCGGAAGCGTGGCGACCAGCGTCTTGCCTTCGCCGGTCTTCATTTCGGCGATCTTGCCTTCGTGCAGAACCATGCCGCCAATCAACTGCACGTCGAAGTGCCGCATGTTGAGCACGCGCTTGCCGGCTTCGCGTACCACCGCAAACGCTTCTTCCAGCAGTTCGTCGAGAACTCCCTTAAGCACCGCGGCGCGCTCGGCTTCGATTTCCTTTTGCCGGTCGATGTCGGGAGTATCGGCATCGGCCTCTGGCGCGTCGGGAATCGAGCTGAGACGCTCCTGAACACGGGCGCGAAACTCCGCCGTCTTGGCGCGCAGTTCGTCATCGGAAAGCTTCTGCATCTCCGGCTCGAGCGCGTTGATAGCCAGCACGCGAGGCTGCAGGCGCTTGACCTCGCGCTCGTTCTTCGTCCCGAAAATCTTGCCTAACAGTGTGTTGATCAAAACGGAAACCCTTCAAAGAACACGCGTTCCACCTATCAGTAAAAGCCTAGCACATTAGATGCGCGAGGGATGGCGAAGGACGGACAGCCAGGAAGGACAGTCATTCGCAGTTGGCTAAAGAAACGGGTTTTGGATGACAAGATCGCCGAAGCGACGGCCATGCTGCAAGTCTTCGCTGTAAAGAATCTCGCACTCGCCCTGGATTGCAGCCGCAACAATAAGCGAGTCGTACCAAGAGAGCTGATCGCGCCGCGCCAAATCCAGCGCGCGAATGAACATTCCCGGAGAGGAATGCACCAATAACAGAGGTCGCAAGGTAGTGAGCCAGTATCTCTCGATTTGCTCAAAACTCATTGGAGTCCGAAACGGCTTTCGCGCAACTGCCACGAATTCCTGAGCGACTTGGTAGCTGATCAGACCCGCGCCCGACGCGAGCGCCTCAGCTATAAGATTCTCGGCTCGCTTGGCCTTCTCGGGAGCTTCGAGGTCAAAGGTGTAGACAAAAATGTTCGTGTCGAGAAAATGCCTAGCGGCGCTCATTCATCTCTTCGCGCGTAAACTTGCGACCCGCATTCACGTGGCGCAACTCATCCATCAGCGCACGATATTCCTGCGCTCGACGCTTCCGGCCAGCGAGCCCTTTCAGCCAGTCGCGAAAAAGCTCATGTAGCGTAGTGCTCTGACTCTGCGCTTCCTCTCGGGCAAGCTCGATATCGGACTTGTCGGCGTTGAATGTGATGTTCTGTCGCACGAAAATAGTGTACACGAGATTCGTGTTGTGAGCAAGCACAAGGCTGGGAACGTCATTGGGGGGCTACCACGGCTGTCTTCAAGTCTCCGAAGATGGCCGTCGCGCCGAATTGGCTTCGCCCGCCCTTCCCTGTATGATTCCGCTCGGACGCCACATGCCCGCCTTCTATCAGCGTTTCCAGGAATCGGCCCGGAAGTTCCCCGACAACATTGCGCTTGAGATTCAGCGGCAGCAGACGGTTGAGAACGTCACTTTTGCGGAACTGACACGGATGTCGGAGAGCGTGGCGAACTGGCTCTCGACGCGGGTTCCGCGGGACGCGCGCGTGGCGATTCTGGCGGCGAATCATCCGCGATGGGTGGCGGCATATTTGGGAATCATCGCGGCCGGCAGAACGGCGGTTCCACTCGACACGGCTTTCCGCGCCGACCAGGTGAAGACGTTGTTGATCGACAGCGGCGCTTCGCTGCTGTTCTGCGACGTGAAGCATCTTCCAGTGGCGATGGAAGCGGTCGCGGGACTCAACCTGCCTCTGGTGATGACTTCGGCTGCGGCGGAGCAGGCCGCAACGACTGGAACTGCTACGACAACCCCGAATCCTGCGACGGCTCCCACTCATCGCACAGAACGCGATGAGTGGGGCACCCGGCGTGTAACCACGGACGGCGTGACTCTGCGAATTACCGAGAGCTTCGCCGCGGATCTCGATTCCATCTTCGCCGCCGGCCCCGCTGGCTTTCAGCCGCTCGTCCCGGCGGAGAGCGACCTGGCCGCGCTGCTCTACACCTCCGGCACTACCGCCGATCCCAAGGGCGTCATGCTCAGCCACTCCAATCTAGTCGGCGAAGCGAATTCGGTGCTCGCCACCATGAAGATCGGCCCTGCGGATGCACTGCTGGGAATTCTCCCCATGTTTCACGTTCTCGCGCAGATGGCGAATCTTTTCCTGCCTCTATTCAACGGTGCGCGCGTCGTGTATCTGGAGACGCTAAATACGACCGAATTGCTGCGGGCTCTGCAGGAACGCAACATCACCGCGTTTTGCGTCGTGCCTCAGTTTTTCTACCTGATTCACGAGCGCATTTTCAAAGAACTGAACCAACGCGGTAAGTTCACTCTGCGGCTGGTGCGGACACTGATGGCGCTCAACCGCACGCTGCGGCGAGTTGGAGTCAACGCTGGCAAACTTTTCTTTGGAAAGATTCACGCCACCTTCGGCGCCCACATGCGCTATCTGGTGACTGGCGGCTCGCGATTCGATCCGGCCGTTGCCCGCGATTTCTACTCCTTCGGCATCGACGTTCTCAACGCCTACGGCCTGACGGAAACCTCAGGCGGCGCTTTCATCAACCCTCCGGGGCACGCGATCGTATTTGGCTCGGTCGGACCGCCTTTTCCCGGGGTCGAAGCCAAGATTATCGAAGAAAAGACCGCCGGAGAGAAGATCGTCGACCTGCAGCCGGCCGAAGAAAGCACGCCGCCCGTGGGTGAGATTGCGATCCGTGGCGCGCTCGTGATGAAGGGATATTGGAATCGCCCCGAGGCCACAGCCGAAGCGCTGCGCGACGGCTGGCTCTACACTGGCGACCTCGGCTACTTCGATTCCGGCGGCAATCTGTTCATCACCGGGCGGCGCAAGGAAGTCATCGTGCTCGCCAATGGAAAAAATGTGTATCCCGAGGAGATCGAGGCGCACTACCTCCAGGCGCCGTACGTGAAAGAAATTTGTGTAATGGGGCTGGAGGCGCGCCCGGGAGATCCGACCTCAGAGCGTCTGCATGCCGTAATCGTGCCCAACTTCGAATTGCTGCGCGAGCGCAAGATCGTCAACTCAAAAGAGGTAATCCGCGGCGACATTGAAGCGCTCTCCCACAAGATCGCCTCCACCAAGCGTCTGGGAAGCTATGACATCTGGCAAGAAGATCTGCCGCGCACGACGACGCGCAAGTTAAAACGTTTCCAGATTGAAAAGAAGGTTCGGGGGTTACAACAAAAGCCGGGCGGCGGCGATTCCACCGTTGGCGCGGAGAAGCCCCTTACCAGCGACGAGCAATTGTGGCTGGAGCGCGAGGACGTAAAGCGCGCCCTCGCCATCGTGCGCGAATCTTCGCGCACCCCCCTCGACGCGATTCATCCCACCCACAATCTGGAGCTCGATCTGGGACTCGACTCCATGCAGCGCGTCGAATTGCTGACCGCTCTCGAGCAGCAACTGGGCGGCGACGTACCGGAGGCACGGCTGGGAGAGATTTATTCGGTGCGCGACCTGATCGATGCCATTCTTGCGCGTGCGAGCCGGGGCGAGGGCCACGCCGGCGTTGCAGCCCCGCCTTGGTCGACAATCTTGGGCGAGCCGGTGACCGATCCCGAGGTCCTCGCCCTGGCGCGCCATAATATTTTCGCTGAAGTCTTTTTCTTTCTGCTGGGGCAGCTGATTTATCTTCTCGCGCTTGATCGCTTTCACCTCAAAACCCGCGGACTGGAAAATCTGCCCGAAAAAGGCCCCTACCTGCTGTGTTCCAATCACCAGAGCTATATGGATCCGGTGCTGCTGGCCGGGGCGCTCCCGTGGCGTTTGTTTCGCGACACCTTTGCGCTGGGCACCAGCGACATTTTCGGCAAAGGATTCATGCGGCGGCTGGCGCGATGGCTGCGCACAGCCGTCCTCGATCCCGACGCGAACCTGGTGCCAGCCATGCGCGCTGGAGCGTTTGGGCTCAGCCAGGGACACATTCTCGTGCTCTATCCTGAGGGCGAGCGCACCAACGACGGCACTCCGAGAGTATTCCGCAAGGGTGCCGCGATTCTGTCGATTCACACCCAGGCCCCGATTGTCCCGGTCGCAATCGAGGGCTTCTATGCAGCCTGGCCGCGCCACCAGAAGTTTCCCAAGTTCAACGATCTGCAAATGGTAATCGGCAAGCCGATTCAACCTCCACCGCTGCAGGAAGCGAGCGAGGCGGCGTATGAACGACTGACCTCCGAGCTGAAATCCAGAGTGGTGACGATGTGGCAAGAATTACGAGAAAAGGAATTGCGCGGACAGGAATTGCGCGGGAAAGACTCGCGGCAGCCAGATGAGAATTCGAAGCCTGCGGCGTTCCCCGAAAGCCCTTAGATATCTATGAGTGGTGCTACGCCCCCGCGCCCTGGGCTTTCCCGTCGAGGATTTTCACCAAGGCCTGCACGACGCCGCTGTGAAACTTCTGGCCCGAGCCCGCGATGATCTCTTGTTCGGCTTGGTAGGGCGACAGCGCTTTGCCATTCGCGCCGCTGATCAATTTCTGATAAGCATCCGCCACGGCCAGAATGTGCGCCTCGATCGGAACGTTAACCGAACGCGCTCCCTGCTCCCGCACAATCTGCTGAGCGACGATGATGGGAATCACGCGCCGCAGCGAATTTCCGGCGGCTTGGGTGCGGGCATCGGCCTTTTGTGACTTGCGGAAACTCGCAATCACTTCTTCGCGGCTCATGTCGGCGGCCTTATAGAGAATGTCGTTGGTAATGCCGAGCTTGCTCAGATCCCGCAGCAACACTGCCGACCGCAGCAACTCGACGCGATCCGAACCGAGGCCCATTGCCTCTCCCATTCTGGTCGACGCCTCCACCACCCGCTGGTTTTCACCAACGCCGAGTTTCTCGTTCGCCATGACGTGTTGCAGAACCAGCAACAGCCCGCTGAAACTTTCGCGGATGTCGGTGGTCATTGCCTGCTTGCGCTCGTAGAGCGTGCCCATCACGTAGCCGACCACCACCAGAATCCCCGCCCAGATGGCAAAGTTGAACAGCCGCTCCCCAGGCAGCGAAAGCACCGCGTGCTGGGGCATCAGGTTGTTCAGGAAGTCGAGCAGAACCACCAGGAATACGGAGGCAAAAGCGGTGAGCGTCGCGTGCCGGCGTCCGAAGTAGTAGGCCGAGTACAGAGTCGGCAGAAAATAAAAGCAGAGCGCCATGGGCAGCGACTGGGCAAAGAATTGCACCGTCGCCGCAATCAGGAACAGCGATAACAACAGGACAATTTCCTTGGCGATTTTGCTCATTTCATAGCCCCGATCGTCCGACATTTGCTGGCGGGCAGGAAACGCCCTCTTCCCATGTTGGAGCAAGGGCGCGCCCCATGCAAAGTTACCGGGGTAATGACCTTCTTCCTTTTCAAAGGGCCACGGCGGCAATGTCAGGACCCGGGCTTGATTCCACTACCAGCCGACTCAGGCCTGCCGCAGAAACAGCCGGATCAGGCAGAAGGTCACGGCGGACATGACCGCTGCCGCGGGAATGGTGACCAGCCAGGCCCACACTATTCGCGTCGCCACCCCCCAGCGCACTGCTGACAGCCGGTTGACCGCGCCCACGCCCACAATGGCGCCGGTAATGGTGTGGGTTGTGCTGACTGGAATTCCGGCCAGAGCAGTCGCAAACAGAGTGATGGCCCCGGCGCTCTCGGCGCAAAAACCGCCAACCGGCTTCAGCTTTGTGATCTTCTGCCCCATGGTGTGCACGATGCGCCAGCCTCCAAAATAAGTTCCGGCGGCGATAGCGGCATGGGCGGCGAGGATGATGGGCCAGTGCAGGCGTCCCCAACTGCCGAGCATGTCCTGCTTGCTCATGAATCCGGCGGTATAGAGAGCTCCGGCGACTATCCCCATGGTCTTTTGTGCGTCGTTGCCGCCGTGCCCCAGGCTATAGGCGGCGGCTGAGAGCAGTTGCAGCTTGCGAAACCACTTATCCACCGGTTGCGGCGCCTTGTTCCTTAGCAGCCAATACATCGCGACCATGAAGGTGAAGCCCAGAACCAGCCCCATGATGGGCGCGACCACAATGAAGATCAGGGTCTTGTACCACCCGGAGGCGATGATCACCGAGGGAGCCGAACGCCATCCCACATGAATTGCCTCATGGGTCATGGCGGCGCCAGC